>Ga0164243_10001024_pt1 | contig 48584 bp, 51 predicted proteins | sample OricompcompostOP_FD_108781 | JGI IMG/M metagenome (GOLD analysis project Ga0164243, IMG submission 108781) | Organic Plus compost microbial communities from Emeryville, California, USA - Original compost - Organic plus compost (OP) | ecosystem: Engineered > Solid waste > Mixed feedstock >... | reverse complement strand
GGTTCCGGGTGGACGTCCACCCGATGAGCCTCGGCGCCGCGACCAACGGGACCCAGTGGAACGCGACCGGAGAAGCGATCTTTCTGCATCCTGTCCGATCGCGTACCACCGGCCATATCAACGGACATCCGGTCTGCGTGGCAACAGCCGCACGGCTCCGTGAACTCCGACAGGGTTACCCGCCACGCGCTGAGGACCGCCACGACCTCCAGCTGCTCAGCCGGCTGTAGTGCGGTGACACAAGGCCGCGTTCAACCGCGATCGGCGGTACAAGCGATTCCTTTCCGGGTTCTTGGCGGTCTATACAGGCATGAACACCATGACCGAGACCGACATCCCCGACTTCACTGCACTCGCCGAACGTCACCGCCGCGAGCTCCTCGCCCATTGCTACCGGCTCACCGGCCGGCGCGACGACGCCGAGGACCTGGTGCAGAAGACGTTCGAACGTGCGTGGCGCGCCTACCCGTCGTTCCGGGGCGACTCGAGCGCACGGACCTGGCTGTACCGGATCGCCACGAATGTCTGCCTGAACGCCCTCGAGTCCGACGCCGCCCGACCGGTACAGCCACTGCCGGACGACTTGGTGATCACCGATGCTGGTCGTGAGCCGGATACCGACCTGGTACGACGGGAGACCATCCGGCTCGCCCTCATCGTCAGCCTGCAACTGCTGCCACCCGGGCAGCGTGCCGCCCTCGTACTGTGCGACGTGCTCCGATTCTCAGCCGCTGAGGCCGCCGGCATCCTCGACACCACCCGAGCATCGGTGAAGAGCGCGTTGCAACGTGCCCGGGCACGACTCAGCGAAGCCGAGCCCGAGGCGGACGGGGTCGTCGCACCGGATGACCCGCGGGCGCGCGAGCAGCTCGACGCGTACGTGCACGCGTTCGAGACGGCCGATGTGCGCGCGCTCGAGCGCGTGCTGCGTGACGACGCCGTGCTCGACATGCCCTACAACGGATCGCGGTTCGCCGGTCTGAACGCGTGTCTCTCGGTTTTCGAAGCGGCCGTCGGCGCCGCCGGTGCTTGGCGGATGGACCGCCACGACGCCAACGGCCAGCCGGCAGTCGGCAGTTGGATGCGTAAGGAGGACGGCAACTACGTCCCCTACGGCATCGCGATTCTGACCCCAACGGCCACCGGACTTGCCGGAGTGACGGTGTTCGAGGACCCCGCCCTGGTTTCTCGGCCTGATCACGCGGGCTGAGCGCAGCGCTCAGCGCCGCAGGCTCCGAGGTATGCAGAGTCGGAAAACACATGGGTTGCGGCGACTGCTCCGGATACCGGTGGGTATCCGACCGCCATGATCGACTTCTTGTACGCCGGCAGCTATGCCACACCGGGGAGCTATCGCTGCACCAGCTGTGGCAATCACCTCCAGGTCTGCACCCGCGTCCTGTTGCCGTCGTGCCCGTGCTGCCACCACGACACCTATCGACAGGCAGCGACGGTGAAGCCGCTCTCCTCACCCGTGCGACAGGCCGAGGATCTCTCATCCCTGGTGCCCCGGCTCGGGCTGACGACCCAGATCGACAAGCCGGCCCAACCCGCCTAGAGCCATCGGTCGTGCATTTCTGCCGTCCGGATCACCCATCTGCGCCGTTTCGGTGACGTCGTCGCTGTTCAGACGGCGGATGTACTTACCGGTTCGCGAGAAGCGGTCGGCCGACGCGCCTCGGTGCGGCCGACCCGGCGAGACCCGCCGGGAGGTTCAGTCGGTGGTGCCCGGACGGGCGGGTTCGCCCGTCCCGCCTCTTCGCTCGGCGGGATCGGACTGGCTCTGCTGGTCGGTCTGCGGAGGGCCGAGGACGCCCGAGGTCTCTTCCTTGAACTCCTTGATCGCCCGCCCGGCGCTCTTGCCGAGCCCGGCCAGGCGCGACCCGCCGAACAGCAGCAGGGCCACCACTACGATCAACCCCACCGCCCAGGGGCTGTCGATCATCAACGCAGTCATGCGCCGAGACTAGGCCGCCGATCGGGATCCGGACGGCGTCCTCTCACTGTGCTCGCCGGTCCCGGGCGGTCCGTCTCAGGATCGGCACACAGTCTGTGGTTGGACTGAGTAGTCCTCGGTCAGCCGATTACCAATCCTCGACGCCGAAGAGTCGGCGACCCAACTCGCCCATGGCAGCGAGTTGATCATTGTCGTACTTGCCCGGGTCGGGCTTGGCCCCTTCGCCCCAGGTCTGGTCCTCGCGCACCCACCGGACGAAGTACGCCACCCGTGCCGTCGGATTGCGGTTGTGCGAGGCGCCGTGCGGCATCAGGTGATGCAGCATCGCGAAGTCGCCGGCCCGGCCGGTGAGCTCGATGCTCTCCAGATGCTTGATCTGCTTCCAGTCGTGGTGCAGATGTCGTCCGCCGCCACCGACGGCCCTGGCCTCGGCCTCGACGATCTTGTGCCCGCCCGGGACGACGTGGATGCCGCCACCGTTGGGTTCGACATCGGTCAGGTAGTAGCAGCCGCCGACCTGCAGTTCCCGCTGCTCGAAGGTGAAGTCGTCGGCACTGGTCGGCACGGATGCATCGAGATGCAAGGTCTGACTGAGCGGCTGGTCCGCGTGGTAGTCGTTGCGGATGGTGATGCCGATCGACCCGTCCATCACCCGCAGCGCGGTCGAGCCGAGCAGTTGACAGGCGGCGCGGTACAGCTTCTCGTTGGTCATCAGCGGCAGCAGCTCGGGCGTGTCGAAGGTCTGTACGTTCGGCCCGGCCATCGGCTTGATCCGGCCGTCGGCGGCGTGCCACACCGGCGGGATCTCGAGGTTGGAAGGCATCATCGACACGATCGACTGCCGGTACGCCTCCGCCTCCTCGGCAGACAGGGCGCCTTTGATGATCACGAAGCCTTGTTCGTCGAACTCGGCCAGCTGCTCATCGGTCAGCACCAGGGGTGACGTCAACGCTGAGGTCATGATCTCGACCGTATCGACACCGGTCGGCCACCGACAAGGGGCTGACCGCCGACGCGGCCGGCCCTAGAATCCGCAGGACCGGCGGGTCCGCACTGGCCCGCGGGGTACAGGCACGGCGGACCATCCACATCGGGCGGATGGCCGGGACGGAGGCATCGTGGCCATCTCTGGATTCCTCGCTCACCGCACCATCTGGTCGCGCCGGCTGCTCCCGGTGATCATCGCCGTCGGCACCGCCTTCAGTCTGCTGGTCGCCATCCAACCCGCGGAGGCGACCTCACGCCCGGCAGTGATCGGCAAACAAGTGATCGGCTATTCGGTCCTGGGCCGGCCGATCCGGGCCTGGCATCTCGGCCGCCCCGGCCACGGCAACAAGACCGTGGTGCTGATCGCCCAGATGCACGGCGACGAGCGGAAGGTTGCCAACATCCTGACCAGCATGCGGGACGGCAGCCCGATCAAGGGCGTGGATCTATGGGTGGTGCCCCGCTACAACCCGGACGGGCACACACATCACACCCGGCGGAACGCGCACGGCGTGGATCTGAATCGCAACTATCCCACGTCCTGGCGGCACACCACGGGCAACTTCAACTCCGGTAGGAGGCCGGCCTCCGAACCCGAGACGCGCGCCATGATGCGATTCCTCCGGCAGGCGGATCCGGACTATGTGCTCAGCTTCCACCAGCCACTGCACGGCGTGGACACGCTGACCAAGCGCAAGGCGTTCTCCCGGCGGGTCGCCACCGCGCTGCACCTGCCCCGCAAGGAGCTCAACTGCAACGGCGGCTGCCACGGCACCATGACCATGTGGTTCAACCGGAACTTCCACGGCGAGGCGCTCACCGTCGAGTACGGCGCCCACCCGTCCCGGAAGTACCTGCGTCATAAGGTGGTCCGACGCGTGCTGAGCATCTTCGATGCCCACCGCTGAGCCTTACAAGATCAACTAGCATTGTGATCCAGATCACGATGGGCACCGGAATGGCCCGGCGAATGAATCGTTCTACAATAGTGAACGTCATTGTCGACGCCATCGTCGACACTGGCGAGATCGACCCCGGTGAGGCAGCTAGTTGACAAACTCGCTGACGAACTGCTGAACAACCTGGCTCGGTCCGGCCGACAACCCAGCTGTCGACGATCCGTTCAAGATCGGCATTGTCGCCGTCGGCCACTACCAGCAGAAGGTTGCAGCACCATGTACTACGGGAATTTCCCGCGTCCGTTCCAGAACGAGGTCACCAGCCCGCGCGCTCGCGAGATGTACGAGATCGAGCGCAACATGCGGGAGGCCGACGCCAGCTACCGGGCAGCCCGCAAGGCTCGCCGCGGCGCACGGCGTCGCACGCTGAGACGCGCCTGATCCACGTTCCCGATCCCATCGGGCGGGTGTACCGCACGCGCGACTCAGCCGATGCACCCCTGACGTAGGGACAAGCGCGCTTCGACCAATACGGGCCCGGGACCGCACGGCGGTCCGGGTCCGTTTGCGTTCCGAGCTCCTGCCGCCGGGCCGATCACCGGGAGGGCCGCAGCAGCAACTTGGCGCAGACCCCGGCATGCGTTGACGGATGTACGCCGTTGACCGGGTCCAATCCGATCATCCGCGCTCCGAGCACACCGGTCGACAGCCCGACCAGGATGTAGTCGATCCGCGCGCTCCGGGTGCCGGCGGCCACGAAGCTGTTCTCCCACCGCCACGTGTAGCCCGGCCCCGCCGGATCCGCGTAGTGCCAGACGTCCTCCAGCCCGAGGCCCGGAACGGCCGGTGCCGTCAGCAGCCCGCCGAGCAGTCGCACCTCGTCCGACTCCGGTTCCGCGTTCAGGTCGCCGGTGACGATCGGACCGAGATCGGCATCGGCGGCGCCGGCCAACTCCCCGGTCAGCTCCGCGACCGCCCGCACCTCGCTGACCCGGTCGCCTGATCCGGTCGGCGAGGAGTTGAGATGGGTGGTGACCACCGGCAGCGGACCGGCCGGATGATCAACGATGACACCCAGCGTTCCCCTCCCCTGGCTGCGGGCCAGCGCGCTCGGCAGCGGCCGGCTGATGGCGTCGCGCAGCGGCCACCGGCTGATCACCGCCAACAGGATGCGTTGTCCGTCCGGCCCGGGCGGTCCGGCGTACGGCGCGACCTCGACATGATCCAGGCCCAGGGCAGCGGCGATCTCCGCCGGCTGGTCGCGATCATCGGTCGACCAGGCCTGTTGCAACGTGATCACATCCGCGGCAGCGAACTCCAGCGCCTCGATGATCATCTTGTGCCGCCGCTCCCACGGCCCGCCCCGACGCCAGACGTTCCAGGTGGCGACGGTGATGTCGCGCCGGTTGTCCCGACCACCCGTCCGACCACTCGGCTGACCATTCGGTTGCCTGCCGGTCTGAACGCGCGGCTGGGTCCCGGTCGGATTATTGCTTGTCGTCACCGATCATTCCTTCGTGATCATCTCCGGCCGAGTGGTCGGCCCGTCTGCAGATGAACCGTACTCACCCGGGAATATCAGCCGCCAGCCGGCGCGTTTTCTTCAGTACGTTGGAGCGTGGCCGGCCTGTCAGGCCCGGTCGACGGTGACCACGCCACGATTCAGCAATCGATCCGAAGAACGGCGAAAATACTGTTGCACCGGGTCGACGCGGCACCGTAATCTTTTCCAGGTGCCCATCGGCACGACCAGCAACGAAGTACCAGGAGGTGACACCCATGACCAAGATCGAGCGTCCGCTCACCGGCTCTGCTGCCGCGGGTGTCGCCGTCCGCGCCGGCCTGCAGACTGCCTGTTAGGTCCCGGCCCGCCGCCGTCTGACGGCCACACCGCCACCATCGCTCACCGATCGAGATGACGCGCGCGCTCCGCCGCGCGTAACACCCATGCCTGCCGCCATGTCAGCTTCCTGACCTGACGTCCACACGCACCGGCCCTTCCGCACTCCCGGCTGCCCGAAAACTTCGGCGCGCCGGTGTCGGATGCTGCCCGCGGCGTACGTAGCAGGGGTGGAACCAGAACAACCGACCGGAATCAGCCGGTCGGAAACCCTCCACCAGAAGGAACGCCATGTTGCTCACCACCGAGGTGTTCTCACCACGCCTCACCACGACGAGTTACGAACGCAGCCTCAAGGCCGCCCGCGAACACGAGGTGCGCACCGCCCTCGACCGGCTGCGCGAAACCCGACGCAGCCAGAAGCGTACGGAGCCCTGGCGGTGGCTGATCCGCCGCGTCGCCTGAGCCGGCCATGACTGCCGTCATCACCACCCAGAACGCCATTTCCTACGACACCGGGGAAGGAGGAACCACCATGACTTTCCTGATCCATCCTGACCACATCACCTACAACGACCGGGATCGCACCATGCGGGCCGCCGAGCGCTACGAGATCGAGCGCGCTCTGCGGGAGGCCGACGAGCAGCATCGCGCTGAGCGCCGGGCCCGTCGGCAGGGCCGCACGCGGCACTACGTGCGCGCCGTCTTCGGCCGGTTCGCATGAGCCCGGTCGCGGTGATCGGCGCTGACGGTTGCCACCGCCGATCGCGCCACGGCCGATCGCAGCTCGGGCGGCGACATCGTCGGCGACATGCCCGACGACGGCCCGATCACCACTACTGCCGAGGCCGGTGGAGTCTTCTGCATACGCAGAACTCCACCGGCCTCGTCGTTCGTGCTCACCAGCGCGCCGCCGGTCCGGAATCCCGGCGGGCGCTCAAATCGTAATGTTGTCGTGTTCGGGTTCGCGCTACTCCTGTGACTAAAGTGTCGGCGTGATTTTCAAGCGCGTCGGCGACGTCAGGCCGTACCCCGACCATGGGTACGCGCAGCGGCAGTGGGCCGCCATTGCGCCGCACCAGGTGCGTCTTGATCAACTCGTGACCACCAAGCGGACGCTCGACCTCGAGGCGCTGCTGGAGGAGGATTCAACCTTCTACGGCGATCTGTTCGCTCACGTGGTCGCCTGGCGCGGAGATCTCTACCTGGAGGACGGCCTGCACCGTGCCTTGCGGGCCGCGCTGCAGCAAAGGCAGACCATGCACGCCCGGGTGCTTCAACTGGACGGCTAGTCGCAGATTGAGCCAAGGCTGTAGGACAATTGCAGCGCCCCGTCGCAGAACGGGTCGACAGCACCAACCTCCAGGAGGGGACGAATCGCATGGTCGGACGCGTGTTCCGCATCATCCGCACCCCTCTGACCTTGCTGATCCTGCTCGCAATCCTGTGCTACGGCGCCTGGTGGGGCTGGAAGAACATCATCGCCCCGCCGCAGAAGACTCCACCGCCGCCCTGCGTGCCGACCAAGGTCACCAACAAGTCGCTGAAGAGCAGCCAGGTGACCGTGCGGGTGTACAACGGCGGCGACAAGAAGGGTCTGGCCGGGGACGTCACCCGCTCATTGCGGGCCAAGGGCTTCAACGTGCTGGATCCGGCCAACACCGACGAGAAGGTGTCGGTCACCGTGATCGTCGGCAATGCGGCCAAGAATCCTGAAGTGCGCCTGGTGAAGAGCTTCTTCAAGGGCGCCAAGGTGCGGGCTGATGGACGGACCGATCACACGGTCGACGTGCTGGTCGGCAATCGTCCGGTGCACTTCAACTCCAAGGCCAAGACCTCCTACCCGGTCAAGACCAGCACGGTCTGCCTGCCCAAGGACTCGGCCAGCGGCGCGGCACAGAGCTAGTCCATCTCCTGGTCTGATCTCCTGATCTGATCTCCTGGGCTGATCTCCTGGGCTGGGCTCCGCTATTCGGCGGCCGATTGGCGCCAGGCGGCCAGCCGCCCGCCGCGGGCCACCGCCCGGATGCGCTGCTCGGTCTGGGCGCGCAGATGGCTCGGGGTGACGACCAGGAGCTCGTCGCCGGTACGGATCAGGTCCCGTGGTCCGGGCACCATCGGCTCGTTGTCCCGGATGATGAGCGACACGGCGGCGTTCCGGCCAAGTCGCAGCTCACCGATCTCCACGCCGTTGAGTTTCGACCCGACCGGGATCCGCAACTGCATCAGGTCGGCCGACATCCGCTCCAGTGGCGCGACCTCGACCTCGACGTCGTGCGGCTGCCCGCGATCGGCCAGGCCGAGCCGGTTGGCCAACCAGGGCAAGGTCGGCGCCTGCAGCACCGTGAAGACGATGACGAAGATCAACACGACGTCGAACAATCGTTGGGACGACGGCACCCGGCTGGCCAACGGAATGGTGCACAACACGATCGGCACGGCCCCCCGCAACCCGGCCCAGGAGAGGAAGATCCCGTCCTGCCAACCGATTCGGAACCACACCGTGGACAACAGCACCGACACCGGTCGGGCGATCAAGGTCAGGAACAGGCCCGCGGCGATCGCCACGCCGACATCGCCCCAGGACAGCAGCTTCGGTGAAGCCAACAGACCCAACATCACGAACAGGCCGATCTGCGCGATCCACCCGATGCCCTCGACGAACGCCCGCGTCGCCACCCGGTAGGGCAGCTTCGCGTTACCGAGCAGCAACCCGCAGACGTAGACCGCGGCGAATCCGCTCAGATGCAGTTCGGCTGCGGCGGCATAGGACAGGATCGCCCACCCCAGAGCGGCCAGGGCGTACAGGCCCGACGACGGCAGACTGATGCGTTTCAGGACCTGGATGCCGATCCAGCCAAGCGCGAGTCCGAGGGCGACTCCGCCGACCAACTCGCCCACGATCTCCAGAGCCAGCAACGGAGCCGACTCGTGGGGCGCTTGGCCCGCGGCCCACGAACTGGCCAGAGTGACCAGCAGCACCGTCGGCGCGTCGTTGAGACCCGACTCCCCTTCCAACACGCCACGCACCTTGTGCGGCAGGGGCACTCTGCGGAGCACCGAGAAAACCGCCGCGGCGTCGGTCGGTGACGTCACCGCGCCGAGCAGCAGGGCGATCGACAGATCGAGACGGAGGACGAAGTAGCCGAAAAGCGTCATCAGTCCGACACTGACCGCGACGCCGGCGGTGGCCAGCACCACGGCGACGCCGGTCGAGGATTTGATGTCGTCCCACTTGGTCGTCAGACCGCCTTCGGCCAGGATCAGGACCAGGGCGCCGAATCCGATGGCATTGGCGATGTCGGCATCGTTGAACTCGATGCCCAGGACGGCATCGCCGAGCAGCATCCCGATGCCGAGGAACAGCAGCAGCGCAGGCAGACCGAACCGGCTGCCGAGCCGCGCCGCGAAGATCGACGCGATCAGGACAAGGGCGCTGACCAACAGGATGACGTCAAGGTCAATCAATTGCGCCCCTCCCGAGTCGTCGTCGTCAGATCAGGTACGAACAGCCTTGGCCAGCAATCCCTCCAGCTGCAGGCGGTCCTCGGCATCGAGACCGCCGAGCGGAGAGTCCTTGGTCAACTCCCGCATCAGTCTGGTACGCAGGATCCTGCCTTCGGTGGTCAGCCGGACCCGCCTGGTCCGACGATCATCCGGATCGGACATCCGCTCCACCAGGCCACCGGCCTCGAGTCGGTCGATGACGAAAGTCACGTTGGATGCCTCGCAGGACATCCGGCCGGCCAACTCCCGCATGGTCATCGGTGAACGCAACTCTCTCAGGGCCATCGCCTGGCTCGGCGTCAGACCGAGTCCGTGCAGATGCGAGCGCAGATGATCATCGATCTGTTTGGCCAGCTCGGTCACCAGCAGACAAACCTCGCGATCGTTTCCCTTGGTCACGAATACCACCAACCCCCACGTTGGGACGTCGACCCTCCCGGATCGACAACCGAACGCTATCAGATCCACCGAAACAACATGATCCGGATTGAAATGTTTTCAGCTTGAAGTATCGCGAAATCGCCGGGGTCACGGCCTGCGACGAACCGGCTCCCCGACCAGCGCTCCGGTGAGCCGTCCGCCGTCCAACGCCACTCGGCCCCGGACCAGCACGACGTCGATGCCCTCGGACATTTGTGTCGGCCGCTCGAAGGTGGCGCGATCGCTCACCACGGCCGGATCGAGCAACACAAGATCGGCAACGCCGCCCACCCGCACCCTGCCGTGATCAACCAGGCCGTACCGGGTCGCGGCGTTACCGGCGGTGATCGCAGCCAGCTCAGGCCAACTGAAGTCACCCCGCTCGCGACCGAACAATCGGTACATCCGGGCCATGCAGCCGTACGCCCTCGGATGCGGAGCTCCGCCGAAGAAGATGCCGTCGGATCCGGAGCAGGCGCCGGGCAGGCCGAACTGGCGGGCAAGATCGTCATCGGTCCGCGGATGGGGGATGGTCATCACCGTCGTCGCGGTGAGTTCGGAGTCACCCAGCACGGTATAGGCCAGCTGCAGCGGACCGAGCCCTCGACGGCGTCCGGCTTCGGCCAGGGTCAATCCCTCAAGATCGGCATGGGCTGAGGTCCCGGCACTGGCGATCCGCAACCGGTCCGGCCAGCCCGCCCCGAGGTTGGTGTCGCCTCCGGCTCGTGCCTCGAACTCCGCCTGCAGTTCCGGCCAGTTCTCGCAATCGCGCAGCATCGCGGCAGCTGCTGTGGCGCCCCTCGCGACAAGATCGCGGGGCAGCAGCACCATGCTGAGCAGGCTGAATCCGGCGAAGTAGGGATAGGCGTCCCAGCTGAGATCCGCGCCGGCCGTCCGGGCCCGATCGAGCAACTGCGCCATCAGGTCCGGACGGGCATGGAAATGCGAGATGTGGGCCCGGACGCCGGACTTCAGACAGATGGTGATCAACTCGTCGACGGCAGGTGAGGAGTTCTCTTCATAGCCACGGATGTGGGACACATACAGCCCGCCTGCCGCGGCCACCGGCCGGCACAGCGCGGCCAGCTCGTCGACGTCGGCGAAGGTGCCCGGCACGTAGTCCAGACCCGACGACAGGCCGAGTGCTCCCTCGGCGAGTCCTGCCCGGACCATGTCGATCATGGTCGTCAGTTCGGCCTCGGTCGGCGGTCGGGTCTGGCGACCCAACACCTCGTGGCGTACGGTTCCGGCCGGCACCAGATACCCGACGTTCAGCCGGGTGGTGTGCCGCCAGGTGTCCAGCAGCGCCGCCACACCACCGCCGGTGTAGTGGGGATGGCGGCCGATCAGTGGGCCGAAGTATTCGGTGGCGTACCGACCGTCGCCCGGCGCGTAGGACACCCCGTCCTGTCCGGTGATCACCGTGGTCACCCCCGACCGCAGCAGGGCGAGCTGTACGTCCTCATCGAGGATCCGGGCGTCTGCGTGGGAATGGGCATCGATACCGCCGGGCATGATCAACAGGCCCTCGGCGTCGATCGCTCGGTCTGCCGGTCGGGACGCTGCGGCCGGACCGATCGCCGTGATCCGCTGTCCTTCGACCAGGACGTCGGCCCGATATCGGCCGTCGACCGGATCCACCACCTCGCCACCGGCAAGCAGAACGCTCATGATCATCTGCTCCGGTCAGAAGAAGGTCGGGAGGGCACCGCGTACCCGCGGCCGTGCGCCTTCGACCAGAAGTGCCGATCGCCACTTGTCGAACATCGTGCACGGATGCGACAGGCCGAGTCGCACGACCTCGCCGACAGCCAACGACTCCGGCTCGGCCAACCGCACGTAGGCATGTTGGTCGTTGGTGGCGAACACCTCGGCTGCCGGAGCATCGACCAGCCGGCCGGCCCGCATCACCTTCTGCACCACCGGCAGCCCGGCGTCGTACGGGATGTCCCGCTTCCCCACGTCGAGCAGGACAAGATCCGCTTCGGGATTGGAGATCACCCGCGCCCACACGTTCGCTGCGGCGGTGAACACCGGGCCGCTCCGGTTCGCCGAGGGCGTCGAGAGCGCGTAGGTGCCGTCGTCGTGAACCACGTACGCGCCCGAGCGCAGCAGCAGCCGGGCGCGGGGCGTTCCGGTGGCCACCGGGCCGAGGATCTCGACGACAAGATCGAAAAGGGCGCTGCCGCCGGCGGTGATCAACGCTTCGTCGGACTCGACCAGCGGGGAGATCTCCGCGAACAACTGCCCCATCGCCGTCAGAAACGCCCGGACTCCGGTGATCCGCTGCTCCCTCTCGCCCGGCACCGATCCTTCGTAGCCGGCGACACCGCGCAACTGCAGCCGCGGCGAGTCGATCACGGCACGGGCGATCGTCAAGGCGTCGTCGTGATCGCGTACCCCGGCCCGGGCCTTCGGATGCCCGACTTCCAGGCATACCGGCAGTGGCCGCCGGGCACCCGCGGCGGTCAACATCCGGGTCATCGCCTCCACCCCAGCGACCGAGTCGACCCACGTGATCACCTCGAAGGCCGGGTCAGCGTTCAGCTCGCCGGCCAGCCAGGACAGGCCCTGGGGCGACAGGAACTCGTTGGCCACGACAACCCGGGGAATGCCGGCGCTGCGCGCGACGCGCAGCTGGGGTTCGTTCGCGACGGTGATCGCCCAGCATCCCTGGTCGAGCTGCCACCGCCACAGCGCCGGACACATCGTCGTCTTGCCGTGGGGTGCCAGGAAGGCACCGTGCGCGGCGACCCAGTCCCGCATCGTGGTGATGTTGTGCTCGAGCGCCGCGAGGTCGAGCGTGAAGACCGGCGTCGACATCTCGGCCAGGTCGAGATTGACCTCCGGGCCACGTTGCTGCGCCGCGGCCAACGCCGCGCTCCAGTTCTTGTCCCGGACATCCACCGTCATCAGGTGTTCGCGGACGGCATCGAGGCGTGTCACGACACGACCATAGCGGGGACCGGCAGACCGAAACCTGGCCGGTCCGGCACGGTCAGCACGCCGTCGGCGAAGGCGTAGGCCGACGTGTCCACCCCGTCCGTCCGGCCCGGTACGCCCTCGACGATGTCGATCCGACCGAGACCTGCCGCGAGTTGCGCGGCGTACAGGGACTTCAGTGGCTGACCCCAGGCGTGTGGTGACGCCTTGACCCGGGCGGCGATCCGCGGCATCACCTGGCGCCACGACGTCAGCCCGAAGGACAGCACATCCATTAGCAGCACGTCCAGGTCGCCGTCGGCAGCGACGCCCAGCAGCAGATCGACATCGGGCCGGGCCTCGCCGTCGGCGATCAGCGTGGCCGGGCTGACCTGATCCAGATGGCGGCGCAGGCGGGCAAGATCATCGGCATCGTCGGGAAAGGGTTCCTCCACCCAGTAGAGGCCGACGTCGGCCACGGCGTCGAGATAGCTGCAGAAGCCCGCGACGTGGTAGCCGTCGTTGGCATCGACCAGGATGCGCGCGTCGGGCCACGCCTCGCGGACGGCCCGAGTGACAGCCACGTCCCGCGCGTCACCGTCCTTCCGGGACATCCATCGGTTGCCGCGGCCGATCTTCAGCTTGAAGTCCCGGTAGCCTGCTGCGGCGTCGGACCGGCAGTTCTCCAACACCGCCGACAGCCCACGTGGCGCATCGTCCGGGTCAAGATCATCGAAGTAGATGGCCCCGCTGTAGACCGGGGTCGTTGGGCTCCCGGCAGCGCCCAGCAGGTCCCAGACCGGCCGGTCCTCGATCACGCCGAGCAGGTCGTGCAAGGCGATGTCGAGCCAGCGAAGGCTGTCGTCCCTGATCCCCGTGGCGGGATCGATCACATCGCTGACCGATCGACCGATGATCGACTCCGGAGCGCCTGGCCGACCCTCGAGCAGGCCCCAACCGACCGCGCCGGAATCAGTGGTGATCACGGCTGCGGTGGCGATCGGACCGGATCCATGGCTGCCCAGCCTGGCATTCCTGCCGACGGTCCGCGGATAGTGGGTCTCCAGGTCGACCAGGCGGACGTCGGTGATGGTCGGGTCGGACATGAGGATCTCCTGGCACGGGGTGGTGTGATTAGCCGAGGTCTGGATGGTAGACGTTCCGCAGTGGTTCTCGTTTGCGCCACCGGTCGAGATTGTCGATGAACAGATCGACCAGCGTCGCCTTCTCGGAGGTGAGCACGGCGGCGGAATGTGCGGAGATCAATGCATCGTCGCGATCCCAGAGCACGGAGTCGTCGGGCGGCGGCTCGGGATCGGTGACATCAAGCATGTCCTGCCACTTGCCCGCTGCCGACTCGTCCAGATCCGGCCGCTCCCCGAACCAGTGGCCGGTGAACCGCGGATGCGGCACCATCTGGTCGTTGGAGAGCACCTCGCCGGGCCACGCCGTACGCGACCGTTCGACCAGTGCAGGTTCCGGCTGGCAGGCGATCAGGATCGTCTGGGTCACGATCAGCGTCCACCCGCCTGTCGGGTGATATAGGTGATGGCGACGAATCGGGTGAAGATCGACAGCAGGTCGTCGCCGACGATCCGGACCTGTCGCTGATCGCTGCGTTCGACGCCGCCGACCCAGGTTGCGACCTCGGCCATGTCCGCGGTGCCAAGATCAACTTCCAGGGTGGCGGGTCGTCCGATCCCCGGCAGAGCGGCGGATCCGTCCCGCACCGTGCGTACGGCGTCGGCGGCCGCTTCCTTGATCAACCGGCACGATTCGTCCGGATGCAGGCTGTTCGCCGCGCCGCGGGTGATCGACTCCTTGGTGATCACCGACGACGCACCGGAGGCGTACGGCTTGGTCTCGTCCCAGGTGACCTGATCACCGGTGACCAGCGCAATCGGCACCCGGTGGTGCTCGGCGACCAGGGCGTTGATTCCGCTCTCCCCCACCTCGACACCGTTCAACATCACCCGCGTAATCACCTCCGGGTTGTAGGTGTGGGACAGCGTCGACGGCCGCCCGGAGATCGACCCGTGGTAGCCGACGAAGAAGATCGCGTCGAAGGTCTCGTCAAGTCCTTGCATCATGTACAACGGCTTGTGTCGTCCGGAGATGTAGCGGGCGCGGCCGCTGATCCTGCGCGGGTCGAGATTGGCCATCCGGCCGTGGGAGTCGTTGAGCACGATCTCGGTGGCGCCGCCGTCGAGCGCACCGTCGATCGCCGCGTTGACCTCGTCCTGCAGCAGTTCGCAGCCGACGGCGTAACCGGGATTGCCCGGCCGGCACTGCTCCCAGTCGACGATGCCGGCCACACCTTCCATGTCCAGGGATATCCAGACTCTCACTGATCCTCCTTGATGGCTGCGGCGAACCACCGGGTGATCGACGTCGGATGAGTGATCGCGGTCCCCACGACGACGGCGAAGGCGCCGGCGTCGATGCAGGCACGAGCCTGGTCGGTGGTGTGGATCCGCCCTTCGGCGAGCACGGGCAGGTCCACCGCCGCGGCGAGCTCACGGATCAGGTCGATGTCGGGTCCTTCCGTGCGGGACCTGCTGTCGGTGTAGCCGGAGAGGGTGGTGCTGATCAGATCGGCGCCGGCCTCGGCGCTGGCGATGCCGTCGTCCAGATCACCGACGTCGGCCAGCACCAGCGCGTCGGTCCGTTCGTGCAGCGCGGTGATCGTTGCGGCGAGAGTCATCCCGTCGGGCCGTGGTCGCCGGGTTCCGTCGACGGCGACGATGTCAGCCCCGGCCTCGGCAACCTGGACGCCGTGTTCGACGGTCGGGGTGATGTAGACACCCGTGGAGCCGATCTTCCACAGGCCGATCAGCGGCACCTGGACCGCCCGGTGGATCAGTCGGATGTCCTCCGGTCCCTGGGCCCGGATGCCGACCGCGCCGCCGAACTCCGCAGCCTGGGCCATCCGCCGCATCACGTCCGGATCCCGCAGCGGTTCACCAGGGTAGGCCTGGCAGGAAACGATCAGTCCTCCGCGCAGCCGGTCGATGATCGGAGAGGAGGTCATCGGTCTGCCGGGTCCTGAGCGCTGCGGGCCGCACCGATGATTCCGGCGTCGGCTCCCAGCTGCGCCGGGACGATCGGCGTCGCCGCGACCAGCGGTAGGGCGGCGGATGCGGCAGTTGCCCGCAGCGTGTCCCACCAGGATGATCCGGCACCGGTCACGCCGCCGGAGATGATCACCACCTCCGGGTCGATGATGTTGATCATGTCTCCCACTGCGGCACCGAGTGCTTCCGCCGACTTCTGCATGGCCAGGTCAGCATAACTGTCGGATCCGGCACGGTCGGCGACGTCCCGCGCCCGCCGAACCGTCGGCTCGCCGCCGAGCCGATGAAACAGCTGCACGATGCCGTACCCGGAGGAGATCGCCTCCAGGTGGCCGATAGCGCCGCAACTGCAGGGCAGTCCGTCCGCCGCCCGTGCGGCGATGTGGCCGAGATGCCCTGCTACGCCGTGGGCGCCGGCCATCGGCCGCCCGCCCTCGATCACGGCGCCGCCCAGACCTGTGCCGACTGCGATGACGAGGACGGGGTCACGCCCGGCTCCGGCACCACACCAGGCCTCGCCGACACCGTGGGCGTGGACATCGTTCAGCGCTGTCACCGGCAGCCCCGTTCCGGCTCCACCGACCAGCTGCGCGACATGTCGGACGAGATCGGTGCCGACCCAGCCGGACAACAGGCCCGTACCGGCCGTGACCACGCCGCCGGAGATCACCCCGCCGGAGCCGATGCCAACGCCGGCGATCGGCTGATCGGCGCGGACCTCGGCGGCCAGCCGCCGGATCGTTGCCAGGATCGCATCGCGACCCTCCTGCGCCGGTGTCGGTGCCGAACCGCGGCGTACCACCCGGCCGGCGGAGTCGACCAGCCCGACCGCGACCTTGGAACCGCCAATGTCGATACCGAGCGTGGGCAGCTGCCGGCTCATGCCGGGGTGCCGCGGCGGACCGACAGATGATCCTGGTACCTCTGATAGAGGTTCCGGGCGGCAGCCATGGTCGAGTTCGGGCTGAGGAAGTGGGAGAACTCGAAGGTGATGATCTTCTCCACGTACGGCTGCACGACATCCAGTTTGTACGCCAGCTTCCGCCAGTCCAACGGCGGGAATTTGATATGCACGTCCCGGTCGAAGGACTCGAGGTTGGACCACAACCTCACTCCCGCCTTGGCCGCCACCTCGGAGGTCGCCTTGACCAGTTCCTCCAGGGCCAGCAGATCAGCGGTGCCGTCCTGGAAGGCGCAATAGGTGACCAACCCGGAGTAGGCGCCGAGGATCTCTTCCCAGGCCCGGGCATGTTCCTCCACGGTGCGCGCCGATCTGCGCGGATCGGCCGCGTGATCGGTTCGTCCGTGGAAGAACGGTGACACCAGGATCGGCAGACTGCTGAAGCCGCGGATCTCGGTCGCCAGTGCGACGTTGATGTCCATGATCCGCATCCCGGAGTCGTAGGTCTCGTGGGGCAGGTACCACCCGCGGAACGCCGGTGAGCTGCCGTACCTGTCGAACATCTCGTGCAGGTAGGCGCGGTTGAGCTCCACCTCGATCTTCCAGTCGTTGCGGTGCCAGTGGTACCCGGAGTCGTACAGACCGAAGAAGAGGTCGATGTTCCGGTCGGCGGCCAGGTCGAGGAAGAGCTGGACGAGATCGACGTAGACCGGCAGCACCGGACGGTGTGCGGCGACCGTATGGGATGGGCAGGCGAGCTTTTCGCCGTAGCCGGATCTGATGATGATCACTGTGTCGATGCCGGCGTCGACGAAGGTGTCGAACTCGCGGGCCCACTCCACGGGGCCCCAGTTCTGTGAGGCGATGTCGTGAGAGATCTCGTCCAGGAACGTGCCGGTGATCGGCAAGTAGCTCATCGTGTCAACCTTCCGTTCAAGGGGTGGCAAATGATCGTGCGACTGCCGTGGCGATCAGTTCGACGGCACGTGCCCCGTCGTGCATCGTCACCCGGGGCCTGTCGTGGTCGGCGATGCAGTCGAGAAAGTGACGGGCCTGCCTGGCGAACCGGTCACCCTGGTCGGCATCGACCGCCTTCGGAAGATCGCTCCGAGTGCCGTTCGGGTCGGTCAGCGTCAGTGCCCCGGTTGCATAGTCGAAGTCCAGACGGCCCTGGGTGCCGCAGACGCTGATCACCGCCTCGCCGGGGGCGGTTCGCCAACTCGCCTCGATCACGCCGACGACACCGTGGCCGGATCTGACCGCCAGGATCGCGGTGTCCTCCACCTCGAGCGCCGGGCCGCGGTCGGTATGGGTGGTCGCGGTGACCGCCGCCAGCTGGTCGATCTCACCGATCAGGTAGCGGAACAGGTCGACCGAATGCACCGAGGTGTCCATCAACACTCCGCCGCCCGCCACGTCGGCGCGGGAGAACCACCGGTTCTCCACACCGTCCAGCGGCCCGGAGAAACGGTTGCGGAAGGTCAGCGGAGTGCCGATGCGCCCGTCGCGCAGCAGTGCTCGGAGCGTCTCGACCTCCGGCTGGAAGCGGTGGCAGAAGCCGACCGTCAGCAGGGTGCCCGACCGCTCTGCCGCGTCGATCATGGCAGCGCAGTCGGCCGGGGTTCGGGCCATCGGCTTCTCGCAGAGCACCGGGATTCCGGCCTGGAGGGCCTGGATCGCGGCCTGCTGATGTCCGGCCGGTGGCGTGCAGACACTGACCGCATCAAGATCACCGACTTCGACCATCGTCGCCAGGTCCGGATAGGCCGCCACCCCGAATTCGGCGGCTAGCACCCGGGCCGCCTGCTGATCGATGTCGGTGACCGCGACCGGGGTGGCGCCCGCCTCCCGGTACGCCTTCAGATGGGTACGCCCTATGGTGCCGGCACCGACGATACCGACCCGACCGGCGCTCATCGCGCCTCCTCCTCGCGCAGATCGGCAAGCTCGACCGGTCCTCCGGTCGCGGCCGATCGTTCGCCGGCTGCGAGAATCTCCAGCACCTCGAGCGTTTCCCGGCGATCAACCGGAGGTTGCCGGGTCTCGGCCATCGCCACCGCGGCACGCATGGTGTTGGCATAGAAGCCTGCGTAATCGGACACCTCGGTCTGGGCATAGCCTTCTGAGCCGTACACGGTGAGATGGAACGGCGTCCGAGCATCCCGCAGGGTGCTGATCACCAGCTGTACGCCGTCAGCCCGGCTGATCGTCGTCAGGTCCTTGTCCGGCGAATGGAGCTGCAGCACCGATCGCGCACCGGGACCACACACCGTCACCGCAGCCTCGACGGCATGGATTCCGTAGTTGTACCAATCCCCTGGCCCGACACTGATCAGCGAACTGGGCCGACCAAGACCATCGCTACGCAATCGGCCGAGTTCGTTCGCGAAGCGCAGGGCCGAACAGCTCAGCAGCGGACCACCGTGCCGATCGGCGAGGTCGAACAGCGCCCGCGCATCGGACGGCCGCAGAGCCATCGGCTTGTCGATGTAGGTCGCGGTTCCGGCCTCGAGGAAGGGACGCGCCAGTTCCGGGTGCAGCACCCCACCGTCAAGATCATCCAGGACCAGGGCAAGATCGACGGCATCGACCAACTCCTCCGGTCGGCCGACCACCCGGTCGATGCCGAAACGGTCGGCGAGCTGCGCGGCATCGGGGTGCGCACCGGACAATCCCTCCTTGCCACTGCTCCACACGCCCACCACCTTCGCGCCCGCCACCGCAGCAGCACTGTCGTCGCCCTCGTTCGGAGTTCCGTTGAGCAGCCCTGCGAACACGGCCGCGTGTGACGTGTTGGTCCCGACTATGCCGACTCGAATCATGCCTGCGCCTTCCTTACCAGATCGGGGATCAATCGCGGGCCCGGAACGGCCCGCTGGTTTCCGGTTCAGCCACCGCGACGGACGGCCAGCCTGAGGTCGTACCGGTCGGCCCGGTAGATCGAAGTTGTGCTCTCCACCGGGCGGTCGCGCTGATCGAGTCCGATCCGATGCATGCGCAGCGCCGCCGATCCCGCCGGCGTGCCGAGCATCGCTGCCTCCGAGACGTCGAGCACGACCGCCTTGACGACCTGTTCGGCCCGGATGATCTGCAGCCCGTAGCCGCGCAGGATCTCGTACAGCGAACCGGTCAGGTCGCGGTCCAGCAACTCCGGGGCGCGAACGGCCGGGATGTGCGCCGTCTCCAGGCAGATCGGTTCGTCGTCGGCCAACCGGACCCGGGAGATCCGATAGACCGGATCGGTCGCGGCAATCCCGAGCTCCTCGGCCAGCCCACGGCCGGCGGCGATCCCGTCGGCCGCCAGCAGTCGCGACGACGGTGACATGCCGCGGATCTCCATGTCCTCGCTGAACGAACTGAGCGACAGCGTCTTGGAGATGGTCGGGCCGGCGACGAACGTTCCGGCACCCTGGATGCGGTAGACCAGTCCGGCGTCGCGCAGAGCGTCCAGCGCCAGCCGGATGGTCGCCCGGCTGACGTTGTGGGTCTTGGCCAGGTCGCGTTCGGTCGGCAGCAGGCTGTGCGGCGGAAGTCCGCGGATCTCTGCAGCCAGCGTCTGCCGGATCCGCTGGTGCTTGGGCACGCTGTGGTCCGCATTCGTCTCCGCCATCTCTTCTCCTCGGTCTCTCGCCGGTCGTGCAGGAACGGCGACCATCATCGCGCCCTGACGATCCTGGCGGGTCGCTTCGGATCACTTCATTCCGGTGACGGCGATGCCCTGCACGAAGTAGCGCTGGGCGACCATGAAGATCACCACGGCGGGCAGGGTGAAGACCAGGCAGGCTGCCATCAGCGGCCCCCAGGCGACCCCGTGCTGGCCGAAGAAGTTGTACAGACCGATGGACAGTGTGTAGTTGTCCTCCGTGTTGAGATAGATCAGCGGAAGCAGGAAGTCGGTCCAGGTGGCGACGAACTGGAAGATCCCGACGGTCGCCAGGGCCGCCTTGGCCTGCGGCAGGATCAGTTGTAGGTAGATCCGCAGTTCGGATGCACCGTCGATGAGACCGGCCTCACGCAGTGAATCCGGGACGCCGGTGAAGAACTGGCGGAGCAGGAAGATGTAGAACGGCGATCCGAAAAACGCGGGGATGATCAACGGCCAGAAGGTCCCGACCGCACCGACCCGGTCCCACAGCAGGTAGAGCGGGATGAACGTGACCTGGGCGGGGAGCATCATCGTGCCGAGCACCGTGGCGAAGACCACGTTCCGTCCGCGGAAGGGAAGTTTCGCGAGGCTGTAGGCGACCAGCGGACAGGAGATCAGCGTGCCGGCCACGTTGAGCACGACGAGCAGCACTGTGTTGCCCAGGTAACGCAGGAACGGCATGGACCGTACCGCCTCGACGAAGTTGCCCAACACCCAGCGCTGGGGCAGCAACCGCGGCGGCACCCGGAAGACGTCCTGCGGCGTCTTGAACGCTGTGGTGATCATCACCGCGAACGGCACCAGGAAGGCCGCACAGATCGCGATCAGGATCAGGTGGTGGATGATCCGTCGACCGAGGAAGCGGCGGGGCCGGCGCCGGTCGACCGTACCGGCACGCGGTGCGCCGCTCACTGTCCGGACCAGACTATTCACTGCCATAGTGCACCCACCGCCGTGAGGTCAGCAAGATCAACACCGTCAGTCCGCCGATCACCAGGAACAGGATCCAGGCCATCGCCGCCGCCTTGCCCATCCGGAGGAAGACGAACGCGTTGTGGAACAAGTACATCGCGTAGGTCAACAAGGTGTCACCCGGTCCACCGCTGGCCCCGTTGCTGCGCGTTTGGGTCAGCAGATAGGTCGGGGCGAAGATCTGCAGTGCGGCGATGACGCCCATGATCAACTGGAACAGGGTGACCGGGGTCAACGTCGGCCAGACGACGTGCCAGAACCGTTGCCAGGTGTTCGCCCCGTCCACCGCGGCCGCCTCGATGAGCTGCTGCGGCACCTGCTGCAGTGCGGCCAGATAGATCACCGCCGTTCCGCCGATCCCCCAGAGCGTGATGATGATCACCGATGGTCTGGTCCACAGCGGATCGGCCAACCAGTTGGGCTGCGGCAGTCCGACGCGGGCCAGGAGCTCGTTCAGGTAGCCGTACTGGGCATTGAACACCCACCGCCACAGGTAGGTCGCGGTGACCACAGGGACGATCGCGGGCAGATAGACGATGGCTCGGTAGAGCGGCTGGCCGCGTACCGGGAAGTTGAGGGCCAGCGCGGTCAGCAATGCCAGAGCGAGGCCGAGCGGTACGCCGATGATCGCCAGATAGGCCGTGTTCACCACCGACCGCCAGAATTTCGGATCCCCCACGAGATCGGTGTAGTTCTGCAGTCCGACCCATCGGGGTGACTGGAACAGGTTGAACTCGGTGAAGCTGTAGTACAGCGACACCGCGATGGGTCCGGCCATGAACACCACGAAGCCGATGATCCACGGTGTGGTGAACGCCGGGCCCGCCCATGATCGGCGACGTATCGGCCGGGCTGTTTCGCGGCTCGGGTGTGCGGCGACTGCGGCGTCAGGCATAGCTCTTCGCTGCGGCGGCGACCTGCGCATAGGCCTGGGCCGGGGTCTTGGCCAACCGGGTGATCTGATCATCGGCGGTCGCCAGATCGGCGGTGTACTGGGCCAAGGTCGGTTCGCTGGGCATGGAGACGGCGTTCTTGCTGGCCAGCAGATCGAGGAAGAGGTCGAAGTTCTTGATCTCGCCGTACGCCTTGTCCTTCAGCAGTGACGTGCGGCTGGGCAGATTGGACAGTGCCTTGGTGAAGGTTCGCATCGCATCGGCCGAGACGAGGTACTTCATGAATTCCCAGGCCTCGTCGGGATGTTTGCTGTTGCTGGGGATGAACAGGGTGCCCGGGGCGACCATCGTCGTCCCGGCCAGATCGGGGCGGTCATCGGGATGCGGGACCGGGGTGACACCCCAGTCCAGATCGGGAGCGAACTCCTGGATGAAGGCGGGCTGCCACTCACCGTCGATGACCATGGCGAGTTTGCCTTGGTAGAAGGGATTCTGCGGTGACTGGTAGTCGCCGAAGCCGGAGGCGAAGCGGTTGATCTGCTTGACGCCGTACTTCTTGATCACGTTGTTGACGTAGAAGTCGGCGCCGGCGATGTTTCCCGGATCGGTCGGTGTCGGCGAACCGCCGGCGTACCATTTCCCGCCGAAGACCACGCCGAGCAGCCGGTAGTCGATCGCGGCGCCCGAGGCTCCGGCCAGGCCGAGCTGGGTGAGTCCCTTGCTGTCGGTCCTGGTCAGCTCTGCGATTGCCGATGCCCACTCGCCGGTGGTCTTCGGCGGCGTGCTGATCCCCGCCTTGGCGAAGAGCGTCTTGTTGTAGAACAGCGCGTAGTTGTTGACCGCGATCGGCAGTTGGTAGACCTGCTTCTGATAGCGGCAGGCGTCCAGTGCGGAGGGGACGAAATCGCTGATGTCGTACTTGTCCCGCTGGATGTATTCCTCCAGCGAGCGGATGATCCCCTTGGATGCCCAGTCGCCGGTGGCGGTTCCGAAGTTGTCGGAGATGTCGAACGCACCCTTGCTGCCGGTCATCGCCGCGAGTTGTGCCTGGGAATCGGGATTCGAGACGCCCTTGACGACGATGTCCCGCTGACTGGCGTTGAAGCGGGCAATGACGCTCTCCAGCGCCTTGGCCTCCTGCCCGGTCCACAGGTAGGAGAAGGTGATCGTGGTCTGGCCGCCGCTGGAGGACGGGCCCTTCGAGCAGGAGGTCACGGTGCCCACGGCCGCCGCGGAGGCGAGGCCGAGGCCGACGAATCGGCGACGGGTGAGAGAGGTTCCGGTCATGGGAGACCTTTCGCTGGCTTCGACGGTGAATGAGCACGAGTCTGGGCCAGAATCAGACCTTTAGTCAAGGATTGGACCGTACCTATTTCTGCCTTTGCATGAGAAACATGCCGCTTCGCGCCGCGTGGCCCAGATTGGATCAGCCAAACTGTCGAACGGTACGTACCCATCGAGACGTTAGGTGCGGTCCCCGTGGACACAGCAAACGGCCCGGACCTTCTCGGTCGAAGGTCCGGGCCGTGCCGATGTACTCAGGACATCACCTGGCGGTGGCGGCGGGATTTGAACCCGCGGAGGGTTGCCCCTCACGCGCTTTCGAGGCGCGCTCTTTAGGCCGCTCAGACACGCCACCGCCGGAGAGAGTACCAATCGGAGCGGGCGGGCACGAAATCGCTCGATCAGCCGTCGCGGTGAGTGGCGAAGAATTCCTTGATCACGTCGCCGCAGCGATCCTCGAGTATTCCGCCGACGACCTCGACCCGATGATTGAGCCGGGGGTCGCGTACGACGTCCCAGAGCGAGGCGACCGCCCCGGCCTTGGGATCGTAGGCGCCGAACACCAGACGCCCGATCCTGGCCAGGACCAACGCTCCGGCGCACATCGTGCACGGTTCGAGGGTGACGACCAGGGTGTGCCCGTCCAGCCGCCAGCTGCTCCGCGCGTCGGCGGCCCGGCGGATGGCGAGCACCTCGGCATGCGCGGTGGGGTCGCCGGTGAGCTCTCGCTCGTTGCCCGCCGACGCGACGACTCGGCCGTCCTGATCAAGAACGAGCGCGCCGATCGGGACGTCCTGGTGTCCGGCCGCTGCACTCGCCTGTTCCAGGGCGAGCTCCATCGACCGGCGCCAGTCCTGCGATCCGATCACGGATCAGTCGCCGAACTCGGCCTCGACGACCTTGCGGAACTGCGGCCCGATCTTGATCTTGTCGGCGACCTCGGTGAGCAGTTGATCACTCCCGATGTCCAGATCGTCACACAGCGCGGTCAGGTCGAACTCCGACATCCCGAGATCCTTGAGGATGCCCAGGTCCCCGATCGGTTCCGATTCGTCGTCGTCATCGGGGATGTCTTCACCCAGGTAGTCGGCGATGTCGCGGGCGATGGGCCAGTCGTTGGCGGCAGCGCTGTCGTTGAGCAGCACCTGGACGTGCCGACCACGGACCCGGACGATCACTGCGACCTCGCCGACCAGGCTGAGCAGACCGAGCGCGCCACCGTCGCCGGGCAGCCGGCGCAACTGGACGATCAGTTCGTCAAGATCATTGGCCAGATCCTCCGACAGGGCGTTGACCATGCTCTGGCCGTCCTCGCGGTAGGCGGCGACGATGAAATCGACGTCCTCGGGTTCGGCATCCTCAAGATCATCGAGGTCGTCGTCGTCTTCGGTGTCGCTGTCGTCGTCGGCCTCGGCCAGGTCACGGCTGGATGCGGACTCGCTCGGATCCTCGTCGTCGAGCTCGAATGACTCGTACTCGTCGTCGTCGAAATCGGCCACGATTTCCCTCCACTAGCGTGTCTGCCGGTCCACTGTCCGCGCCGCATGCGGACCGACTCCCTATCGTGTCAGATCATCAGCCCGAGCGGATAACTATTACGTCCCAAAATTGCGCGCCGAATTGCCGGGCTGCCGGGCCCGGACCGGCACCGGTACCGTGCACCTGTGAAGCTGCTTGCCGTCGACCATCCGTTGGTCAGCCACAAGCTGACCGTGCTCCGTGACCGGGAGACCGACTCGCCGACCTTCCGCCGGCTGACCGAGGAGTTGGTCACCCTGCTCGCCTACGAGGCGACCCGCGACATCCGGGTGTCACCGCACACCGTGCAGACGCCGGTCGCGGCTGCCGAGGGCGTACGGCTGTCCTTGCCCCGTCCGCTGGTGGTGCCGATCCTGCGCGCCGGGCTGGGCATGTTGGAGGGCATGACCCGGCTGATGCCGTCGGCCGAGGTCGGATTCGTCGGCATGGTCCGCAACGAGGAGACACTGCAGCCGACGACGTACGCCGAAAGGCTGCCGGAGGATCTGTCCGGTCGGCAGTGTTATGTGCTCGACCCGATGCTGGCCACCGGTGGGACGCTCGCGGCGACCGTACGCTTCCTGGTCGACCGGGGCGCGGATCACATCACCTGCATTTGCTTGCTGGCCGCGCCCGAGGGTCTGCACCGGATGGAACAACTGCTGGACGATCTGCGGGTGCCGTGGACCGTGGTCGTCGCGGGAGTCGACCAGCGCCTGAACGAGAAGGGCTACATCGTGCCGGGCCTGGGCGATGCCGGCGACCGGCTCTACGGAGTGGTCGACCACTGACCGTGAACTTTTCCCGCCGGAACTCGCTCGAACCCGGCCGGACGCGCTGTCGGAGCGGTTGCGACGGCGACAGTGCACGACCTAGGCGAGCGCCGGGACGCGTTGCCGGGCGCGGCCGACCATGATCGACATCACCGCGGCCGCCAGGCACAGCGATCCGGCGAGCAGCCAGGCCAGTTGGTAGTCGCCCATCCGGTCCCGGATGACGCCGGCCCCCGTGGCGGCGACCGCTGCGCCGATCTGATGGCCGGCGAACACCCAGCCGAAGGCGACCGGGGCGTCAGCCCCGAAGTGCCGCCGGCACAACGCGATCGTCGGCGGAACCGTCGCCACCCAGTCCAACCCGTAGAAGATGATGAACACCCAGGTCGACGGTTCGGCGCTGGGACCGAGCAGCTGCGGCAGGGCGTACAACGACAGACCGCGCAACGTGTAGTAGATCACCAGGAGCAGGCGGGCATCGATCCGATCGGAGAAGAACCCCGACGCGATCGTTCCGACAATGTCGAAGATGCCGACGACCGCCAGGAGACCCGCCGCTGTGGTCGGCGGCATTCCATGATCATGGGCGGCCGGCACGAAATGGGTCTGGATCAGACCGTTGGTACTCATTCCACAGATCGCGAACGAGCCGGCCAACAACCAGAAGGCCGGTCGCTGCGCGCAGCGCGCAAGAACCGTCAGCGCCCGCTGCAACGTCCCCTGGGGTGACGGCTCGGGTGCGACATAACCCGGCGACGCGCCGAACGGCAGCAGCCCGAGGTCGGCCGGACGGTTGCGGATCCCGGCCACGGCGATCACCATCGCAACCAGTGCCGCGGCCGCAGCGGTCAGCGCCGCGGTCCGCCAGCCGACATGCTCGTTCAGCCGGGACAGCACGGGCAGAAAGATCAACTGCCCGGTCGAGCTGCCTGCGGTCAGCACCCCGGTGACCAGTCCCGCCCGGTGCAGGAACCAGCGCCCGGTGATCAACGCGGCGAAGCTGAGCGCGATCGACCCGCTGCCCAGGCCGACCACGAAACCCCACAACAGGATCAGCTGCCAGGCCTGGGTGACGAAGACGGCCGCGCCGGACCCGACCGCGATGGTCAGCAGGGCGAAGCCGGCCACCCGGCGAACCCCGAACCGCTCCATCAGCGCAGCCGCGAACGGAGCGAAACCGCCGAAGAGCAGCAGGTTGACCGACACCGCGAATCCGATCGTTCCCCGCCCCCAGCCGAACTCGGCCTGCAGCGAATCCATCAGGACACCGGGCACCGACCGGAAGCCGGCTGCCCCGACGAGAGTGAGGAAGGCAGCCCCGGCGACGATCCACGGCCAGCGGGCCTTGGTCCGGGTCGGCGTCAGCACAGCGGTCGGCTCGGAATTCTGCACGTCCGCCATCCTCCGCGGTCCCGGCATCCAAGACCAGTGGCCGGATTGCCACAATGTGCAAGAATCTGGCCATGACTGTCCGGCATTCCACCCCGCACCACGTCGTGGTCCTGGCCGTCCCGCCGGTGATCGGGTTCGATCTGACGATCCCGGTCCAGGTGTTGCCCAGCAGCCGGGACGACGACGGCGAGCGGCTCTATCAGGTGTCGGTGGTGTCGCCGACCGACGAGCCGGTGATCACCACCCACGGGTACGCGGTCGTGCCCAGTGCACCGGTCGAGGCGTTGCGGACCGCCGACACGGTGATCATTCCCGGCACGCGGAACACGGCGATCCGCCGGGAAGGCCGACTCGACGACCGTACCGCCGCCGCCCTGGCCCTGGTTCCCGATGATGCCCGCCGGATGTCCATCTGCACCGGTGCCTTCGTGATGGCGGCGGCCGGTTGGCTGGACGGGCGGACCGTCACCACCCACTGGCAGGCCGCCGATGAGCTGGCCCGGTTGCACCCGCAGGTCACCGTCGACCCTGACGCGTTGTTCATCGACGACGGCGACATCCTGTCCTCGGCCGGGTTGGCGGCGGGGATCGACCTCTGTCTGCACGTGCTCCGGAGGGATCATGGCGCCGCGGTCGCGAACCGGGCCGCCCGGTATCTGGTGGTGCCGGCGTGGCGGGACGGCGGCCAGTCCCAGTTCATCGAGGCGCCGCTGCCCGACGTCACCCGGGGCGGCACCGCCGGCGTCCGGGCGTGGCTGCTGGAGCGGCTGGACCGGCCGGTCACGCTGGCCGAGATGGCGGCGTACGGATCGATGAGCGTACGCACCTTCACCCGTCGGTTCCGGGAGGAGACCGGGCAGACGCCTGGTGAGTGGCTGACCAGGCAGCGGGTGAATCGCGCCGCGGAACTGTTGGAGACGACCGACCTGAGCATCGACCGGGTCGCGGAACGCGCCGGGCTCGGCTCGTCGGCGTCGCTGCGGCAGCATTTCAAGATCACCTACGGCCTGTCGCCGCTGGCCTATCGGAAGGCGTTCGCCGGCGAACCCGCCCGGAATTGATCACCCATCGGTTGGGTACACGACGACCATGGCACGGTATCCGGGAGCAGCGGAGTTCCTGCCGGCGCGGCGCAATCTGACGGCGCTGCGGGCGGCCGTCAAGGACTGCCGCGGCTGCGATCTCCATCGGGACGCGACCCAGGCGGTGTTCGGTGAAGGCTTGAAGCGATCCCGGTTGATCATGATCGGCGAGACACCTGGTGATGTCGAGGACCGCACCGGCAGACCGTTCACCGGGCCGGCCGGACGGCTGCTGGACAAGGCGCTGCAGGCCGCCGGCCTTGATCGTGCCCAACTCTTTCTCACCAATGCTGTCAAGCATTTCCGTTACGAGACCCGGGGCGCCACCGGCAAACGGCGGATCCACAAGACTCCCAGTCAGGCCCAGATCACTGCGTGCCTGCCCTGGCTCGAAGCAGAACTGGATGTGGTCCGGCCCGAGGGCGCCGTGGTGATGGGCAGTGTGGCCGGGCATGCACTGTTCGGTCCGGATTTCCGGGTGGGCGATCTTCGAGGACGGGTCGGCGAACTGCCGGACCGGCCGATCTGGTCGGTGGTCACCATCCACCCGTCGGCTGCATTGCGGGCCGATGACCGGGCTGCCGCCTTCGACGGGCTGGTCGCCGATCTCCGGCTGGCGGCCGAGCGATTGGCGGGCTGACCGCTACACCGTACGCGCGGTGTGGCCCGGATGCGCCGGGTCGATGCCCCAGCTGATGATCCGGTGGGGCGTGATCCGGATGAGTTGCCGGCTGAATCCCGGCCGCGGCGGGTCGACATCCTCCAGCGCTTTCGCAGTGCCCCGGATCTCGACGCCCCGCGCCAACCACGGATCGCGCGAGACGAGATCGTCGATGACCACGGCGACCTGCGGATTGGTCGTGATGTTGCGGAACTTCTTGGTCCGGGCGAGGTTGTAGCCCCCGATGTCGACGGTGCCCAGGTCGGTGTTCACGAAGAAGCCGACCGGGGAGTTCTGCACGGTGCCGTCCGGAGCAACGGTGGCCAGCCTGGCCAACACCTGGGTTGCCAAATAGCCCAGTTCCGACTCAGTGAAACTCATTGCATCACTATCCGACCTCAACCCGCGTTGAGGTCAAGCCCGGCAGGAGAGGTTTGCACTCAGTAGTAATAGGGAAAGTTGCTCCAGTCCGGGTCACGCTTTTCCAGGAAGGCGTTGCGGCCTTCGACCGCTTCGTCTGTCATGTAGGCCAAACGGGTGGTTTCGCCGGCGAAGACCTGCTGACCGATCAATCCGTCGTCAATCGCATTGAAGGCGAATTTGAGCATCCGTTGTGCGGTCGGGCTCTTGCCGCAGATGATCTTGCCCCACTCCAGGCCGACGTCCTCCAGCTCGGCATGCGGGACGACCTTGTTGACCATGCCCATCCGGTGGGCGGCCTCGGCGTCGTATGGCTGGCCGAGGAAGAAGATCTCCCGCGCGAACTTCTGTCCCACCTGGCGGGCGAGGTATGCCGAACCGAAACCGGCGTCGAAAGAACCGACATCGGCATCGGTCTGCTTGAAGCGGGCGTGCTCGGCACTGGCCAGGGTCAGATCGCAGACCACGTGCAGGCTGTGGCCGCCGCCGGCCGCCCAGCCGCCAACCAGCGCGACGACGACCTTGGGCATGAATCTGATCAGGCGTTGCACTTCCAGGATGTGCAGCCGGCCGAGTCGGGCCGGGTCGACGTCCTGCTCGGTCTCGCCGTCCGCGTACTGGTAACCGGCTCGTCCGCGGATCCGTTGATCACCGCCGCTGCAGAACGCCCACCCGCCGTCCTTGGGTGACGGCCCGTTGCCGGTCAACAGAACGCAGCCGACGTCGGAAGCCGTCCGTGCGTGGTCGAGGGCCGCGTACAACTCGTCGACGGTGTGCGGGCGGAAGGCGTTGCGTACCTCCGGCCGGTCGAAGGCGATCCGGACGACCGGTGCGTCGGCCGCCCGGTGATAGGTGATGTCGGTGAAGTCGAAGCCCTCGACCGTACGCCACAGCTCCGGCCGGAACGGATTGTCAGTCACCCGGCCAATCTATCGACTGACCCTTCGTCGCCCGGAGGCAACGCGATCCACCCGGCGACGATCACGGCCGGCAGCATGACCACATTGTGGGCGTACTTCGGTCCGGAGCCGGGGCCGCAGCCACGGGTCGCTCGCGCGTTCGGGTCTCCAGCCCTCGGCCAGCGCCAGCGGTGCACCGAAGCTGAAGATCACGTGTCCACCGATGAAGTTGGCGAGGATCAGCAGCAGGCTCGGCCATCCTCGGCCCAACCGCCGGATGAGCCGCGCACAACAGACGCAGGGCGATCAGCTGTCCGGGCCGGGTCCGCAGCGTAGCCGTTCGGGTTCCGGCCCCAGGCTCACTGGATGTCGAATTCATTGCCCTCCGGGTCGAGCATCGCGATCCAGTGGCCGCCCGGATCTTCGATCTCGCGGACCAGCGTCGCTTCGAGGGCCACCAGGCGTGCAGCCTCGGCGTGCAGCCGATCCTTGCCGACATTGATGTCGATGTGCCACCGGTTCTTGACGGTCTTCTCCTCGGGGACGGTGTGGAACAGGATCCGTCGGCCGGCACCGCGGATCGCCTCGAAACCCTTCCAGGAAAGCACGCCATCGGGTCGCCGATAGGTCATCTCCTCGGGGGCGGCGCCTTGTGCGAGCAGGCCCTCGATGAAGCCGGTGTTGTCCTCCAGTTGATAGCCGAGTGCCTGGATCCAGAAATCGGCAAGGGTGTGCGCGTCGCGGGCGTCGACCTGGAGTTGCCAGTCGTGCGGTTCCGGCGGAGCGCCTGCAGAGACATCGGGCATGGGGTCACCTCGTGATTCAGCCTTGACGGTCGGTCGGGACGACTGTCCCAGTCATGGCTGACACTCGGACCCCCTTCGCAAACTAACACACTTGTGCTACTTTGGCGGGCGTGGTGAACACGATCGACGCGGTCCAACGCCGACGGGCCCTTTCGGAGGCGGTCTGGCGGTTGATCCTGCGCGACGGACTGTCCGCCGCCTCGGTGCGACGGGTTGCCCAGGAGGCGGGTCTGGCGACAGGGTCGGTGCGGCACTTCTTCCCGACCCAATCAGATCTGTTGGTGTTCGCGATGCGCGAGTTGACCAGCACCGTGACGGCGCGCGTCCGGGCGGCGGCCGAGGGACGTGCGCAGGACGAGCCGATCGATCGGGCGATCGCGATCTTCGCCGAGTTGTTGCCGCTCACCGATCGCACCCGGGCGGAATTCGCCGCGTACCTGGAATTCATGATCCGCGCCCGGACCGATCCGGCGTTGCAGGCGGTCGCCCGGCAGACTGTCGAGGAGGTCAGGGAACTGGTGATCACGGTGCTGACCGATCTGCGGGAGCTCGACGCGGTCGGCTCGACAGTGGATCCGCGGACCGAGGCCGTACGCCTGCACGCCCTGATCGACGGACTCACGGTTCAGTTGCTGATCGCGCCGGCCACCGTGTCGCGCGACCAGGCCCGACGCGTATTGACCGACAGCATCACGATGCTGGAGCACCACCGATGATCATCGCCGGGATCCTTTGCGCCGAGGTCGCGTTCTGGGTGCTGTTGATCATCGCACTCGGTTGCCGCTACCTGCTGCGGCGCCGACGACTGAGCACGGTGCTGTTGTTGCTGCTCCCAGTGGTCGACCTGACGCTGCTGGCGTTCGTGGTCGCCGATCTGCTGACCGGCGCCACACCGACCCAGCAGCACGCCTTGGCTGCCACCTACCTGGGTTTCACCGTCGCCTTCGGTCATCCGCTGGTCCGGTGGCTGGACGCCAGATTCGCCCACCGGTTCGGCGGCCGGCCGGCACCGACCCGCCCCGCCAAGGGCAGCACGCGTTACGTCCGCGGGTTGTGGATCGAGTGGCTGCGGGTTCTCGCCGGCGCGGCGATCGCCGTGCTGGTGCTGGCCTTCCTGTCCGTCGGGGTGCGCGGCGACCGGCTGCCGCAATCGCTGGACCAGGCAGCCACCAATCCCTTCTGGGCGCAGTCGATCACCCTGGGCATGGTGGTGATCATCTGGTTCCTCGCCGGTCCGGCGTTCGCCCGACCAACCGACCGCCGGTGACCGAGCAGCATTTCCTGGTGCCGCTAGGCCGGCGGAGAATGTGGTCATGGCAGAGTTCCGCATCGTCGGGTTGCAGATCCAGACCCGGCCGTTGAAGCCGGGGCGTGCGCCGTACCGGGAATACCGTCCGGAGGCTCTGCAAGCGGTCGACCGGTTGCTGGTGTCGCCGCGCGGCAACCACGGCGAATGGCAGGACACCGTCGGTGATCATTCTGCGATGGACGTCCATCACCAAGATCATCCGCAGTCCCGGGACCGGGCCGGCAAGGGCGGGATCTCGGTCATCGGCACCGGCGACTACCAGCAGCTGCGGGAACGTTACGGCCTACATCTGGCCGACGGGGTCGCCGGGGAATCGGTGTTGGTCGAAGCTCCGGCCGGTCTGGCGGAGGGCAACTTCCCGGCGGACTTCTCCATCCGTACGGAATCGGGAGAGATCGCGTTCCGGATCGGCCGGGTGGCCGACCCATGCGTGGAGTTCTCCCGGTTCTGTCTGGGCGAGACGCCGTCCGGGGCGGTCAGCGATGCGGTACGTCAGGCGCTGATCGATCTCGACAACGGTCATCGCGGTTATCGCGCTGCTGCCGTCGGGTCCGGCGCGATCCGGCGCGGGGACGTCCTGATACTTCCGGGAATGTGACGCAGTGACTCCCGAAGATCAAGCATCGCGAACGACCCGCTTCGCCGAACTGGTTGCGCCGGCTGTCAGCCGCGCGTTCGTTTCCGGGATGCGGCCGGATGAGCGGCTGCGTGATGTCGTCCGCGGCCACGGTGGTTCGGCTGTCGGGTATCTGATCGACCTGCGCAATCCGCTGGCAGCCGGCCGTACGGTCTCCCGCGATGATCTTGCCGAGCTGTATCGCTACACGGACCGCGACGAGATCGGCGCCACCGTGGCACGCTCGGTCGGGCACGGGTTACTGGTTGAGACCGAAGGAGTGTTCCGGGCGACCGCCGCGGGCCGGGCCGTCCTCCATGATCTTTTCGCAGTCCAGGGTGTCGTCCTCGCCGAACGCTGGGGGTCGGTGTCCCATGTCGTACGAACTCTGAACGACCTGCTGGCACCGGTGCTCCGGACGGCCGAAGCATCTGCCGGGCCGGCGTTCACCATCCAGGCGCCGCCGTACGAGCCACCCGGTATGCCCGCCGAGCTCGTCCTGCTCAACCGACTCTCGACGCTGCGCTACCACCGCACGGACGCCCACGCCTCCGCCTGGCAGGCGGCGGGAATGACGGCGGCACAGGTCGCGGCGGAACCGTGGGGCACACCCTGGTCGGAACGGAGGCGCCAGGTGGAACACCACACCAACGTGGTGGCAGGCCGTCCGTTCGCCGTCCTGGATGACGACCAGCGCCTGCAGCTGCTCGCCGGTCTGGCCGCCCTGCCCTGACGCCGCCGCCGCCGAGCTTCGGGACCGCGACACGCCGCACAGATGAGGGATTTACTGACCCCTCGGCGGTTGGTCGAGGCGGCCGACGGAGGTCACCCGGATGACCGGGACACCCTCGGCATCGCTGGCGTCGAGATCGACGACCGCTGAGAAGCCCCAGTCGTGGTGTCCCTCGGGGTCGTCGAAGATCTGCCGGACACGCCACTCGCGGCCGGCCTCCTCGATGATCAACAGGCCCGGGCCGCGCGCATCGGCACCGAGCCCGATCTCGTCGTGTTCGTCGTAATAGGGATCGATCGCATCGGCCCACGCGTCGGCGTCCCAGCCCGCTTCGGCATCCAACTCGCCCAACGCGTCCCAGTCGTCGCGAGCAGCGAGTTCGACCCGACGGAACAGCGCGTTGCGGACCAGCACCCGGAACGCCCGGACATTCTGTGTCACCGGCGGCGGAGCAAGATCGACTTCGGTGTCCGCGGTGTGCACCCGTTCGGGATGAGCCAGCAGCTCCCACTCCTCCAACAGGCTCGAGTCGGTCTGCCGGACCACTTCACCGAGCCACTCGATCAGATCGAGCACCTCCTGGGTCTTGGCCTCGTCGGGGACGGTCTGCCGCAACGCCCGATAGGCATCGGCGAGATAGCGCAGCACCATCCCCTCCGAGCGGGCCAACCGATAGAAGGAGACGAACTCGGAGAAGTTCATCGCCTGTTCGGCCATCTCGCGGACCACCGACTTCGGCGCGACCGGGGTGTCGGCAAGCCAGGGATGGGTCTGCAGATAGGTCGTGAACGCGGCCTCCAGCAACTCCGCCAGCGGACGGGGATAGGTCACGTCCTCCAGCTGCTCCATCCGCTCCTCGTAGTCCAGCCCCTCGGCCTTCATCCGGGCGACGGCCTCGCCCCGGGCCCGATCGCGTTGACTCATCAGGATCGGCCTCGGGTCCTCCAGCGTCGCTTCGATCACCGACACGACGTCCAACGGATAGGACGGCGACTGCGGATCCAGCAGCTCCAGGGCGGCCAGGGCGAACGCGGACAACGGCTGATTGAGCGCGAAGTCCGCCTGCAGGTCGACAGTCAGCCGGGCCCGTCGACCGAGCTCGTCGGGTTCGGTGAGTTGCTCGACGATGCCGGCCCGGCGCAGACCGCGATAGATGGCCAGTGCGCGCCGGATGTGTCGACGCTGCCGGGCCGGCGGCTCGTCGTTCTCGGTCAGCAGGTGCCGCATCGCGGCCATGCAGTCGCCGGGCCGGTTGATCACGTTGAGCACCATCGCGTTGCTCACCGTGAAGCTGGACTCCAACGGCTCCGGCGGTGCGGCGACCAACCGATCGAAGGTCGGCCTGGCATAGCCCACGGTTCCCGGCGGAGGCTTCTTCTTCACCACCTTGCGCCGCTTCTTCGGGTCGTCACCGGCCTTGGCCAGCGCCTTCTCGTTGGCCACCACATGCTCGGGTGCCTGTACGACGACCATGCCGACCGTGTCGTACCCCGCCCGACCGGCCCGGCCGGCGATCTGATGGAACTCCCGCGCGGTGAGCAGCCGGGGGCGTACGCCGTCGTACTTGCTCAACGAGGTGAACAGCACCGTGCGGATCGGCACATTGATGCCGACGCCGAGCGTGTCGGTTCCGCAGATGATCTTCAGCAGGCCGGCCTGGGCCAACCGCTCGACCAGGCGGCGGTACCGCGGCAGCATGCCCGCGTGGTGAACGCCCACACCGTTGCGGACCAGCCGGGAGAGCGTACGGCCGAAGCCAGCAGTGAAGCGGAAGTTGCCGAGCATCCCGGCGATCTCGTCCTTCTCCGCTCTGGTCGCGATCCGCAGGCTGACCAGACCCTGGGCCTGTTCGATCGCCGCCGCACGGCTGAAGTGGACTACATAGATCGGTGCCTGATGGGTCTCCAGACGCTCGGTGATCGTTTCGTGCAACGGCGTCGTCACGTATTCATAGATCAACGGGACCGGGCGTTCGGTCGACTCGATCACCGCCGTCGGACGTTTTGTCCGGCGAGTGAGATCATCCCGGAACTTCGTCACGTCACCGAGCGTTGCAGACATCAAAAGGAATTGGGCCTGGGGCAGCTCGATCAACGGCACTTGCCAGGCCCACCCACGATCCGGATCGGCGTAGAAATGGAATTCGTCCATGATCACCGCGGCGACGTCCGCCGCGGATCCGTCACGCAATGCGATATTGGCCAGGATCTCGGCCGTGCAGCAGATGATCGGCGCGTCGGCATTGACCGCCGCGTCCCCGGTCATCATGCCCACCTGATCATGACCGAAGATCGCGGTCGCAGCGAAGAACTTCTCGCTGACCAGCGCTTTGATCGGGGCTGTGTAATAGACCCGGCCGCCGCCGGTGCGCCGACCCGCGAGGGCGGCGAATTCCAGGGCCGTCGCTACCAGGCTTTTTCCGGAGCCGGTTGGTGTCGCCAAGATCACATGCGAGCCGGTCAGCAATTCGATCATGGCTTCCTGCTGATGCGGATACGGGGTCGTCCCCTGTTCCGCCGCCCAGGTGGTGAACACCTGGAAAAGATCATCCGGGTCCGCAGTGGCGGGCAGCCGATCGGTGAGTTTCATCGCAGCAGGAAATCCGTTCGGAATTCGCTCAAAAGTTTTCGCGGCTATATCGCAACGCCATTACAGCCCGGATCTAGCCGAATGCTGAGGAAAAGTCGCGCAGCTACCAAGGGGTACAAAGGCCCCTCGGGTCACGGTGGACGCCCAGGGTAAGGAGGGCCCATGCCTGAAGTTCCCGGGCGCAATCCATCTGCGGAGAAGGAGTTCCGGGCGTTGTGTTCGACTCTGCATCTGGACGCCCCTGTCGTACGTCGCTTCATCGGCGACTATCTTCGGCTGCTTCAATTCCGCCTCGATCGGATCGACCGCGACCTCAGGAACGGTGACGTACCCTCCGCCGTCGTCGGACTGCTCAGCCTAGCCACCTCCAGCGCCATGCTCGGTGTCGACGACGTCGCCGGCGCGGCTGATGAGTTGCGTCGACAGGCGGCGGCCGGTGACCTTGCGGCCGTCTCCGAGGGGCAGCTCGCCCTGGTGCAACGAGCCCAAGCCGCCGAACTGCGGCTGATCAGGATGGAGGCCGTCGATCCCCGGACCGGTCGACCGGCCGGGCAGGCCGACCACGGTCGTACGGCCTGATCGCGTCACCTCGTCCGGTCAGGGAGCCAGCCGGTAGCCGACACCCCGGACCGTCTGCACGAACCGCGGTTTGCCGACCGGATCCCCCAGCTTGCGCCGAAGGTTGGCCAGGTGCACCTCGACCGCCCGCCGGTCGTTGTCACTGATGTAGCCGCCGGTGCCGCTGTCGCCGCGCAGCTCGAGCACCAACTCGTTCTTGGTGATCACCCGGCGGCGGCGCTCCAGAATGGCCAGCATCAGGTCGAATTCGCTGCGGGTCAGCTCCACCGGCTCACCGTCCAGCTCGCTGAGGCGCATCTGCGGGTGCATCCGCAGGCCGTTGTGGGAGAGCCAGCCCGAGTCCTCCCCGGCAGATGCTGCCACCGACTCGCCGTCGACCTCCGCGCCGTCCTCGCCGACCAGCGACCCGCCCGGGGTCCGCCGCATCCGACGCAACATCGCCTCAACCCGGGCACGCAGTTCCCGCGGCCGGAAGGGCTTGGTCACATAATCGTCGGCGCCGGCGTCGAGACCCATCAGGGTATCGATCTCGTCGGTGCGCGCCGACAGCATGATCACGTACGTCGAGCTGAACTCGCGGATCCGGCGGGCGACCTCGAACCCGTCGATTCCCGGAAGACTGATGTCGAGGGTCGTCAAGATCGGTTGATGTTCGCGAACGGCCTCGATCCCCTCGACGCCTGTCGTCGCCTGGAACGACTCGAAACCGGCTTCTGCCAGCACCGCGGCCAGCAGATTACCGATGTCCGCGTCATCTTCGATGATGACCGCGACCCGACGTTCATCCCCGTCTACCATGACCTCACCGTACCTGGATCTGTTCCAAACAAGTGAACCGTTGCCTGACCCCGGCAACGGATGACAATCGCTTGTCCTGTCGAGACCGTACAGGTATATCTGTCGGCCTGCACACCGATGCCTCAGGAGGGACGACGATGTTCAAGATCGGCTTCAGCACACTGGGTTGTCCGTCCTACACGGTCGCCGAGATCGCCGATCTTGCCCGCACCAGCGGCTTTGACGGCGTCGAGATCCGCTTCGTCCGGGGTGTCGTCGATCTGGCCACCCTTGATGAATTCTCGCCTGCGCACTTGGCCGAAACCAAGAAGATCTTCGACGACGCCGGGGTCGCTGTGAACTGCATCGACACCAGCGTGCGCTTCACGTCGACCGATCCGGCCGAACGAGCGGCCCAGCGGGAGCTCGCCAAGGCCAACTGCGCCATCGCCACCGGGCTGGGGGCCGGGTTCATCCGGGTCTTCGGCGGACCGGTGCCGGAAGGAACCGATCCGGCCGATCTCGCCGGCCCGATCGCCGACGGACTGGGCACGGTCGCCGAGGACAGCTGGGCCCAAGGCGTACAGACCCTGCTGGAGACCCACGACGACTTCAGCACCTCCGACAAGGTCGGCCTGATCCTGGACCGGTGCAGCCCCCGGCTGGGCGTGCTGTGGGACTTCCTGCACAGCTGGCGACACGGCGAGCCGGTCGAGCAGACCTACGCCAATCTCGAAGACCGGATCCGGCAGGTGCACGTCAAGGACTCCAGCACCGCGACCCCTGAGGGCTTCGACCTGGTGCTCACCGGCACCGGCGTCGCACCCCTGGATGAACTGGTGTCGACACTGCTGGCCGCGGACTTCGACGGCTACGTCGATTTCGAGTGGGAGAAGGCCTGGCACCCCGAGATCGAGGACCCCGAGGTTGCCATCCCGCACTTCCGCCGGGCGTTCGCCGAGATCATCGACCGGGCGGAGCGCGAGCGGCTGCCGGCCGGGCAGGCACAGCAGGGCTGAGCCTTCGGCGCCTGGGTGGTCATGGAGTGGTCAGGGAGTGGTCAGGCAGCCTTCTCCGTCGCGGCGGCGATGGCCACCAGGTCCCGACCCGGACCCTGGCTCGGATATCGGCCCGTACGCCAGATCGCCGCCAGTGGCCGGGTCAGGTCGTGGTCCCGGACCCGGACGGCTGCCAATCGACCCAGGGCGAGATCATCGGCGACCGACAGCCGGCTCAGCACACCGGGCGCCAGACCGCCACCGATGGCCGCGGTGATCGCACTTTCGGTGCTCAGTTCCACCGCCGGCGCCGCCTGCTCCACACCCGGCAGCGCGTCGGACAGGATCAGCTCCAGCGCACGGCGGGTACCCGAACCCGGTTCACGGGCCACCAACGGTGTCCGGGCGAGCTGTTCCAGGGTCACTCCCGAGCGGCGGCGGGCCCAGGGATGCCCCGGCGAAACCACGACGACCAGCTCGTCGTACCCGACCACCCGGTGTTTGAGATCCTTCGGCAGTTCCGGAGTCTCGATGAAGCCGATCGCCGCCTTCTCGTTGCGCACGGCGTTGATCACCTTCTCACTGTTGCCGGTGATCAGCTCGACGTCGGTGGGGCGCTGGTTGATCCGCAGCTGGGAGCGATGCAACTCGACCAGCCAGCCGGGCACCAGATGTGCGGACGTGGTGAGGCTGGCGGCCACCCGAAGACGCGCGGCGCGGCGTTCGTGCAGCGCCGCGATCCCGAAATCCATCCGCTCGGCCGCGCCGAGGACGTCCTTGGCCCAACCCGCGACCAGGCGTCCGGTCTGGGTCAGCTGGGACCCGGTCGGACTCCGGCGGACCAGTTCGGCGCCGATCTGAGACTCCAGGGAGCGCATCCGGGAGGAGGCCGCCTGCTGCGAATACCCCATCTCGTGTGCGGCGGCGGACAGACTGCCGCTGCGGTCCACCGCGCACAACAGCAACATTGCAGACAGATCCGGTACCCGGCCACTCAGCACGGTCACTCCTCAAAGATCAACTTGGCGGCGCGACCGAGCGTTCCCCCGGGGATGCCGCGTACAACCAGCACTTGTGCCGGGACAAGAGTAGGCCGCAGGCACTGAGATGACGCTTAGAGGAGGACGCGCGAGCTGCAGGTTGCCGAAGGCGGCCTTAACCGGCGGCTTCGCCGGAGGCGAACGGACCCGAACGCAGGACCGCCGGCAATTGCCGGCAGCCCCTCAGCTGCCATGGATGATCATGGAGTCACCGGCTGCGACGGGTGCCGGTGTAGTCGGCAAGATCATCGGAGCGGACGGCCCGGGCGAGCCCGTCCATTGCCGGCCGGTCAATCAGGTCGACCGCGCCGACCTTTTCGACCGACGTGAATCCGGAGATCGGCGCCTGCAGTTGTCGGACGTCCTTCGGTGACATCCGCAGCGACAGGGCGAGGCGGCGCATCTCTGCCGCGCTGAATCCGTCGTCGACGGTGATGCTAGCGGCCAGATCGGCGGCGAACCGGGTGAACCGGGACGGATTGCGGATCGTGCCCGGGCTCAATCCCTTCTCCAGCACGGCCATCACCACCGCACGGTTGTTGGCGGCCCGATCAAGATCGCCGTGCGGAAGGGCGAATCGTTCCCTGACGTACCACATCGCACGGTCGCCGGAGATGGTGATCTTCCCCTTCGGGTAGTTGTAGCCATGGCTGGTGAACGCGTACCGGTTGGTGATGGTGACACCGCCGAGATCCTCGGTCAGCCTGACCAGGCCGGTGAAGTCGACCACTGCGGCGTGGGCGATCTTGATTCCGAGCAGGTCCTGGACCGTCCGCACGGTCAACTGCGGCCCGCCCAGCGCGTACGCGGCGTTGATCTTGTTCCTGCCCTTGCCGGGAATCGACACGTACAGGTCACGGGGGAACGAGACCAGGTAGGCGGCGTGCCGGTCCGCGTCGAGGTGCAGCATCATCAGGGTGTCGCTGCGCCCCAGTCGGAGATCTTTTCCGTCGATGCCCATCAACCGCAGGTTCAGCGGCGCATCCGCCGCCCGGCCGGCGTCGGTCGTCCCGCCGCCGGCCTTGTCCTGGGCGCCACCGTCCGCCGGGTCGTCGGCGGGCATCAGCTTCGCGTGTTTGACGTGCTCGGTCGCTGTGCGTGTCGCGGTGTAGAGATAGGCGGCGACGGCACTGGTGGCCAGCACGGCGAAGGCCAGGCTCAGCGCGATCGACAGAATCACCTTTCTGCGTGATGGCCGCAGCGCGCGCCGCGGACGGGCCCGACGTGGGCGTCGGTCGGTTGCCACCTCCATGCTGGAGACCCCTTCCAGACATCGATGTGGTTTCGACGCTAGGAGCGGCGACGCGAGGTCCGGCAAGATAACGGTGAGATAACGGTAAAGTTCGGCCACATCATGTGTGCTCGGCGCAGATCACGAGCACCCGGGCCCGGCGAAGGGGTAGGAGTGACAGCGCAGTTCACCGGAGTGATCCCACCGATCGTCACGCCGCTGACGGCCGGCGGAGACATCGATGCCGGGTCGCTGCGCCGGGTGATCGATCACGTGATGACCGACGGCGCCCAGGGCGTCTTCGTGCTCGGCAGCACCGGCGAGGGGACCTCGTTCACCGCCGCTCAACGCAGCCAGGTGATCACCACCGCGGCCGACCACCTGGCCGGCCGCGGAGTGTTGCTGGCCGGAGTGCTCGCGCCGAGCACGGCCCAGACTGCGGAGCTGATCCCGGATGCGGTGGCTGCCGGAGCCGACGCCGTTGTCGCCGCGGCACCGTTCTACCTGGCGACCCATCCGGCCGAGATCAACCGCCACTTCCGCCGACTGGCCGAGATCGCCGGATCGACACCGTTGGTGGGCTACGACATTCCGGCACGGGTGCACAGCAAGCTGCCCGCCGAGGTGGTGATCGGCCTGGCAGCCGATGGGGTGATCGCCGCGATCAAGGACTCCAGCGGCAGCCTGCCCGGCCTGCGTCGGCTGGTGATCGAGCGGGAGCGACGCGGAGTCACGGGATTCTCGATCCTCACCGGCGCAGAGCCGACCGCCGACCTTGCCATCGCTGTCGGCGTGGACGGCATCATTCCCGGCCTGGGCAATCTGTCGGTGGCACCGTTCGTGACGGTTCTGCAGTCCGCCCGCTGCGGCGATCTCAAGGCCGCTGCCGCGGCACAGGAACAGATCCTCGGGCTGATGCCGGTCTTCGACGTCGGCGATCGCAACCGGATCAGCGACAGTTCGGCGACCACCGGCGGGATCAAGACCGCCCTGTGGTTGATGGGCGTGATCGGGTCCGCCGCGGTCGCCGAACCGTTGAGCAGGCTGGACGAGTCCGAGACTGCCCGGATCCGCCGGCTGCTGGCAGGTGCCGGGCTGCTCAGCCCTCGGTGACCGGAACCGGCTCGGGCTTGACCTCGCCGTGGCCGCCCGTTCCGGGACCGGCCGGGACCGCCCTGGTCACGAACAGCGACAGGGTGAACGCTCCGGCCGCAGCGATCGCCGCCGCCAGGAAGGCCAGGTGGAAGCCACCGAGTTGTGCCTCCAGCGCGGTCGCACCGGACCGGGCGAGGATGCCCGCCCGGAGCGACAGCAACGCGATGAGCAGGGCGGTCCCGGCGGCACCGGCGACCTGCTGCAGCGTCATCAACGTCGCGCTGCCGTGCGAGTAGAGGTGCGGCGGCAGCGGGTTCAGCCCGTTGGTCATCGCCGGGGTCATCAACAGGCCCATCCCGGCGCCGATCATGATCGCGTACTGCACCGCCAACATCCAGACCGGCGAATGGGTGGTGGTGAAGATCATCGTCGCCAGCATCACCGACAGCAGCCCGGTGCCGGTCAGCATCAGGCCGCGGGGCCCGTACCGGTCGTACAGACGTCCGGTGATCGGTGACAGGATCGCCATCACCACACCGCCCGGCAGCAGGACCAGGCCGGTGGTCAGAGTGTCGAGGCCGCGGACCTGCTGCAGGTACAGCGGCAGGACCAGGATCATGCCGAACAACGACACCATCGCCAACAGGGTGATCACCAGGCTCTGCCGGAAGGCAGTGAACCCGAAAACCCGCAGATCGAGCAGCGGATTGCCGGCCCGCTGCAGGCGCAGCTGCCGGCTGCTGAAGATCACCAGGAAGACGATGCCGATGACCAGGGAGACGATGCCGGTGACCGGGATCTTGCCGGCCCCCGCCTGGCCGAACTGGTTCAGGCCGTAGACGAACAGGCCGAACGCCGGGACGGTCAGGGCGACCGAAACCAGGTCGATCGGGTGATGGTCCTCCTCGCCGACGTTGACCAGCCGCAGGGCGCCGATCATCAGTGCGATGAGCGCGATCGGCAGCACGATGAAGAACATGAACCGCCACGACAGGTACTGCAGGATCAGACCGGAGATGGTCGGGCCGATGGCGGGGGCGACGGCGATCACGATGCTCACCGTGCCCATGAACGAGCCGCGGCGCTGGGGCGGCACCAGGTTCAGCACGGTGGTCATCAGCAGCGGGATCATCACCGAGGTGCCGGAGGCCTGGACGATCCGGGCCAGCAGCAGCACCGGAAAACCGGGGGCCAGCCCGGCCAACAGCGTGCCGGTGCTGAACAGCCCCATCGCCAGGATGAACACAGTGCGGGTGGTCAGTCGCTGCAGCACGAAACCGGTCGTCGGGATGAGCACCGCCATGGTGAGCATGAAGGCGGTGGTCAACCACTGACCGGTACTGGCGGAGATGTCGAGGTCTGCCATCAACCGCGGCAGCGCGACGCTCATCACGGTCTCGTTGAAGATGACAACGAAGGCAGCGATCAGCAGGATGCCGATCACCGTGCGGTCGCGCGTCGACATCTTCTGGGACGCCTGCATCGGTGCGGTGTCAGGGATTGTCACGGTCTGGTGACCTTTCGGTGCGTCGCGATCCTCGAGCTGCAGAGTTTTCACGACCATTGGTCGATCCGGTTCGCTGGAAATCGACAACTGTCGCCGAGAAATCTGCGACAGCTCCTCCCCGCCCCCCGGGCCGCTGGCCAAGAACGGTCAACGCCGACCGCAGCAACGTCAGCAACTCTAAGGTGCCGAGGTATTCCCCGACATCAGGTTTTCTCCTGATCCCGGGGGCATTCTGCTCCGGGCAGACCGCGCCGGGGCCGGACCTGGCTGCAGCACGTGGGACGGTCGTGATCGACTTGGTCCGTGCCCGACACTCTCCAGACCTCGTCTCTTGAGGTTGCGATGCCCGATGCAGCTTTCGTCGTACGCGATCACGGCGATGCACCCGAACCGGCAAGCCCGGCCGGAGCGGGCTTCGTGTCCGGAGCGACACAGATCGCGCTGATCTCGCGGGCGGACGGTTTGGCCGTCTCGCTCGAGTCACCTGACGCCGACCTGCTCAGGGTCGCGCTGCGGTGGAACGACCCGCTGCCTGACCCGATGCTGATCCTCGGAGACGCCTGGGAACGGTCGTACGGCGACCTGCAGTGGCGGCATCGGCAACCCGAGCGGGTGTTGCCGTGGTACTGGCTGGCCCATGATCCGGCCGGCGGAGAGACGATCGGGATGGGCGTACGCGTCCGGCCGGCGGCCTTCTGCTCCTGGTCACTGGACGAGGACGGGATCACGCTCTGGCTGGACGTCAGCAGCGGCGGCGTACCGGTGCGGTTGGGTGATCGCCGGCTCGAGGCGGCAACGATCGCCCGCATCGCGGCCACCGGGTCGGCCTACGCAGCGCAGGGCGTGCTGTGCCGGACCCTCTGCGACGATGCGCTGCTCCCCGACGAGCCGCTGGTGGGCGCCAACAACTGGTACTACGCGTACGGGGAGAACTTCGGGCCGAAGGAGGTGCTCACCGACGCCCGGACCATCGTCGAGCTCGCCGATGGACATCCGGTCCGGCCGTTCAGCGTGGTCGATGCCGGCTGGAGCGTGGGCGGCGGGGCGCCGGGTGGTCCGTGGACCGAAGGCATTCCCGGCCTGTTCGACGACATGCCCGGGCTGGCGTCCGCGATTCGCGCCGAGGGCGCCCGGCCGGGGATCTGGATGCGGCCGGCAGCGCTCACCTCGGTCGACGACCCGGGTCGGCTGCGCGCCGGTCCGAGGCCGGGCCGCGAGCAGCCGCTGGATCTCAGCCGTCCGGAGAACCTGGCGCAGATCGGCGCCGACATCGCCCGGCTCAGTGGTTGGGGCTTCGAGTTGATCAAGCACGACTTCTCCACCTTCGACCACTTCGCCCGATGGGGATTCGAGATGGCCCCGCGGCTGACCGAACCGGGTTGGGCGCCCGCGGACCGGTCGCAGACCAACGCCGAGATCCTGCTCGGGTTGTACCGAACGATCCGTGAACACGCCGGGGACACACTGATCCTCGGCTGCAACGTGGTCGGTCACCTGGCCGCGGGTCTGGTGCACGCCCAGCGCACCGGGGACGACACGTCCGGGCGGGCCTGGGAGCGCACCCGGCGGATGGGTGTCAACACACTGGCGTTCCGGCTCGCGCAGCATCGCCGGTTCTTCGTCGTCGACGCGGATTGCGTACCGGTCACCGCTGCGACGCCGTGGCGACGGAACCGGGAGTTCCTGGATCTGGTCGCCCGGTCCGGGACCGCGCTCTTCGTCTCGGTCGACCCGAGTCGGCGGACACCGGCGATCGACGCGGACCTGAAGGCGGCCGTACGGATCGCACTCGACGGCGGGGAGCCCGGCGGCATCGAGCCGCTCGACTGGTTGACCTCCACGAGCCCGCGGCGCTGGCGGGCCGGTTCCACCGGGCGCAGCTACCGATGGCTCGAGCCGTACGGCGTCGGCGGCGAGCCGGGATGATTGACGGATGATCTGTGGCAGAGACGTCCCTGCCGCAGCTCATCCACTCCTGCCGGCGATAGGGTTGCAGTGATGATGCAGTCCTGAGCGCGTACGAGCCGGCCACAGCGTGATCGCTGCGGCTGCTTCGGCGCGCCGGCTTCGTTCCCACCTCTTTCGGAACAAGCTCAGGGGCACATCATCACCTCCCATCACCCGGCGACCCGGCTCCCCGGTCTCGCCGTTCCCGTCCACCACGTCGTCGACGATCTTGTGCTGACCACGATCGGCGGAGCTGCCGACCTGCTCGCCGAGGACCTGCGACACATCGGATCATCCCGCATCCTGCAGACCGACGGTGATGCTGTCCGGTGCCGGATTGCCGGTGATCTCGCTGATCTCCGGGCCGTCGGCACCTACCGCAGCGCGGCGGTCCAACTCGGCGTCGACGCGCTCCCGGACCTCGCCGCCCTGCACCGCTCGCGGGAGAGCGGGGTCCTGGTGCCGCTGGCGTCCACGAAGCCGATCCGCTTCCGGGTCGGTTGTCCGGATGCCGCCCGGCGTCGGCTGGTGATCGACGCCGTCGCGAGCCGTACGGCCTGGGAGAACCGGCCGGGCAGCTGGGACCTCAACATCACCCGACATCGCGGCGGCTGGGTCGCCGAGGTCGGATATCTGCACAGCTCCCGCCGGTTCGGCGGCTTGGCCCGCCGACCGTGGTCGACCCATCCGGTGCTGGCCGCCGTACTGGTGCGGATGGCCAAGATCACCGACGGTCACCGGGTGCACGATCCCTGCTGTGGCACAGGAACACTGCTGATCGCCGCCGATGCCGCCGCCCGGTCCCTACGGCTCAGCGGCTCCGACATCGACCCGGCCGGTCTGGCGATGGCCCGGCAGAACCTGCGTGACCGTCAGCTCGACGCGGCACTGCGACAAGCGGATGCGATCCCGTTCCCACATCCCGACGGGAGTCTTGATCGCGTCGTGTCGAATCTGCCGTTCGGGAAGCGGGTCGGCAGTCACGGTGCGAACACCCGGCTCTATCCCGCAGTCCTGCAGGAGATCGCCCGGACTCTGCGACCGAACGGGCGCGCGGTTCTGCTCACCGAGGACAAGCGCCTGTTGGTGGAAACGGTGGCCCGCACCAAGGGCATCAAGATCATCCGCGAACGTCTGCTCAGCTACAACGGAGCGACACCCAGTGCGTACGTCCTGGTCCGGAAGCGGAGATCCTGACACAAGCGCAGCTTGTATCCGGACAAGCTTGTGGGGACTACTCCGGCGATCAGGACCGACGGACCATCGAAGGGTCGTGACCACCATCGCCGCTCCCCTGCAGCGCCGCACCCTGGACATCCTCCCGGGTGCGGTGCTCTGTGGCGTGATCGCAGCCGTCGCTCTGCTGATCGGTCATCTGGCCCCGGTCCTGGGCAGTGCCGTACCGGCCATCGTCCTCGGCATGCTGGTCGGGCTTGCCCGCCGGCCGGATCCCACGCTCGTGCCGGGTGTCCGATTTGCCGGTAGGACTCTGCTGCAGATCGCGGTCGTGCTGCTCGGCAGCCAGTTGTCGGTCGGGGAGATCGCCCGTGTCGGGGTCGGTTCGTTGCCCGTCATGCTCGGCACGCTCGGCGCCTGCCTGTTGGGTGCCTGGCTGGTCGGCCGGGCGCTCGGGGTGGTCGGTGATCTGCGCACCCTGATCGGCGTCGGTACCGGCGTCTGCGGTGCCTCGGCGATCGCTGCGGTGTCGCCGGTGATCGCGGCCGCCGACACGACGATCGCGTACGCCGTCTCGACGGTGTTCGTGTTCAACATCGGCGCGGTGCTGACCTTCCCGCTGGTCGGTCATCTGCTCGGGCTGAGTCAACAGGCGTTCGGCCTGTTCGCGGGTACCGCGGTCAACGACACCTCGTCGGTGGTCGCCGCGGCGTCGGCCTACGGACCCGAAGCGATGCGGCACGCCGTCGTCGTCAAGCTGGTGCGCTCGTTGATGATCATTCCGATCTGCGTCGCACTCGGTGCCTGGGCGAATCGGCGGACGTCGGCCGGGTCCGCCGCCGGCCCGGGCAGACGCTTGGTGCAGATCGTACGGCTGGTGCCCGGCTTCCTGATCGGCTTCCTGGTGATGGCGGTTGCCCGTTCGGTCGGCATGGTCCCGGCGCCGATCGCAGACCGAATGGCGCCGGTGGCCGCGTACCTCATCGCCGTTGCGATGGCGGGCATCGGCCTGTCGACCGACCTGCCGGCGTTACGCCGCACCGGCCCACGCCCGTTGCTGCTCGGCGGCGTTCTCTGGCTCGTCGTCAGTGCGACCAGCCTCGGTATCCAGCACCTCCTGGGCTGAGCCGGTGACGCCGGCGAGTTCGGCATAGCGGCCGGCCCGGGCACGCAACTCGGAGTCGGTGCCCAGCTCGATGAGCCGTCCATGATCGAGAACCGCGATCTGATCGGCGTTCTCGATGGTGGAGAGCCGGTGGGCGATGGTGATCATGGTCCGGCCGCGGGCCAACGCCGCCAGCGCTTCCTGGAACCGGCGCTCGGTCGCGGTGTCCAGGGCGCTGGTCGCTTCGTCCAGGACCAGGACCCTCGGATCCCGCAGCACGACCCGGGCGATCGCCAAGCGCTGCTGCTCGCCCCCCGAGAACATCTGACCACGGGCACCGACAACCGCATCCAGGCCGTCGGGGAGGGCAGCGACCAGGTCGTCGATCTGGGCGACTTCGAGGGCTTGCCAGAGCTGGTCGTCGGTGGCGTCCGGTCGGGCCAGCAACAGGTTGTCGCGAATGCTGCCGTGGATCAGGTACGTCTCCTGGGTGACGACGCCGACCAGCGAAGCAATGGTCTGCGACGAGAGCCGGCGGAGGTCGTACCCGTCGATGGTCACCGCACCGGACCTCGGGTCGCGGAGCCGGGCGACCAGTGAGGCGCAGGTCGACTTCCCCGATCCGGTTGCGCCGACGAGCGCAAGGCTGGTTCCGGCGGGAACGGTCAGCGAGATTCCGCTGAGCGCGTCCCGATCGGATCCCGGGTAGCGATAGCTGGCGTCAGTCAGCCGGACCTCGCCGCGGATCGTTGCTCGGTCGACGGCGATCGGTTCGGCCGGTTCCGGGACGTCGGTCTCGGTGTCGAGGTAGCCGAAGATCCGGGAGAAGAGGGCCATCGAGGAGATCCATTGAGCGGCCACATTGAGCAGCCCCATCATCGGACGGAAGATGGCGGCCTGCAGGGAGGCGAACGCGACCAGCGTTCCGATGGTCACGCCGGCGCGTCCGACCGGCAGTCCGGCGACCAGGTAGATCAGGGCCGGGATCGCCGCGAAGATGATCGACATGGTGGCCATCCGCCACCGCCC
>Ga0164243_10001023_pt1 | contig 48602 bp, 49 predicted proteins | sample OricompcompostOP_FD_108781 | JGI IMG/M metagenome (GOLD analysis project Ga0164243, IMG submission 108781) | Organic Plus compost microbial communities from Emeryville, California, USA - Original compost - Organic plus compost (OP) | ecosystem: Engineered > Solid waste > Mixed feedstock >... | reverse complement strand
GGCCGCAGCCTCGCTCGGAGTGCCGCTCTACAGCCTGTCCCACTGGCTGGTCGTGGGCTCGTCCACGGCCTTCCCGATGGCCGACATCGTCTCGGCAGCGGGGACGTCCATCGGGCTCGGGCTCATCGCTGCCCTCGTCATCGTGGTCCTGTCGATCCCGGTGGCCTGGCTCTCGGTGCGGTTCCGCAGCCGCGCGACCATCGCCATCGAGCGCAGCGCCTATATTGCGAACGCGCTGCCGGGCATCGTCGTCGCGCTCGCGCTCGTCACGGTGTCGATCCGGGTCGTGGAGCCGCTCTACCAGACCTACGTGCTCCTGATCACGGCCTACGCGATCATGTACATCCCGCGCGCACTCGTCGGCGTCCGCTCCGCGATCGAGCAGGCCCCGCCGGTCTTCGAGGACGTCGCCCACGGGCTCGGGGTCGGGCCGTTCCAGACGACGCGCCGTGTCACCCTGCCGCTGATCGCTCCGGGAATCGCCGCCGGCTACGCGCTGGTGTTCCTGGCGGTCACGACCGAGCTGACCGCTACCCTCCTGTTGTCGCCGATCGGCACCACGACCCTGGCTACCGAGTTCTGGTCGAACTCCTCGGCTGGGGCGTATGGGGCTGCCGCCCCGTACGCCCTCGTGCTGGTGCTCATCTCGCTCCCGGCGACGTACTTCCTCAGCCGACCGCACAAGGGACTGGTGCCAGCATGACGGGCCTCGTGGTCAATGGAATCACCAAGCGCTTCGGCACGCAGCCCGTGCTCGCAGGTGTCGACCTCGAGGTCGAGGCGGGCACGATCGTGGCCGCACTCGGGCCTTCCGGCGGCGGCAAGACGACGCTGCTGCGCATCATCGCCGGGTTCCTGGAAGCCGACGCCGGCTCGATCTCCTTCGACGGCAAGCCGCTCGTCACCGACGGACGCGGCATCGCGCCCCAACGTCGCGGCATCGGCTACGTCCCGCAGGAGGGTGCGCTCTTCCCACACCTCGACGTGGCGTCGAACATCGTCTTCGGCCTGCGTGGCGCCGAGCGTCGGCGCCGTGACATCGCCGATCTGCTCGCACTCGTCGACCTTCCTGCGGCACTCGGTCGTCGCTACCCTCACGAGCTCTCCGGCGGCCAGCAGCAGCGGGTGGCGCTCGCGCGAGCGCTCGCCCCGCGCCCCGGCATCGTCCTGCTCGACGAGCCCTTCTCGTCCCTTGACGCGAGCCTGCGGGTCGACACCGGACGAGGTGTCGTCCAGGCACTGCGGATGGCCGGCACGACCGCGGTGCTCGTGACGCACGACCAGAGCGAAGCACTCGCACTGGCCGACCAGGTCGCGGTCATGAGGGACGGACGGGTGGCGCAGCTCGCCACGCCGGTCGAGCTGTACCGGACGCCCGTCGATCCGGCCGTTGCCTCGTTCGTCGGCAGCATCGTCACCCTGCCTGCACGGGTCGAGGGCCGCACCGCGACCTGTGTGCTGGGCGAGCTGGACGTCACGGCGGATGCCCCACAGGGCGAGTGTCGGGTGCTCGTGCGCCCGGAGCATCTGGTGCTCGACGGCCAGGCGGGAGTGTCGGCGCGAGTGGTCGAGGTCAGCTTCTTCGGACACGACGCGACGGTGCACCTGGAGGTGCTCGCCGACGGCTCGAGGCTCGAGGCCAGGGTGCCCGGCCTGGACGTCCCTCGAACCGGTGACGTCGTCACGGTGACCGTGCGAGGACCGGTGTCGGTCTTCGAGACGGCGTGATCCAGGCACCGACGAAACTCCAGTCAACCCCATCCTAAGTCAGACGAGCCTACCCTTATAGGGTGGCGGGCGTGTCGACACCGTTGAGCGTCCGCACACAGGCCCGTGCCGGTGTGTTCACAGACCTTCGTCAGTTCGGCGATCACCCGGCGCTCATCACCGCGGACGCCACGCTCAGCTTCTCCGAGCTCGCCGATCGCATCGACATCGCCGGCGAGGCGCTCACCTCCGAGCGGCGACTCGTCCTGCTCGCCGGCACCAATGAGGCCGAGACGATGGTGGCCTACGCGGCGGCGCTCGCCCATGGGCATGCGGTCTTGATGGTCCCAGGCGACAGCGAGGTCAATCTCGCCTCGATGGTCGAGGCCTACGACCCCGACGTGGTGTTCGGAACCGAAGGCGGCTTCACCGAACGGCGTGAGGGCTCTCGCCATGACCTCCACCCCGACCTCGCGCTGCTGATGTCGACATCCGGCTCGACCGGCTCCCCGAAGCTCGTGCGCCTGTCCCACGACAACGTCACCAGCAACGCGCGCAGCATCGCTGAGTACCTGGATCTCGACGACGACGACCGCGCCATCACGACCCTCCCGATGCACTACTGCTACGGCCTGTCGGTGATCAACAGCCACCTGCTCAGCGGTGCCGGCCTCGTGGTGACTGACTGGTCGGTGGTCGATCCGTGTCTGTGGGACCTCTTCGACCGTTCCGAGGCGACCTCGTTCGCCGGCGTGCCCTACACCTTCGACCTGCTCGACTCGAGCGGCTTCGCCGAACGCTCGCTCCCATCGCTGCGCTACGTCACGCAGGCAGGCGGTAGGCTGGCCCCAGAACGGGTGGCGGCGTATGCGGGGCTTGGTCGCGAGCGGGGCTGGAGCTTCTACACGATGTACGGCCAGACCGAGGCCACGGCGCGGATGGCCTACCTGCCCCCTGAGCTCGCCGAGAGCCATCCGCACGCGCTCGGCATCCCCGTGCCGGGCGGCGCCTTCCGGCTGGAGGTCGTGCCCGAGTCGACCGATGGCGTCGGTGAGCTCGTCTACCGGGGCGACAACGTGATGATGGGATACGCCTCCGTCCCTGACGACCTTGCGCGCGGGCCAGAGCTCACCGAGCTGCACACCGGCGACCTGGCGCAGGTGGACGACGACGGGATGTACACCTGGGTGGGGCGTCGCAGCCGCATCGCCAAGGTCTTCGGTCTGCGCATCGACCTGGACGACATCGAGCGGGCGCTCGCTCGCGGTGGTGTGGCGGCGCGTTGCGTGTCGGTCGGCGACAGGCTCCAGGCCTTCGTCACGTGGGACCAGGACGCTGCGGTGGCCCGCGAGATCATGGCCGTGCACTGCGGCCTCCCCGGGCATGTCATCGCGGTCGATGAGCTTGCCGAGCAGCCGAGGACGGCTACCGGCAAGGTTGACTACGCCGCCCTGGAGCGGCAGGCCCGGGTGCTCGCGTCGAGCACCTCGCATAGCCGGCGGGGGGCAGCGGCCGAGGCGGCTGATGTCGACCGGGTCCGTGACCTCTATGCCGAGCTGCTCGGCCGGCCCGATGCCACTCCTGAGGACAGCTTCGTGACGTTGGGCGGCGACTCGCTCTCGTACGTCGAGCTCTCCGTGCGCCTGGGCGAGCTGCGCCTCGCACTCTCCTCGGACTGGCACCGCACGCCGATCCGCGAGCTTGTGGAGATCTCCGCTCCGCGTTCGACGCGTGGGGTGCGGCTGGAGACGTCCATCCTTCTGCGGGCCGTCGCCATCGTCCTGATCGTCGGCTCGCACGCCAATCTGTGGTTGGCGCCCGGTGGCGCCCATGTGCTGCTCGGCGTCGTCGGGTTCAACTTCGCCCGGTTCGTGCTGACCGACCGGCCTCGTCGCGAGCGGGTGCGCAGCGGGCTGTCGTCGCTGGTCAGCCTGGTCGTCCCGTGTGTCATCTGGATCGGTCTGGTCGCCACGGTGCTCGGCAGCTATGACACGAGCACCGTCTTCTTCCTCAACGGGGCGCTGGGCAGCGACAGCTGGACCGAGCAATGGCAGTTCTGGTTCCTCGAGGCGATCATCTGGACGCAGGTCGCCGTCCTGCTCGTCCTGACGGTCCCGCTGGTGCACCGCCTCGAGTGCCGGGCCCCGTTTGCGATGGCGATGGCGGTCCTGGCGGGTGCGCTGGCACTCAGATTCACCCTTGTGGGCGTCGAGGCCGGTCCCACTGAGCGCTACACGCCCTCGATCGTGCTCTGGCTCTTCGCCCTGGGCTGGGCCGCGTCCGCCGCCAGCAGGATGTGGCAGAGGTTGGTCGTCTCCGTTCTCCTCATCGCCGGGACGGTCGGCTTCTTCGACGACCCCCAGCGTGAGGCCATCGTGGTCGTGGGGCTGCTGCTGCTCGTGTGGGTGAGCGCGGTGACCGTTCCACGGTGGTTCTCCAAGGCTACGGGGGTGTTGGCCGCGGCCTCCCTTTACATCTATCTGACCCATTGGCAGGTCTACCCCCATCTCGAGATGAAGGTCCCGCTGCTTGCGATGCTGAGCTCGCTCGCGGTGGGCATCGGCTACCGGCACCTCAGCGAGATGCTGCGTGCGCAGGTCCGCCGGGGACGGAAGGGAATGTTGGCGACGATACGCAGGAGTTGAACGTGTTCAACTCTGGCGCTACCCTGATTTGAACACGTTCAAATCAGGAGGCGGTCGGGATGGCACGAGGAGCCGGTACGAGGGAGCAGCTGGTCGAGACGGCTCTGCGTCTCTTCCGTGACGAGGGGTTCCAGGCCACCACGATGCGGCGCATCGCGAGCGAGTCGGGAGTCTCGCTGGGCAATGCCTACTACTACTTCGCCAGCAAGGACGACCTCGTCCACGAGCTGTACGTCGTGGTGCAGCAGGAGCACCGCGCCCGGGCCCTGCCGCTGCTGCAGGAGGGCGCTCCGCTCGCGGAGAACCTGCGCACAGTGCTGCACACGGGCTTGGACGTCATGCTGCCGTACCACGGCTTCGGCACCTCGTTTGTGCAGCTGGCGCTCCCGACCGCGTCGCGCACCAGCCCGTTCTCGGCCGAGTCCACCGATGCGCGGGCGATGGCCGTCGACCTCATGCGGCACACGATGACGGTGTCGCACCAACGTCCGTCCAGCGCCCTGCAGGAGCGGCTGCCGACGCTGCTGTGGCTCGTCCACCTCGGCGTCACGTTGCACTGGGTCACCGACTCATCCCCCGACCAGGCACGCACCCGAATGCTCGTCGACGGCGTGGCTCCCCTGGTGTCCAAGGCGGTGAGCCTCTCGCGGCTCCCGCTCGCTCGAGGCCTGGTCGACGACGTCGTGAGGCTCATGGACGTCGTCGGCTCTCGGAGCGACGTGGGAGAGGTGGCCCGATGAGCACCCTCGCCACGGCAGTCGTCGCCGGCGCCTCCGGCTACATCGGGCACCACCTCCGTGGTGCCCTCGAGGCCGAGGGGGTTCAGGTGCGCACCATCGGTCGCGGCCCGTCCGCCGATGCCACCTGGGATGACGCGCAGAGCCTCGTCGACGTGCTCGAGGGCGCCGACCTGCTGGTGAACCTCGCTGGCCGCTCGGTCAGCTGCCGCTACACCAAGCGCAATGCCGACCAGATCTTCGCGTCCCGCACCGAGACCACGGCAGCGCTCGGTCGTGCCCTGGCCGACGCGAACGACCCGCCGTCGCTGTGGGTCAACGCGAGCACCGGCACGATCTATCGTGACGCCCGCGACCGTCCGATGGACGAGGCGACCGGCGAGCTCGGCAAGGGCTTCTCGGTCGCGGTCGCCCGCGCCTGGGAGCACGAGCTGTTCACCGCCCCCACCTCTGTGCGCAAGGTCGCGCTGCGGATGTCGATCGTCCTCGGCGCTGGTGGGGGAGCGGTCAACCCGTTCATCAATCTGGCGCGGCTCGGCTTCGGCGGGCGCATGGGGCGTGGCGACCAGATGTTCAGCTGGGTGCACGTCGACGACGTCGCACGATCGATCGTCCACCTGTACGACCATCCTGAGATCGCCGGGCCGGTCAACGTCGCGGCGCCGGAGCAGGTGAGCAACGAGGCGATGATGCGTGCGGTCCGCCACGAGCTCGGACGCCGCTGGGGTGTGCCGACGCCGGCCTGGATGCTCGAGGCCGGCGCCCGGATCATCCGCACGGAGGCCGAGCTGGTGCTCAAGAGCCGGTGGGTCGAACCGGGTGTGCTCCTCGAGTCGGGGTTCGAGTTCGGGTACCCGACACTGCGGCTCGCGCTCGCTCAGATCACCGAGCACACGCGGCGGGGTCTGCTCCCCGTCGCGCTCGGCTAGGACTCGTGCGACTGTGATGTGCATCACTGCAAATATGCACGAGTAAATATTTGCAGTGATGCACTTTTGTGGGATAGTTGAAAGGTGAAGGACGACCAGCATCCCGGCATCCGCGATCGCAAGCGCCTCGAGACCCGTAGTCGGATCGAGGACGCCGCGGTGTTCCTGGTGCTGCGCGATGGGCTCGAGAGCACAACCGTCGATGCCATCAGCGAGATGGCCGACGTCTCGCCCCGCACCTTCTTCAACTACTTCGAGAGCAAGGACCGCGCGATCCTGGGTGTGCACCAGGCCGACATCGGCGACGACCTGACGGCCGAGCACCTCGGGGCCGACCGCGACGTCGTCGATGCCGTCGTGCGGCTGCTCTTCGACGTGATGGGCGCGACCTTCGTCTCGCGCCGCACGATGCAGGCCGACCGGCTCGAGGTGCTTCGCCGGCATCCCGAGGTGCTCGCCGGCCAGGTCGCGAAGCTCACCGAGCGAGCCGGCCGACGCACCGAGGTGGTCAGGGCACTGCTCAGCGAAGACCCACGTTTCACCGGCACCGACCTGCAGCTGTTGGCCGACGCCGACGTGCTGCTCGGGATGTGCGGCGGCGCCGTGCGCGCGGCCTTGCGCGAATGGTCCGAATCAGACAACAACTCCGACGTCGAAGACGTCCAGCAGCGGGCAGCTTCGCTCGTGAAAGACCTTTTAGGAAAGCTCACATGACCAACTCAACTGTCACCTCATCCGACGCCGCAACGCATGAGGCGAGCGCTGCCGAGAAGCGCAGCATCCTGCTGGTGTTCGCCGGCCTGATGGTGACGATGCTGCTCGCATCGCTCGACCAGACCATCTTCAGCACCGCGCTCCCCACCATCGTGGGCGAGCTCGACGGCGTCAACCACATGCTGTGGGTCACCACGGCGTACATCTTGGCGTCCACGATCATGCTGCCGATCTACGGCAAGGTCGGCGACCTCATCGGCCGCAAGAGCCTGTTCATCGCCGCCATCTCGATCTTCATGGCCGGCTCGGTCATCGGAGGTCTCGCCCAGGACATGACGTGGCTCATCACCGGTCGCGCCGTGCAGGGCCTGGGCGGCGGCGGTCTGATGATCCTGGCGCAGGCGATCATCGCGGACGTCGTGCCCGCCCGTCAGCGTGGTCGCTACATGGGCATCATGGGTGGCGTCTTCGCCCTGTCGTCCGTGGCGGGGCCGCTGCTCGGTGGCTTCTTCACCGAGGGCATCGGCTGGCGTTGGGCGTTCTGGATGAACCTGCCGCTTGGTGCGCTCGCGATCGCCTCGGCCGTGTTCTTCCTGCGGCTCCCCAAGATCGCCTACTCCAAGCCGAAGCTCGACGTCGCCGGAATGGCGCTGCTCGCGCTCGCCTCGACCGGTCTCGTCCTGACGACCACCTGGGGCGGCACTACCTACGCCTGGGACTCGCCGACGATCATCTCGCTGATCGTCCTGAGCATCGTGGCGGCCGTGGCCTTCGTCCGGGTCGAGAGCCTGGCGGCCGAGCCGATCATGCCGCTGCACCTGTTCAAGGATCGCAACTTCAACCTGACCACGATCGCCGGCCTGATCATCGGCATCTCGATGTTCGGCGCCCTCGCGTACCTGCCGACGTACCTGCAGATGGTCACCGGGTACAACGCGACCGAGGCCGGGTTCCTGATGATCCCGATGATGGCGGCCCTGCTGATCACCTCGATCGGCTCGGGTCAGTTCGTCAGCAAGACCGGACGCTACAAGTTCCTCCCGATCGTGGGCTCGGTGATCGTGGGCCTGTCGCTGCTGCTGCTCTCCACGATGACCCCGGACATGCACATCGTCCTGGTCTGCGCGTACCTGGCGGTGATGGGCATCGGGCTCGGCATGAGCATGCAGATCCTCATCCTGATCGTGCAGAACTCGTTCCCGATCTCGCAGGTCGGCACGGCAACGGCGTCGAACAACTACTTCCGTCAGATCGGCGCCTCACTCGGCGCGGCGGTCGTGGGCGCGCTGTTCGTGTCGCGTCTCACCGACCTCCTGGCCGCAGACGGCGGCGGCGCCAGCGGGGGCGAGAACTCGTTCACCCCCGAGGTCGTGCGCAACCTGCCGGCCGCGATGCGCGACACGGTCGTCAACGCCTACAACGACGCGCTCACGCCGGTGTTCCTCTACCTCGTGCCGCTCATGGCCGTGGCAGCCGTCCTGCTGCTGTTCGTCAACGAGAAGCCGCTGGCCACGACGATCGAGCGCGACATCCCCGCCGAGGCAGCCAACATCGACGGCATGACGCACCGCCTCGACGTGAAGGACGAGGCCATCGACGAGGCACTGTCGGCGACAACGCCCGAACAGCGCCCCTCCAGCCCGCAGAGCTAGCGGGATGCGGGACGTCCTTAGCCCTTGAGGGCGTCCCGCAGCAGCTCTGCGTAGGTCGTCGCCTCGCCTTCGTCGTAGCGGGTGCGAGGCCAGAAGAATCCTCGTAGCCCGTCTCCCTTCGTCCGAGGGACGATGTGGACGTGCAGGTGGGCGACGCTCTGCGACACGACGTTGTTCATCGCCACGAAAGTGCCCTGGGCGCCGAGGGCCGTGGTCATGGCTGTGGCGGTTCGCTGCGCGACCGCGAACAGCGGGACGATCAGCCGCTCGGGCAGGTCGGGCAGCGTCACGACGTGCTCGCGCGGCACCAGCAGGACATGCCCCTTGAACACCGGGTGGTGGTCAAGGAAGCCCACGACGTCCTCGTCCTCGTACACCCGTGACGCCTCCACGGTGCCCGCGACGATGCGGCAGAACAGGCAGTCAGCGCTCATGACCGCATCCCACCACACTCAGCGAAAGCGAGGACGGAGGCCTCGGTCACCGACTGTTCGCCTACTGGTCGAACGGAGTACGGCGTTCTCGTAATTGGAGTACAGAGACGCACGGTTCCGTAAAGCATGACGCCCCGTCGACGAATCGAAGAGGACCTCATGAACCGTCGTGCTCCCATCATCATCACCTCCGTCGCAGCCGCCCTGCTGACGCTCACGGCCTGCAGCGGTGGCGCCCAGGCTGACGACCCCGATGCGCCGCTGACCTTCGCGATGCCGCCCGGCACGGACGACCCCGACCTCCTGGCGCAGGTGGACGTCGTCGCCGACATGGTCGCCGAGGCCACCGGCCGCGAGGTCGAGACCGAACGCCCCGCCGACTACATGGCCGTCGTCGAGTCGGTCCGCAGCGGCTTCGTGGACGTGGCGGTGATGAGCCCGTTCTCGGCCGCCCTCGCGGTGAAGAACAAGAGCGTCACACCGCTCGTCGCCTGGAAGGCGGAGACCACGCCCGCCTCGCTGTGCCTCGTGCCTGCGGACAGCGAGCTGAAGGACATCTCGGACTTCGCCGGGCACCAGATCGCCTTCGTCGATCCGGGCTCGGCCACCGGTCACTTCCTGCCCAAGTCGCTGCTCGTGGACAACGGCCTGATCGATGGCGAGGACTACACCAGCACGTTCGCAGGAAGCCACGACTCAGCCGTCCTGGCGATGCTGAACGGCTCGGTCGACATGGCCTGCACCGCGGCACAGCTGTACCCGACCTTCCTCGAGGCGGGCATGTTCAAGAAGGACGACGTGCGGGTGCTCGCCGAGACCGATCCGATCCCGATCGGCAGCGTCATCATCGTCCGCAACGACCTGGACGAGACGACCAAGCAGCAGCTGATCGACACCTTGCCGAACGCGATCATGTCGAACGAGAAGACCCACACGATCGTCGGCGGCGCCGATGAGTACATCGAGAACCCCACGCTGGACGACCTGGCGCCGCTGCTCACGGTCGCCGAGAACGTCGGCATCTCGCTCGAGGACATCCGATGACCGCGACCGTCGAGACGCGGGTGGGACAGACGCGCCCCGTCGTACCGCCCACCGAGCTGACGATCGTCGCCCGCGGCGTCCGGGTGTCCTACGGGCAGACCGTCGCGCTCGACGGCGTCGACCTGGACGCCCGCCCGGGCGAGGTGCTCGCGCTGCTGGGTCACTCCGGCTCCGGCAAGTCGACCCTCATGAAGTCGTTCACCGGCATGGCCCCGGCGTCGGCTGACGAGCTCACGGTCGCCGGCCGCGACGTCCTCGCCCAGCACGGCACGCGCCTGCGCGAGCTGCGCGCTGACGTGGGGCACGTCTTCCAGCACTTCAACCTCGTGCCGAACCTCAGCGCGATGTCGAACGTGCTCACCGGTGGCCTGCACCGGGCAGGGCGGTACAACCTCATCGGGGGCTTCGGCGCGGAGCAGCGCCGCGAGGCCCTCGCCCTGCTGCACCGTGTGGGCATCGGCGACAAGGCCCGCCGACAGGCTCGCAGCCTCAGCGGCGGCGAGCAGCAACGGGTGGCCATCGCCCGGGCCCTCATGCAGCGGCCGAAGGTCATCCTGGCCGACGAGCCCGTCGCCTCGCTCGACCCGCGCCTCGCGGGCTCGGTGCTCTCGCTGCTGCGCGAGATCGCCCTCGAGCAGCAGATACCGGTGATCGTGAGCCTGCACGTGGTCGACCTCGCCCGCAGGCACGCCGACCATGTCGTCGGTCTCCGGGCCGGGCGCACCGTCTTCTCGGGCAGCGCCGCCGATCTCACCGACCGCGCGGCGCAGGAGATCTACGGCGAGGACGGTGAGTTCGGTGCCTGAGACGCCCACCGTGCCGCGACCGACGATCACCACGAAGGACGAGGCTCGGCTCACGCGATCGGTCCAGGTGCCCGGCGTGGGCGGCCTCGTCGGGGTCGCGGCCGTGGTCGTGATCGTCGCCTGGAGCGTCTCGGGCTCCGACTTCAGCATCGAGCGGTTCGTCACCGGGATGCCCCGGATGGGGGAGTTCCTCGTCCGGCTCTGGCCACCGGACTTCGGACGCTTCGGGCTCATCGTCGAGCTGCTGGTCGAGACGCTCCAGATGGCCGTCCTGGGCACGATCATCGGGGCGGTGCTGTCGCTCTTCCTGAGCTTCGCGGCGGCCAGCAACATCTCGCCTCCGTGGCTCTACGCGAGCTCGCGGTTCGTGCTCAACGTCCTGCGGTCCATCCCGGAGCTGATCTTCGCGCTGATGTTCGTCTCGGCGGTGGGGCTCGGGCCGTTCGCCGGCATCCTGGCCCTCGTCCTGGGCTCGATCGGGACCATCGGAAAGATCTACGCCGAGGCGATGGAGTCGGTTCCCTCCGGCCCGCTCGACGCGCTGACGTCCGCCGGTGCGTCCAAGCGGCAGGTCATCGCCTACGGCGTCGTGCCCCAGGCCTCGCCCCTGCTCGTGAGCTACACACTGCTGCTGTTCGAGGGCAACGTCCGGGGCGCCACGATCCTGGGCCTCGTGGGCGCCGGTGGCATCGGTATGGAGCTCACGACCGCCATGCGTCTGTACGACTACGGCCACCTGCTGGCCATCATCCTCAGCATCATCGTGCTGGTGACGGTCATCGACCGCATCAGCGCCATCATCCGAAAGAAGATCACCTGATGACCGAGACCCTCTCGTCCGCCGCCTCTCCCCGCGACCTCGTCAACCTGCGCGACCTGGGAGGGATCGCCGTCCACGGTGGCCGCATCCGTCCGGGCCTGCTCTGGCGCAGCGACGACGCGGCCCGAATCACCACGTCCGGTGCGGCCGCGCTCGTCGGGCGGGGGCTGACCAGCATCGTCGACCTGCGCTCAGTCGAGGAGCTGGCACTCACCGGACGCGGGCCGCTGGCCGGGCACGGCGTCGTGCACCACCACCTGCCGCTGCTGGACACCACCACCTCGCCGCTGGAGTTGCGCGAGCTGCTCGAGACGTCCGGGGACACCCCTCGGACAGTCGGCGCTTGGTATGCCCAGCTCGCCCTGGACCGTGCCGAGGTGCTGGTCGCGGGCCTGCGAGTGGTGGCTGAGGCACCCGGCGCGGTGCTCTTCCACTGTGCCGCAGGCAAGGACCGCACCGGCATCTTCGCCGCGGCGGTGCTGAGCACGCTCGGGGCGTCGTTGGAGGACATCGCGGCCGACTACGCGCTCACCCACCCGGCGATGCCGCAGATCCTGGAGCGGCTGGCCGACGTCCCGACGCCCTGGGTGCCCTCCGGAGGCCTCACCTCCGACGGCACGAGTGCTCTGCTGGGGGCTCCTGCCGCCACGATGCGTCACATGCTGGAGGTGCTCGAGATCGACCACGGAGGGTTCGCGGCGGTGCTGGCCGCCGGAGGCCTCGGCCCGAGGCTTCGGGCCGAGCTCGCCCAGCGTCTCGTGGTCGAGAGCGCATGACGGCTCTCGACCAGGTGACGCCGGTGCGGCGCCCGGGGCGTCCGCGCGCCGAGGGCCTCGAAGAGCGTGTCGTCGCGGCCACGGCCGAACTGCTGCTGGAGTCGGCCGACGGCTCGAGCCCGACGGTGACGGAGATCGTGCGGCGCAGCGGCGTCAGCAGGGCCGCGATATACCGACGTTGGCAAGGACGCGAGCAGCTGGTCGCCGCGGCTCTCGACTCGGTGCGTGACAACTCGCCGATGGCGACCACGGGCGATCTCGAGGCGGATCTGCTCTCCGCCTACCGGCCGCCGCAGGGGGACGCGAACTTCGACCACCTGCTGCGCAAGCGTCTCGTCCTTGCGCTGGAGGATCCAGCGCTCCAGCACGAGTACTGGATCTCGCACGTGTCACGCCGCCGGCTCGGCATGGCCGAGGCGGTGCGCAAGGCGATCGAGGTGGGCACCGTGCGCCCGGACGCTGACGTGGAGGCGGCCATCGATCTGGTGGCCGGCGTGTACTACTACCAGCTCGTGGTGCGTGGGGCGTCCTTGCACGATGCCGAGGTGCGCGAGCGCGTGCATGCGTCCATCCGCATCGCCTGCCGCGGCCTGGCTGCCGGCTGACGACCATGTCGTCGTGGGGATCGTGACCCTAGAATCACGACCCCCACGACGTCCTGGTCAGACCGGCACGGGCTCCGGCTCGGGATCGGCCTCGGGCTTTACCCCGGTGTGGCGTGCCAGCGACTCACCCTCGATGTCGAGGTTGGGCATGATCCGGTCGAGCCAGCGCGGCAGCCACCACATGCGGTCGCCCAGCAGTGCCATGAAGGCCGGCACGAGGGTCATGCGCACGAGGAAGGCATCGGCGAGGACGCCGATCGCGAGGCCGAATCCGATCGACTTCACGGTGGCGTTGTCGCCCAGGGCGAAGCTGCCGAACACGCCGATCATGATCGCGGCGGCGGCCGTCACGACGCGGGCGCCGTACTGGAAGCCGTACACGACCGCCTCGCCGGCGGGCTTGCCGTGGACGTACTCCTCCCGCATGCGCGACACGAGGAACACCTCGTAGTCCATCGCGAGGCCGAACAGGATGCCGGTCAGCAGCAGCGGCAGCATGAACAGCACGGGCCCGGACTTGTCGACCCCGATGAGGTCGGCCAGCCAGCCCCACTGGAACACCGCGACCGTGGTGCCGAGCGACACCCCGACCGACAGCAGGAAGCCGACGACCGCCTTGAGCGGCACGAGCAGCGAGCGGAACACGATGGTCAGCAGGATGAACGCGAAGCCGACCACGACCAGAAGGTACTTCGGGAACGCCTCGGCCAGGCTCTCGGAGATGTCGACGCCGAGCGCCGTCTGGCCGGTCACCAGCACCTGCGCGCCGGTGTCGCCCTCGACACCCTTCACCGCGTTGCGCAGGTCGTCCACGAGGTCCTGGGTGTCGGCGTCCGACGGCCCGCTCTTCGGGATGACGGTGATGTTGGCGTACTGGGCATCGGCGAGCTGGTCCTGGTAGCTCTTCACGGCCTCCGCGTCGCTGGCGTCGGGCGCCGGCGAGACGACCGTGGCGATGTCGGTCTTGACCGACTCCACCGCGGCGACGGCCTTGTCGACCGCGGCCTCCGGATCACTGGCGCCCTTGGTGTCGACGACGACGAGCAGCGGGCCGTTGGTGCCGGCGCCGAAGTTCTCGGCGATCAGGTCGTAGGCCTCGCGGGGTCCGCTGCCCTCGGCCGCGGTGCCGTCGTCGGGCAGCGCGAGCTGCATCGAGGCGACGGGGATCGCGACGACTCCGGCGACGACCAGACCACCGATGAACGTCTTGATGCGGTGCTTGGTGATGAGGTCGGCCCAGCGGCGGCCGTTGGTGCGCTTGGTGCTGTGCTCCTCGGGGTCACGTGCCTTGAGGAAGGGGAGCTTGCCCGAGGCGATGCGCCTGCCGGCGAAGCCGAACAGGGCCGGGAGCATCGTCAGCGCGATGAGCACGGCGACGGCGACGGTGCCGGCAGCAGCCAGGCCCATCTCGGTCAGGAAGGAGATGTTGACGACCGACAGGCCCGCCAGCGCGATGATGACCGTCAGACCGGCGAAGATGACGGCTGAGCCAGCGGTGCCGACCGCGCGTCCGGCGGCCTCCTCGTAGGAGCGGCCTATCTGCACCTCGTGTCGATAACGGGACACGATGAACAGCGCGTAGTCGATGCCGACGGCAAGCCCCAGCATCGTGGCCAGGATCGGGGTCGTCGATCCGAGGTCGATGAATCCGGTGAGCGTCGTGATGCCGGTGACGCCGATGCCGACGCCGATGAGGGCCGTGAGCAGCGGCATGCCGGCCACGAGCAGTGAGCCGAAGGTGATGATCAGCACGACGATGGCCACGCCGACGCCGAGCAGCTCGGTCGTGCCCGTCTCAGGGACTTCCTGCAGCGCGTCACCGCCGATCTCGACCCGCAGGCCTGCGTCACGCGCCTCCTCTGGCGACTTCTCCAGGGCGTCTCGGTCGGCGTCGTTGAGCTCGATCGAGGTCTTGGAATACGAGATGGACGCGTATGCGGTGCGGCCGTCGTCGGACACGGTGCCGCTCACGAAGGGATCGGATGTGGCGATGACGTGATCGGTCTTGGCCGCGGCGAGCGAGTCGAGGACAAGCTGCTTGTTGGCGCTGTCCTCGAGGCTCTGCCCCTCGGGCGCCTGGAACGCGATGCGCGCCGTGGCGCCGTCCGGGGCGGCGTCGGGCGTGCGGGCCTTGATCAGGTCGAAGGCCTGCGTCGACTCGATGCCAGGGAGGCTGAACTGGTCGGACGTCTTGCCCGACAGGGTCGTCGAGCCCACCCCCATGAGGATGAGCAGGCCGATCCAGAACGCGACCACCGCGCGGCGGTGTCGGAACGACCAGCGTCCGAGGCGATAGAGGTGCCAGGCCATGGGTGTCTCCTCGAGAGGTGGTGCGGAAGGGTCAGTGGATGCCGAGAGCGGGCAGGAGCACGCTGTCGACGTAGTCGCGCATGAGGTCGTCGCTGGCGGGTTGGCCGTTGACGACCTCGTTGAGGACGATCGGTGCGAAGAGCACCAGGTCGATGTGGGGGAGGGCCGGGCAGTCCGGGGCGACCTCGCCACGGTCGACGGCACGTTGCAGGATCACCTGGACTCGCTCGCGGCCTGTGGCCACGATCTGCTCGCGTACGGCCTTGGCGAGCTCGGCGTTCGACTTGATGGCGTGCAGGATCGAGGCCACCAGGTCGGCCTCCTCCGCGGTGCCGCGGCGATTGAGGAGCACCTCGTGCAGGTCGTCTCGGAGCGAGCCGGTGTCGGCGACCGGGTGGTCCATCGGGACGGAGCAGCGGAGCGCCTCGACGACGAGGCCCACCTTGTTGCCCCACTGGCGGTAGAGCGTCGCCTTGCTGGAGTGCGTGGTGTCGGCGATCTGGTCCATCGTCACGTTGTCGAAGCCGTGCTCGGCAACGAGGCGAAGGGTTCCGGAGTAGAGCTCGGCCAGCCGCTCAGCGGTCAGTCTGCTCATGCACCCTCCTCATCGGAACGAAACTGTTTCGTTTCGATCCTAGAGGCGGCTTCGGTCCCACACCAGCGATCGAGCCATGACCTCCATCACATGGAGCGAGAGTGGTGCGGCTGGAGCGTTATGCGGTGGCGAAGCGCTGCGCGGAGCGGGCGCGCGCCTTCGCGGCCTCGACCTCGCGGTCCTTGGGCGGAGCGGTGGTCACCAGGTCTTCGAGTAGGTGCTGTGTGAGGTGTGCGATCTCGTCGACGGCGCGCTGGAAGACCTCTTCGTTGGCCTTCGACGGCTTGGTCGATCCGCTGACCTTGCGGACGTACTGCAGTGCGGCGGCACGCACCTCGTCGTCGGAGGCGGCGGGCTCGAAGTTGTGGAGGGTTCGAATGTTGCGGCACATGCCTCCACGGTAACCCTCGGACCTCCGGCGTTCCAGGGATTTCGACGTCGGGATGCCGCTTCCTCTCGCAGGGGCAGGCGGCTCCTGCGTAGGGGCACCGGAATACCGTGGGGGCATGAGGCGCAAGAGCTCCTGGCTGCCCGAAAACGCGCCGACCCCGAAGGACCGACGACCAGTCTCCGACGAGCCGGGCTCGAAGTACGAGCGACGGTACGACAGGCGGAGCGGCTGGTGGGCGCTCGTCGACCTCCTGAACGCCGCCTGGCCCGGGGACGGCGTGCACAGCGGTGTCGCCGCCCCGCCGCGCTCACCCCTCGGCTATCTCGCCAATGCCGCGCTGGCGCTGGTCTTTGCAGCTGCGCTCGTCGCGATGCCGTTCGTCATGGGCGCCGCGGATGTCATGGTGCTCCTGGTTCTTGTGCTCCTCGCGGCGGTCGTGCTGGTGCTTGCGGCAGCGTGGAACGTCAGCGTCGGAATTCGACGCTGGCGCTGGCGGGCGTCCCATGTGGAGCTCACCGGTGGGACCTATCTGAAGCCCTGGCAGCGGACTCCGCCCGCCTGAGCGGGGCGAAGTCTCGGCAGGTCCAGCGCGTGAGTTGATCCACAGGGCTCGGGGCAGCCCCTTCCCCAATGGATCTCTGGCCCGAGGTATCGGTCTTGCGCCGGCAATCGTGGGTCTTGCCGTAGCGATAGGTGCTGGAGCATCGCTTGTACGGAGCATTCATCAGAGGTGAGGAGGCAACGTGAGCAGACAGGATCATGATGAATAGCCGACCGGGCCCGCTCATTCGAGCTGGGATTGCGCGGCAGCACGACGGTGTCCTAGGCCTGTGGCGCCGGTGATCTGGAGGGGTGGACGTAGAGCGGGACAGACACACTTCCTGTGAGGCCGGAAGGGGGATACCGCCTTGCAAGGCGTCCCCGGGTAGCCGCCATAGACACTTACGGTCGATTCAGCTGGTGGGCTGAGCTCGTGGCTGGGTGCCTGGATCCCTAAGACTCCTGACACATCTCGATAACGTGTTAGGTTTATCTGGAATACCTAACACGTAGTGTGAATGAGTTGAAGGAGTTGACACGTGCCCTGGAGCCCGGACGTCCCCTTCAACGAGCTACCGCCGCTGCCGCCGGCAGGCCTCGACCTCGAACCCAAGTCGGTGCTCAAGTCCACCGTCGAAGCCCGAACCGCACTGGCGACACTCGCTCAGGCTGGTCAGGTGCTGCCGAATCCCAACATCCTGATTCATGCTCTCCCGTTGCTCGAAGCGCAGGCCAGCTCGGAGATCGAGAACATCGTGACCACGGCCGATGAGCTGTTCAGGCACGTCGAGTCAGGGGGAGGGGACCTTGCCACCAAGGAGGCCCTGCGTTACCGCAGCGCGCTGTTCGCCGGGGTCGAATCGCTCAGCAGCCGGCCGCTCACCGCGGCGACGGCTGCTCGAATCTGCTCCGAACTACAAGGTCGGGACATGGCTGTCCGCGCGGTGCCTGGCACACGGATAGCGAACCCCGCCACGCGGGAGGTCATCTATGCGCCGCCCGAGGGGGCCTCGCTCATTCACGAGAAGCTCTCGGGGTGGGAGCGCTTCGTCCACGCCGAGGACGATCTTGATCCGCTGGTGCGCATGGCAGTAGCGCACTACCAGTTCGAGGCGATCCATCCGTTCCATGATGGAAACGGGCGCACCGGCCGCGTACTCAACATCCTGATGCTGATCGAGGCTGGACTGCTGGATGATCCGATCCTCTATCTCTCACGCGCGATCATTGTCCGGAAGAACGAGTACTACCGGCTTCTGCGAGCTGTGACGGCCGAAGGCGCCTGGATCGAATGGATCCTCTACATGCTTGACGTCGTCCGCGAGTCTGCAACGTCAACGACGCGGAAGATCGGAGCCATTCGTACGTGTCAGGAGGACATTGCTGAGCGAGCTCGCGCTGCCACGCCGGGTGGGCGCGACGCCCAGTTCTTGGCAGTTCTCTTCGAGCAGCCCTACTGCCGCATCGGCAGTGTCGTCGACCGATGTGACGTCTCGCGTCAGACCGCGTCGTCTTGGCTGCATGCCTTGGTTGGGGCAGAGCTTCTCAGCGACGTCAAGGTGGGTAGAGAGCTCCTTTTCGTCAATCACGAGTTTCTAGACGTGCTGACCCGCTCTGAATGAGCGGCTGCGCCATCAAAGTCCGAAGTGCTGGTTTTTATGACGACTAGCAGTATGAGATCCGTCGGGAGCATTGCTGCGCGCACGCTCCTATTTTCTCGACAAAAGCAGCACTCCGCTACGGATAGAGGATCCCATTTTTCGCTTCTTCTATTCAGGTGTCGACGTATGCCAGGAAGCAGCTCGTCGTGGCGACCTGGAGGCGCTGGTGCCACGAACGCCGGCAGAGGAGGCTCTTATCTCGCTCGCTACACGAACTGGGTACGTCGACTGGGCGAAGGACGGGCTTGAGATGGATAGTCGGCAGGAGATGTCCAATCGTCTGCCGGAAGCCGACGACGATGAGATCTGGGACGAAACTCTGGGGAGCCTCGCCGGAGACATCAACATTGAGATCTGATGATGGGCATCGGGGACTACCGGCCCGCGGCCTGGCACCGACTGTTTGACGGTTGGGCTGACCGAGTTGGACCTTCGCGAGTAGACGTTTGGACATGCTTCGCGGCTGAATAGCCGTCGTGTCGATGCTCGCCAGAGCGCGCGTTCGTCCACAAGGTTCGGGACAGGCCCTTCCCAAAACGCTGACCTTTCGGCAGGATTCCCCAAAGCCTTCAGATAAAGGGGTGTCTGGTGGAGGTCACGTCGACCGTGTTGGCCGAGCGCGTTCGCGAGGTCGTGCGTGAGCGACGCATTGATCCGCGTACCGATGCCGAGGGTGTGCGACGCGTCGCGAGCGACGTGGTGGCAGCCCACGAACGGCACAGCCTTACGGGTGCCGTCAGGGCGCTCGATGCGCCGGACGTCATCATCGGGCAGATCGTCGCCGACGTCGCCGGCTTCGGCCCGCTGCAGGTCTATCTCGACGACGAGGAGGTCGAGGAGATCTGGATCAACGATCCGGCCAGGGTCTTCGTGGCGCGCAAGGGACGACATGAGCTCACGTCGACCATCCTCACCTCTGAGCAGGTGCGCGAGCTCGTCGAGCGGATGCTCTCGAGCTCTGGCCGGCGCCTCGACGTCAGCCAACCGTTCGTCGATGCCATGCTTCCTGCCGGCCATCGTCTCCATGTCGTCCTCGACGGCATCAGCCGCGGCTTCGCAGCCGTCAACATCCGCAAGTTCGTGGCCAAGGCACACTCGCTCGACGACCTCGTGGTGCTGGGCACGCTCGATCAGCCCGCGGCCGACTTCCTGCGGGCCAGCGTGCTCGCAGGGCTGAACGTCATTGTCTCCGGAGGAACTCAGGCGGGGAAAACCACGCTTCTGAACTGCCTCGCCGCGGCGATCCCGGGCACCCAGCGGCTGATCTCGGCCGAGGAGGTCTTCGAACTGCAATGTGGCCACCCGGACTGGGTGGCGATGCAGACGAGGCAGGTCGGGCTCGAAGGCACCGGCGAGATCGACCTGCGGCTCTTGGTCAAGGAAGCGCTGCGCATGCGGCCCTCGCGCCTCATCATCGGCGAGGTGCGGGCAGCTGAGTGCCTCGACCTGTTGCTCGCGTTAAACGCCGGGCTTCCCGGCATGGCGAGCATCCATGCCAACTCCGCACGTCAAGCGCTCGTCAAGATGTGCACACTGCCACTGCTCGCGGGCGAGAACATCGGCTCCCGCTTCGTCGTCCCGACGGTGGCGGCATCGGTCGACCTGGTCATCCACACGGCGATGGACGCGAGCGGCAACCGGCGGGTCAGGGAGATCGTCACGGTCACTGGCAGGGTCGAGAACGACCTCATCGAGACCGAGCCGGTGTTCGTGCGGCGCGGTCATCTGCTCGAGCGGGCCCACGGGGTTCCCGTGCGGCGCGAGGCATTCGACGCCGCCGGCATCGATCTCGACACCTTGCTGGGAGCCGGGCGATGGGCGGAGTAGTCGGACTCGGAGTGGGTCTGGGCCTGTTCCTGGTGGCGTGGACCGCTGTCGATCCGACCTGGAGTCCAGGCCGCAGTCGGGGACGCCGTCCGCTGTTGGCAGATCTGCTGACACGGGCCGGCGCGAGCGGCGTCGCCCCCCGCAACCTCCTCGGCCTGTGCGTCGGCTCGTTCATGGTGGGCGCGTTCGTGATGCTGGCGGTCTCGGGCGTCCTCGTGATCGGCCTCGTGTTCGGGATGATGGCCGCGGCGCTCCCAGTCGTCATCCTGCGCGGGCGAGCGGCACGGCGACTGAAGGAGCATGCCGCGCTGTGGCCCGATGCGGTCGACAACCTCGCCTCGGCCGTTCGTGCGGGTCTTTCGCTGCCCGAGGCACTTATGCAGCTGGGTGAGCGTGGGCCCGAGGGCCTGCGCCCTGCCTTTCGACAGTTCGCGCACGACTACCAGGCGACGGGGCGCTTCCACGAGTCGCTCGACCTGTTGAAGCGCCGGCTGGCTGATCCGGTGGGCGACCGAGTCGTCGAGGCGCTGCGTTTGGCTCGTGAGGTCGGCGGTGGCGATCTCGGACGCATGCTGCGTTCGTTGTCGGGCTTCCTGCGCGACGGCCTGCGCACACGCAGCGAGATCGAGTCCCGACAGTCCTGGACCGTCAACGGTGCGCGCCTCGCGGTGGCGGCGCCGTGGGTCGTCCTGCTGCTGATGAGCTTCCAGGACGACGCCATCGAGCGGTACGCGTCCGGTGCCGGGCTTGTCGTACTCGGTGCCGGCGCCGTCCTGTGCGCCGTGGCCTACCGGCTGATGATGTGGCTGGGGCGACTGCCGGTCGAGCGGCGGATCCTCGCATGATCGGCGCGGTTCTTGGTGCGGCACTTGCCTCGGGGCTGGCGCTGGTGCTGTCGGGCTGGATGCGGTCGCGCAGGCCGAGCCTCGAGGCCCGTGTGCTTCCCTACGTGCGAGACGTGCACCCCTACGCCGAGATGCCCGGCAAGGCGACGGGTGCCACCGCCGCCGTGTTCGGGCCGATGCTCGGCCGCGCGACGGGTCTTGTCGGCGGGCTCCTCGGAGGCAGCGCCAGCATCGAACGGCGCCTCCAGCGCCTCGGTGGGGGCACGACGGTCGAGCAGTTCCGGCTGCGTCAGCTCGCCTGGGGCGGAGCCGGCTTCGCTCTTGCGCTGACTGTCTCGTTGCTCGTCTGGCTGAGCCAGGGAACGGGCACCATCGCGCTGCTGGTTTTCTGCGGGGTCGGCTTTGTCGGCGGCCTGCTGGCTTGCGACTCGCACCTTTCGAGCACCGTGAAGGCTCACGAGCAGCAGCTGAGCGAAGAGTTTCCCGTGGTGGCCGACCTGCTCGCGTTGGCTGTCGCAGCGGGCGAGGGCCCGACCGCCGGGCTCGAGCGCATCGTGTCGATCTGCCACGGTGCGCTGGCTGACGAGGTCGCGCGGGTGCTCGGCGACATCCGGACCGGGATGCCGATGGCCGCGGCCTTCGACGCCCTCGCCGCCCGCACCGGAGTGGGCAGCATCGCCAGGTTCGCCGAAGGGCTGGCTGTCGCCGTCGAGCGTGGCACCCCTCTCGTGGACGTGCTGCACGCCCAGGCAGCCGACGTCCGGGAGTCTTCCCGCCGTGACCTCATCGAGGCAGGCGGTCGCAAGGAGATCTCGATGATGCTCCCGGTCGTCTTCCTGATCCTCCCCGTCACCGTCGTGTTCGCGTTCTTCCCCGGCTACCTCGGACTTCGTCTGACGTCGGGGATGTGAACCAGAAAGGAACCACCATGAGAGAGCTCTTGAGACAGCGCGCCCGTTGGCGCGACGAGCGCGGTGACGTGCCCGGCTGGGTGATGGTCACGGTCATGTCGGCAGGCCTGGTCGCCATCTTGACCGCGCTCGCCGGCCCTCAGCTGCGCACGATGCTCGACAACGCGCTCAGCTCCGTCGGGGGCTGACGCATGCACCGTGACGAGCGGGGGTCGGCTGTCGTCGACTTCGTGCTGGTCATGATGCTGCTCATCCCGTTGGTGCTCGGCATCCTGCAGGTGGCACTCACGCTGCACGTCCGGAACACGCTGACTGCTGCGGCATCGGAGGGCGCGAGGGCGTCCGCCAGGCTCGATGCGACGGCAGCTGACGGCTCGGCACGCGCGCGCGACATGATCCGCACGACCCTCGCCGATCGCTTCGCCGACGACATCTCGGTCAGCTACTCCACGATCGAGGGAGTGCCGGCGGTGAGCGTCGTCGCTCGAGCCAGCGTTCCGGTGCTGGGCCTGTTCGGTCCTTCCGTCGACCTCACGGTGCGGGGGCACGCGATCAGGGAGCTCGAGCCGTGAGCAGGGCTGCCGAGGCAAGGGGCTCGGCCTCGGTCGAGTTCGTCTGGATCACGCTCCTCTTGCTAGTGCCGTTCGTCTACATCCTGATCGCGGTGTTCGACGTGCAACGGGCGTCCTACGGGGTGTCAGCCGCGAGCCAGTCGGCAGCGAGAGCCTTTCTGCTCGCACCAGATGTCGCCACGGCACAGGAGCGCGCCCAGCAGGCCGCACGGGTGGCCCTTGCCGACCAGTCGGTCGTCGGCGCGACCGTGCATGTGCAATGCCTCCCGAACGCCGCGGCCTGTCTGCAGCCCGGCTCCTCCGTGCGCGTCGAGGTGCACACGACGCAGCCGCTTCCACTGGTTCCGAGCTCGCTGGGTGGCGGGCTCGCGGGTGTGACGGTCGACAGCACCCACACCGAGCCCTACGGGCAGTTCCGCAGCGGCGCCCGATGAGGCGACGGGACGAGGGACAGATCACCGTCATGACCATCGGCTTCCTGGTCGTCATCGGTCTGCTCGCCGTGCTCGTCATCAACGCCTCGGCGGCGTTCCTGCAGCGGCAGCAGCTCAACGCGCTGGCCGACAGCGCGGCCCTCGCGGCCACTGACGGGCTGAACCGCGAGGCGTTCTACACGGAGGGCATCGACGCAGGCGTCGTACTCGACCCTCGGGTGGTCGATCGCCTGGTCGCGGCCCATCTGAGCCAGTCGGGTCAGCCGGTCAGCTCGGTGCGTGTGGCGGTCGATGACGAGACCGTCACGGTGCGGCTCGAACGGAGGCTCGATCTCGCCATCGCCCCGCCGGGCTGGCAGCCGAGCACCGTCGTGGTCGCGACGTCGACGTCGCAGCTTCGCCTGGCCCGGTGAGGTCCGTCAGGCGAGGCGGGCCGGAAAGCCGCCGGTGGCGATGGGGCTCCAGCTCGTGGGCATGATGCGCAGCAGGCACTTGCCCTGGTCGACCATGGCCTGGCGGTACTCGTCCCAGTCGGGATGCTCGCCGGAGATGCTGCGGAAGTACTCGACGAAGGCGTCGAGGCCCTCGGGGACGTCGAGCACCTCGCACGTCCCGTCGACCTGCACCCAGGCGTCGTTGAACGTGTCCGACAGGACGAGGACGCTGACCTGGGGCCGACGACGCGCGTTCTTCGACTTCGCCCGCTCGGGGTAGGAGGAGATGACGAGGCGTCCCTCCTCGTCCACGCCGCCGGTGACGGGGGAGGCCTGCGGCGCCCCGCTCGCTCGCGACGTGATCAACAGCATGTGGTGTCGGGGCCGGACGAACTCGAGAAGCTCTTCGCGGCTGACCCGGGTGGTGGTTGCGATCGTGCGTGCCATGACATCCATCGTGGACCCGTCCTCCCGATCGTGGGAACTCGACCCGGCCGAGCGATTTGCGGGACACCCGTCGGGTACGTCGCCTCCATGAGCACGAACACGCGACTCGTCGAGACCACTCCTGACCGCGTCTGGGACGTGCTGGCCGACGGCTGGCTGTACCCGCTGTGGGTGGTCGGTGCCTCCCGGATGCGCGACGTGGACACGAGCTGGCCCCAGGTGGGCTCGAGGATCTATCACTCGGTCGGGGTGTGGCCCGCGCTCATCGACGACCACACCGAGGTGCTCGAGGCCGATCCCGGACGTCGCGTCCTGCTGCGTGCACGCGCGTGGCCTGTCGGCGAGGCCAAGGTCGACATCTCGCTGACGCCGTCTCGGGCCCACACCGAGGTGACGATCAAGGAGGACGCCACCGCTGGCCCCGGTGTCTTCGTCCCTGAGCCACTCAAGGGGCTCAGCCTGAAGTGGCGCAACGTGGAGACCCTTCGTCGACTGGCATTCGTCGCCGAGCGGCGCCCGAAGCCCTGACAACCCCTCACGATCCGAACGGAGCACCATATGCGCGCACTCACCTGGCAGGGCAAGGAGTCGGTGTCGGTCGAGACCGTCCCCGATCCCGTCGTCGAGCAGCCCAACGACGCCATCATCAGGGTCACCTCCACCGCGATCTGTGGCTCCGACCTCCATCTCTACAAGGTGCTCGGAGCCTTTTTGGATCCCGGCGATGTCCTCGGCCACGAGACGATGGGCATCGTCGAGGAGGTGGGGCCCGAGGCAGGTGACCTGAAGGTCGGCGACCGCGTGGTCGTGCCCTTCAACATCTCGTGCGGCACGTGCTGGATGTGCTCGCGCGGGCTGTACGCCCAGTGCGAGACGACCCAGGTTCGCTCGCAGGGCAAGGGCGCCTCGCTTTTCGGCTACACCGAGCTGTACGGCTCCGTGCCCGGCGGACAGGCGGAGTATCTGCGGATTCCACAAGCGCAGTTCGGGCCGGTCAAGGTGCCCGAGGGCTTTGAGGACGAGCGGTTCCTCTACCTCTCCGACATCCTGCCCACCGCCTGGCAGGCCTTCGAGTTCGCGGACGTCCCCGAGGACGGTACCGTCGCGGTCTTCGGCCTAGGGCCCATCGGGCAGCTCACCGCTCGCATCGCCCTACGGGCCGGTCGTCGTGTCATCGGCGTCGATCGAGTCGCCGAGCGTCTCGATCTCGCACGCTCCTGGGGCGTCGAGGTCATCGACATGGAGGCCGTGGACGACGTGCCGGGCGCGATCCTCGACCTCACCGATGGTCGGGGCGCCGACGGCACTGTCGACGCCGTCGGCATGGAGGCGCACGGCTCGCCGGTCGCTGAGAAGCTGATCGGCGCCGTGGGCATGCTGCCCGACATGCTGGCGAAGCCTCTGACCGACAAGCTCGGATTCGACCGGCTGGCCGCGCTGAAGTTCGCCATCAAGTCGGTCCGCCGCGGCGGCACCGTGTCGGTGAGTGGTGTGTACGGCGGCGAGGTGGACCCGATGCCCATGATGGAGATGTTCGACCGCGGCATCACGATGCGGCTCGGGCAGTGCCACGTCCGTCGCTGGACCGACGACATCGCGAAGGTTCTCCAGCAGGACACCGATGTCCTCGGCGTCGAGTCGTTCGCCACCCATCGTCTGTCGCTCGAGGAGGCGCCGGCCGCCTACGAGATGTTCCAGAAGAAGCAGGACGGCTGCATCAAAGTGGTGCTCAAGCCGTGAGCCCTGAGCCGCGGGTCGTGCTCGTCACGGGCGCTTCGAGCGGCATCGGCAGGGCGGTCGCGCACGAGGCTGCGTCCCGGGGTGACCACCTCGTCCTGGTCGCCCGTGGGGAGAGCCCGTTGCAGGAGGTCGCTATGGAGTGTCGAGCAGGCGGTGCGGCATCGGCGCTCGTCATCCCCACCGACGTCGCCGACGACGAGGCGGTCGCGCAGTGCGTCGCCCACGTCCGCGAGGTGCACGGACGTCTTGACGCCGTGGCGCACTGCGCCGGAGTCGTCGCCTACGGACGGGTCGAGGACGTTCCGCCCGAGATATTCGAGGGGGTGCTGCGCACCAACCTTCTCGGCTCGGTCAACGTCGCGCGCCAGGTGCTGCCGCTGTTGCGGGAGCAGGAGCGCGGGGCTCTCGTGCTGATCGGCTCCGTCATCGGCCACATCGCCACACCTTCGATGGGTCCATACGCGGTCAGCAAGTGGGGTGTGCGGGCCCTCGCGCGTCAGCTGCAGATCGAGAACCGCGATGTGCGCGGCGTCGGCATCTCCTATCTCGCCCCCGGTGGGGTGGACACTCCCATATACGAGCAGGCGGCCAACTACGCGGGCCACGTGGGACGCCCGCCGCCTCCCGTCTCGTCACCCGAGCATGTCGCGTCGCTCGTGCTGAGACGGTTCGACCATCCACGCGACCGCAGCCAGGTCGGACCCGCCAACGGCATCATGCGGTTTGGCTTCACGGCCATGCCGTGGGCCTTCGACCGGATGGTCGGCCCACTGTTCCGCGTTCTTGCGACCGATCAGACGCGGCCCGTCGCGGCCACCGTCGGCAACGTCCTCGCATCGCAGGCCAGCGGCAACCGCCTCCATGGCGGCCAGGGTTCGTCCCTCGCGGGCATCGCCCGCAACACCGTCAGCCGGCTGATCCCGGGGCGAAGGGCGTCATGACCCGGGCCCACGACGCCGTCGTCATCGGGGCGGGTCCCAACGGGCTCGTGGCTGCCAACCACCTTGTCGACGCCGGGTGGAGCGTTCTGGTGCTCGAGGCTCAGCCCGAGGTCGGGGGAGCGGTGCGAAGCGCCGAAGACGTCCATCCCGGGTTCGTCCACGACACCTTCAGCGCCTTCTACCCGCTGGCGGCGGTCTCTCCGACCATCCGCTCGTTCGGGCTGGAGCGGCATGGGCTCGTGTGGCGTCATGCTCCCGCCGTGCTCGGCAACCCGCTGCCAGACGGCGACTGGGCCCTGCTGCACCGCGACCGCGACACGACGGCCCAGCTGATGGACGTCCAGCACTCCGGCGACGGCGAGGCCTGGCTTGACCTGTGCCGAGACTGGGACCACATCGGCGACCGGATCGTCGGATCGTTGCTGTCGCCCTTCCCGCCGGTGAGATCGGGACTGCGCGCCCTGGCGAAGCTGCGGGGTGTCGGCGGACTGGCCTTCGTTCGCACGTTGCTCACACCGGCGGCCGAGCTCGGCCTCTCCCGCTTCGGCGGCGTGTCTCCCCGCCTGTTGATCGCGGGCAACGCCGGGCATGCGGACATCCCGTTGGACGCCCCGGGATCGGGCCTCATGGGCGTCCTCATGACGATGCTGGGCCAGACGGTCGGCTTCCCTGTGCCCGAGGGAGGTGCCGGTGCGCTCACCCAGGCCCTCGCGCGGCGACTGGAGTCGCTCGGCGGCGAGATCCGGTGCTCGAGCGAGGTCACCCACGTCGAGGTGTCCAACCGGCGTGCCACCGGTGTGCGCACGGCCGATGGTGAGCTCCACCCGGCCTCGCAGGCGGTGGTGGCCGACGTCGTGGCTCCGCACCTCTACGGTCGCCTGCTCGACGCGTCCGACCTGCCTGCCCGTACCCGCTCGGCGATGCGCTCGTTCCGACTCGACCCCTCGACCGTGAAGGTCGACTGGGCGCTCGACGGCGGTGTCCCGTGGGCGTCGCCCCCGCCGTTCGCGCCGGGCACGTTCCACGTCTCCGATTCCGTCGAGCAGATGTCGGAGGCCCTGAGCCAGGTGTCGGCCCGCTCGATCCCGGCCAATCCGTTCATGCTGGCTGGGCAGATGTCCACGGCCGACGCCACGCGCTCGCCCGCGGGCACCGAGGCGCTGTGGGCATACACCCACGTCCCGCAGGACGTCGTCGGCGACGCGGGCGAGGGTGGCATCCGAGGAGTCTGGGACGCCGACGACTGCGAGCGCTTCGCCGACCGCATGCAGGCTCGGCTCGAGAAGCTCGCGCCCGGCTTCGGCTCGCGGGTGCTGGCACGACGTGTCCTCGGACCGCGAGAGCTCGAGGCCCGCGACGCCAACCTGATCGGGGGCGCCATCAACGGCGGCACCTCCCAGCTGCACCAGGAGCTGATCTTCCGTCCGGTGCCTGGGATGGGGCGATCCGAGACTCCGGTCAGGGGTCTCTACCTCGGCTCGGCTTCGGCGCATCCCGGCGGGGGAGTGCACGGAGCGCCGGGGATGAACGCCGCCCGAGCGGCACTCGCGCATGCGCGGCTACGTCGCCTCCTCCCCGGCAACGGGAGGGGCGCGCGGCCGATCAGTGGGTGAGGACGATCTTGAGCGCCACGACCAGCACCGCCACCGCCGTCAGGGCGATCGACGCGAGCAACGTCCACAGCGACGCCGCGCGCCCCTGCAGGCGTCCGACGAAGAAGCTGGTCAGCGCGATGCGTCCCAGGATCCACACCTCGGCGATGCGCAGCGCCACGCTCGGCGACAGGACGTCCTGCCAGCCGAGCACCAGGATGAGGGCCGGGACCGCGGCGGCGGAAAGGATCGGCACGCTGTCGCGCAGCACCGTGCGCAGTGAGACTGTGGCGCCGGCGGACCGCACCCGTGCGCCGAGCACCTCGGCGAACGCATGGGCGGCGAAGGTCGAGGCTCCCGTGCCGGCGACCACCAGGGTGCCGTGGCCGGCCTCGACGTCGTCGAAGGAGAGCACCACCAGGGCGGCCAGCGCCAGCAGGTTGCCGTAGACGTAGGCCGAGATGCGCTCCGCCGCCTCGTCGAGCGTGAGAGCTGTGCGACGAGGCGACGAAGGCCTGGTGCTCACGCGCCGGTGTTGCCCTTGCCGACGACGGTGTCCTTGAGGAAGCCCACTACGTGGCTGGCGAACACGTCGTTGTCGTCGCCGGCCACCATGTGACCCGCGGCGGCCTCGCGCATCTGCACACCCGGGATGAGCTCCTTGAGCTCCTCAGCACCTTCGGCGCTCAGGACGTCGGAGTCGCGACCGCGCACCAGAAGCGTTGGGATGTGCACGCCGCGGGCGGCGTTCTGCAGGCGCTCGGGAGCGGCCACCCGGTTCGGCTCGTCGCCACCCTGGATGAAGGCCGGGTCCCAGTGCCAGTACCAGCGGCCGTTCTCGCGCAGGCGCACGTTCTTCTTCAGTCCCTCGAGGCTCTTGGGACGAGGACGGTGCGGGTTGTAGGCGGAGATGGCGTCGGCGACCTCCTCGAGCGAGCCGAAGCCGTCCAGGTTGCCCACCATGAAGTCGTGGATGCGCTTGGTGCCCTCGGTCTGCAGGCGCGTGGCGATGTCGACGAGCACGAGCGCACGGGCCTCGACGTGGTGCTCGCCCACGGCGACGAGCGACGTGATGCCGCCCATCGACGCGCCGATGAGCACCGGCGGCTCGTCCAGCTGCTTGAGCACGGCGGTGAGGTCGGCGACCAGGGGGTCCATGCCGTACTCGCCGCGGGGCGCCCAGTCGCTGTCGCCGTGTCCACGCGAGTCGATCGTCAGCGAGGTCCAGCCCTGCTCGGCGAAACGGGTGCCGCTCTGGTGCCAGGAGTGACGTGTCTGGCCGCCTCCGTGCAGCATCAGAACGGTGCCGAGGGTCTCGACACCTTCGGGGACGTCCCAGCGGTCGGCGGCGAGGTTCAGCCCGGCGCCCTCGAACGTGACGTGTTGTGGGGTCATGACCTCACTGTACGAACGCCCCTGTCACATCAACCGGCGGGGCCGTTGCGGAGCGCAACGAGCATCACCGCGCCGCGGCCTGCTTCTCCTCGATGCGCTTCTTGACCCGGCCCATGCCGGGCAGCTTCGCGAGCATCTCGTTGAGCTCGCGCGAGACGTCCAGCAGCTCGTGCAGGTCGGGCGCGACGGTGCCCAGGCTCTCGAGCATCGGCATGACGTGCTGCTCCATCGAGGTCACCAGGCTCGGGAGGTGGTCGACGAGGGAGACGAGGGCGTCGACCTCGCGCGGGTCGGTGGTCTCGGCCAGTCGGGCGAGGGTCGGCTCGAGGCGGACGAGCGAGGGCTCGAGCAGGTCGGTGAGCGCGGTGATGCGCGCGACGAGCAGCGACGCGTCAGTGGAGACGCGCCCGGCGCCGCTCACGACGAGCTCCGCGGACGCCCGAGTGCCCTCGATGCGGTCGATGAGGTTGTCGACACGGGTGAGCAGGTGCTCGGCGTCGGACACGAGCGCCAGCAGTCGGGGCCCCAGGCCCCACAGCTGACGGGCAGTCGTCACCCCGTCGTCTGCCAGCGACAGCGCGCCCGAGACCAGGGCACGGGGACTGGGCACGGGGGTCTTCATCCCGTCACGCTAGCCGTTGCGCCCTGCTCGGGCACGGCGTGCGGTCCCTGTAGCCTCAATGGGTGGCAGCCTTCGATTTCGCCGAGCACATCAAGTCCCTCGACGCGACCCTCACGTCCATCGAGAAGGTGCTCGACCTCGATGCCATCCGCACCGAGATCGCCGAGCTCCAAGACCAGGTCGGTGCCCCCGACCTCTGGGACGACCAGGCCAACGCCCAGCGGGTCACGGGTCGTCTCTCTGTGCTGCAGAGCGAGATCGACCGCACGTCCAGCCTGCGCGGCCGCCTCGAGGACGTCGAGGTGCTGGTCGAGCTCGCACAGGAGGAGGGCGACCCCGCCAGCCTCACCGAGGCCGAGACCGAGCTCGGTCGTCTCGGTGCGCTCATCGAGAGCCTCGAGGTCCGCACCCTGCTGTCGGGCGAGTACGACGAGCGCGAGGCGCTGGTGTCCATCCGCTCGGGCGCCGGTGGTGTCGATGCCGCCGACTTCGCCGAGATGCTGATGCGGATGTACACCCGCTGGGCCGAACGTCACCACTACCCGATCGAGATCTACGACACCTCCTACGCCGAGGAGGCCGGCATCAAGTCGGCGACCTTCGCCATCAAGGCCCCGTACGCCTACGGCACGCTGTCGGTCGAGGCCGGCACCCACCGACTGGTGCGCATCTCGCCCTTCGACAACCAGGGACGCCGCCAGACGTCGTTCGCGGCCATCGAGGTCGTGCCGGTGCTCGAGCAGACCGACGAGATCGACATCCCCGAGGACGAGATCCGCGTCGACGTCTTCCGCTCGTCGGGTCCCGGTGGGCAGAGCGTCAACACGACCGACTCGGCCGTGCGGCTGACCCACATCCCCACCGGCACCGTGGTCAGCTGCCAGAACGAGAAGAGCCAGCTGCAGAACAAGGCCAGCGCCATGGTCATCCTCAAGGCCAAGCTGCTCGCCATGAAGAAGGCCGAGGAGCGCGCCCACCTCGATGAGATGCGTGGCGACGTGCAGGCGTCCTGGGGCGACCAGATGCGCAACTACGTGCTCAACCCGTACCAGCTGGTCAAGGACCTGCGCACCGAGGTCGAGACCGGCAACACCCAGGCGGTGCTCGACGGCGAGATCGACGAGTTCATCGAGGCCGGCATCCGCTGGCGCCGCAACCACCCCGCCTGACGGGACGCGCCCGCCGCGGGCCTCCCGGGGTGGATGGGGTGGGCGACCTACACTCGATCGAGTGATTCGCTTCGAGAAGGTCACCAAGGCCTACCCCACGCAGAAGCGTCCTGCGCTCGACGCGCTCGACCTCGAGATCGAGAAGGGCGAGTTCGTCTTCCTCGTCGGTGCCTCGGGCTCGGGCAAGTCGACGTTCCTGCGTCTGATCCTGCGTGAGACCCGGCCCACAAGTGGTCGTGTCTACGTCGCAGGCAAGGAGATCAACAAGCTGTCGAGCTGGAAGGTGCCGAAGCTGCGCCGTCAGGTCGGCACCGTGTTCCAGGACTTCCGCCTGCTGCCCGCCAAGAACGTCACCGAGAACATCGCCTTCGCGCTGCAGGTCATCGGCAAGTCGCGCAGCGAGATCGCCACGCTCGTCCCCGAGACCCTCGAGATGGTCGGTCTCGAGGGCAAGGGCCACCGCATGCCCGACGAGCTCTCCGGTGGCGAGCAGCAGCGCGTCGCCATCGCGCGAGCCTTCGTCAACCGGCCCATGATCCTCATCGCCGACGAGCCCACCGGCAACCTCGACCCCGGGACGAGCGTCGGCATCATGAAGCTGCTCGACCGCATCAATCGCACCGACACGACCGTCATCATGGCCACCCACGACTCCACGATCGTCGACCAGATGCGCAAGCGTGTCATCGAGCTCGACGGTGGCCGCATCGTCCGCGACGAAGCGCGCGGCATCTACGGATACCAGAACTGAGGGCCTGTGCGTACTTTGTTCTCCGAGCTGGGCGCGAGCCTGACCCGCAACAAGTCGATGACCATCTCGCTCATCGTCACCATGACCGTCTCGCTGCTGCTGGCAGCGCTCGGTCTGCTCATCCAGAGCCAGGCGAACCGCACCGAGGACTACTTCGGCGACCGCCTGCAGCTGCAGGTCAATCTGTGCACCAAGAACTCGCCGAGCGCCACCTGCATCGGCGGTGTCGTCACGGACGAGCAGAAGACGGCCGTCCAGGAGGCGCTGCGCACCAACCCCGAGGTCAAGGACTTCGACGTCCGCACGCCGACCGAGAACTACGAGCGTGCCGTCGAGACCCTTGGCCAGTCCGACACCGGACGCAAGTCGCTCGAGACCCTCAGCCCCGAGGCGTTCCCCGAGACGTACTACGTGACGCTCAAGGACGCCCAGAAGTTCGACGGCGTCGTCAGCCAGGTGTCGGGCATGGACGGCGTGGACGACGTCAACTCGCTGCGCAAGCTGCTAGGCCCCTTGTTCGAGATGCTCGACAAGATGCAGTGGGCGGCTCTCGGCACGTCGCTGCTGCTCATCATCGCGGCGATCCTGCAGGTCTCGAACACTGTTCGGATGACGGCGTACGCCCGCCGGCGCGAGATCGGCATCATGCGCCTGGTCGGAGCCTCGAGCTGGCACATCCAGATGCCCTTCATCCTGGAGTCGGTGCTCGCCGCGCTCATCTCGGCGGTGCTCGCGGCGTCGGCCCTCGGCGCCTTCATGTACTTCGTGGTCTACGGCTACCTGCGTGACAGCCTGGGCGAGATCACCACCTGGGTCCGATGGCAGGATGCTGTGACGGTGATGGGTTACACCTCACTGCTGGCGTTCCTGCTGGCACTCGTGCCGACCCTCGTCATGACCCGCAAGTACCTCGACGTCTGAGGCATCCTGCAGCAGTATCTACAACTGACATGTGACAAACGGAAGGTGGCAGACCGTGGCGATCAACGAACGGTGGGCAGAGAACAACGGCGTCCGGCTGCGGTACCTCGACAACGGCGGGTCCGACGACGGACGACTGCCGGTCCTCATGGTTCCGGGCTTCGGTGAGTCGATCGATGAGTTCCGCTGGCTGCTCGAGGCGCTCGAGCCCCGTCGCGCCGTCGCGGTCGACGTCCGCGGACGTGGTGGCAGTGACGCGCCAGACGAGGGCTACTCCTGGGCCGACCACTACAACGACATCGCTGCCGTCGTCGACGCCGCGGCGCTGGGCCCGGTGGCCGGCCTCGGCATCTCCCGCGGCTGCAGCTACCTGCTCGGCTACGCCCTGCACCACGAGGGCGTCCGCGGGCTCTTCATCGGCGACTACTACGCCCGCCACGTCCACCTTCCCGAGAGCTGGCCGGCCCGCGCCTGGCAGGACGTCCTGCGCGGCGTCCCGATCACCGAGCGGATGAAGCTGCACAGCATCGAAGGCATCCAGCGCGACGCCGTCGAGGTCCCGCTCTGGGACCGGCTCGGCGAGATCGAGGGCCCGCTGTGGGTCGTCCGTGGCACGCGGGCCAGCCGCATGGTCACCGATGAGGTGGCCGCCCAATGGGTGGCAGCGCGTCCGGACGTCGTTGTGCACACCATCGAGGGCGCGGGCCACGACCTGTGGAGCAAGGGCAAGGACGCCTTCCTGGCCGTCGTCGCCGACTACCTCGCCGACGTCGATGCGCACCAGGCTGCCGACGGCGCCACCGTCTGAGGTCCAGGGCTGTTGGGATGGCGTGACCCGCCCGTACCATGCAAATACGTCGACCCGTCATCCGGATGATCTAGAGTCACACCGGTAACACGTGTCACATCGGCTGAAACGAGTCGGTGAGCACTGTCAACAACCGACAGCTTCCTCAGCGAGCTTCTTCCCCCAGTCGAGGTCATGGTGTCCCGTACCCGCACAGCATCCGTGGCGGCCGCGCTCTGCATCGCGCTGCTCTGCGCCTTCAGCGCTCCCTCCTTCGCCGACTCCAAGTCCGACCTCGAGAAGCAGCGCAGCGGAGTCAGCAGCAAGCTCGGCGCGGCCGAGCGCACCTACGACGAGTCGAGCAAGGCCTACGAGAAGGCCGCCGGCGCGCTCAAGGTCGCGCAGGGCAACCTCGCGACGGCGGAGGCGACCCTGAGCTCGACGCGTGGCCAGCTGGCAGTCGCCGAGGCGCAGGACGCCCAGATGCAGGCCGAGCTCGAGAAGAACGAGGCTGCCCTCAAGACGGCGATCGCCAAGCTCGACCAAGGCGAGAAGGACCTCGAGTCCTCCGAGCTGGCCGTCCAGCAGTTCACGGTCCAGTCGTTGCAGGAGGGCGACCCGGGCCTGCGCGCCTTCGGCGACCTGCTGCGTGGCGAGAGCCCGAACACCTTCTCCGAGCGGATGAGCTACAACGACTCCGTCAGCGACGCCCAGGCCGCGACGATGCAGGCGCTCGACGCCTCCCGCGTCATGCTGCAGCTCAACCGCGACACCGTCCAGAAGCTGCGCGACGAGGTCGCCGCCCAGCGTGAGGCGGCCGCAGCCAACCTCGTCCACAAGCAGGAGCTCCAGGCCGCGGCCGAGTCACAGGCCGCCGAGATCACCAAGCTCGTGCAGGTGCGTGCCGACGCCGAGAGCGACGCCGACGCCGAGCGGAAGGCCGATCAGGCCAAGGTCCAGGCATTGGAGTCCGAGCGCGCGAACCTCGAGTCGCGCATCCGTGAGCTCGCCGCCAAGGAGCTGGCCGAGAGCCAGAGCAACAGCGGCGGCGGTGGTGGCGGCGGCTCGTCCTCCGGCGGCGACGGCGGCGCGACCCTCTCGAAGCCGGTCAACGGCCCCATCACCTCGCCGTACGGCATGCGGGTGCACCCGATCACAGGTGTCTACAAGCTGCACGACGGTACCGACTTCGGTGTGGGCTGCGGAACGCCCATCCGCGCGGCCGCGAGCGGCACGATCATCCAGCAGTACTACAACGCCGGGTACGGCAACCGCATCATCCTCAACAACGGGATCATGCGTGGCAAGAGCATCGTCACGACCTACAACCACCTCTCGCGCTACGCGTTGAGCACGGGCGCGAAGGTCTCGCGCGGACAGGTCATCGGCTACGTCGGCCAGACCGGCTACGCCACTGGCTGCCACCTGCACCTGATGGTGCTGGTCAACGGCGTGACCAGCAACCCGATGAACTGGCTCTAGCCGGCATCCGCGCCACCGCGCGGATGAGACAATGGACAGGTGTCCAAGGAAATCGGTCGGCAGCTGATCGCCCAGAACAAGAAGGCGCGCCACGACTACCTCATCGAGGAGACTTACGAGGCCGGGCTCGTCCTCATGGGTACCGAGGTCAAGTCGCTGCGTGCCGGACGGGCGTCCCTCGTCGACGGGTTCGGTGAGATCGAGAACGGCGAGGCCTGGCTGCTCCAGGTGCACATCCCGCAGTACGCGATGGGCACGTGGACGAACCACGAGTCGCGCCGTCGCCGCAAGATGCTGCTGAACAGCTCCGAGATCACCAAGATCGACCAGCGGACGCAGGCCAAGGGCCTGACCATCGTCCCGCTGTCGTTGTACTTCAAGGACGGCCGCGCCAAGGTCGAGATCGCCCTTGCTCGAGGCAAGAAGTCTTACGACAAGCGCCACGCGATCGCCGAGCGCGACGCCCGCAACGAGGCGCAGCGCGAGCTCGGACGACGTCTCAAGGGGATGTAGGTGCGCCTCGGCGACACCGCGCGACCCGGTCGCGCCCGATGAGGCTCTCGAGCCCTGAGGGTCGGTGGCTGCTGGCGGCCATGATCCTCGGCTCGAGCATGGCCTTCTTGGACGGCTCGATCGTCAGCCTCGCGCTGCCGGCCATCGACCGTGACCTCGACGCCGGGGTCACAGGGCTGCAGTGGACGGTCAACGGCTACACGCTCTCGCTCGCCGCGCTCATCCTCGTCGGCGGCTCGCTGGGCGATCGCCTCGGGCGCCGACGGGTGTTCGTGGTCGGTGTCGTCTGGTTCGCCCTCGCCTCCGTCGCATGTGCGGCCGCGCCGACCGCCGAGACGCTCGTGGCAGCGCGGGTGCTGCAGGGTGTCGGTGCGGCGCTTTTGACGCCCGGCAGCCTGGCCATCATCTCCGCGTCCATCCACCCCGACGACCGTGGTCGCGCCATCGGGGCGTGGTCGGGCCTGTCGGGCGTCACCACCGCGGTGGGCCCTCTGCTGGGCGGCTGGCTCGTCGACGTCATCGGCTGGCGGTCGGTCTTCTGGATCAACGTCCCCATCGCCGCCGCCGTCGTCTGGATCGCCGTGCGTCACGTGCCCGAGACCCACGGCGACCACCAACGCCTCGACGTTGGCGGTGCGCTGCTCGCCGCGGCGAGCCTGGCGTTCCTGACCTTCGGACTGGTCGACCAGTCGTGGACGTTCGGCGTGGTGGGGCTCGTGCTGCTGATCGCCTTCGTGGTGCACCAGCGGCTGACGCCCCACGCGCTCGTCCCGCTCACGCTGTTCGCCGACCGGGTGTTCACGGCGGCGAACATCTGCACCTTCGCGATCTACGGAGCGTTGAGCGGATCGATGTTCCTGCTCGTGCTGCAACTGCAGTACGTCGCCGGGTTCAGCCCGCTCGAGGCCGGCTTGGCGACCCTTCCTGGCACGGTGCTCATGCTGCTGTTCGCCTCGCGCGCCGGCGCCCTCAGTGCGCGCATCGGGCCCCGGCTGCCGATGGCGCTCGGGCCGATGATCGCGGCCCTCGGTCTCCTCCTGTACCTGCGGATCGGCGAGGACGCCAGCTTCGTGACCGACGTCCTGCCGGGCGCGGTCGTCTTCGGCATCGGGCTGACGCTGCTCGTGGCACCGCTCACCACCGCGGTGCTCGCCGCGGCGCCCGCCAGCCAGGCGGGCATCGCCTCGGGCATCAACAACGCCGTGGCGCGCACCGCCTCGCTGCTCGCCGTGGCAGCCATCCCGCCGCTCGCGGGCATCGCCGGCAGCAACTTCGCCGAGCCGGCGGTGTTCTCGCCAGGCTTTCGCACCGGCACCTGGATGTGTGTCGGACTGCTCGTGGTGGCAGGGGTGCTGGCGGCGCTGCTGATCGAGCGCCGCGAGCCGGCGGCCGAGGCCCCGGCCTGACGGCTGTCTACTCGGGGGCCTTCGGGGCCTCGCGGTAGTGGGGTACCCCGCCGGCCTGCAGCGCGTCGAGGAGCTCGATCGAGGCAGCGGTGCCCCGTGTGTGCAGGTCGTCGGCGCCGCACCAGTGCACGGCGGCGATCTCGGACGGCTGGAGGGTCCAGCCGCGGGTCACGGAGCTGTCGACGGTGCCGAGGTCGAAGACGAAGACACAGGCGTCGTCCCACTCGCGCCATGCCGGCAGCCAGTTGACGGTGATGAGCCCCTGGATCTCGAGCGACACGCCGAGCTCCTCCTGGAGCTCGCGCACCAAGCCCTCGCCCGGTGCCTCGCCGACCTCGACGACCCCGCCGGGGAGGTCCCACTCGCGCTTGTAGGTGAGCTCGCACAGCAGCACCCGGCCCTGCTCGTCGCGCAGCACCCCCTGGGAGATGACACGTTTGGTGGGCAGGCCCGCGTTCAGCACCGCGATGAAGCCCTCGCGGGTGAGGGGTGCGGGGTCACCCGCCAGGCGGGCCATGACGACATGGTCTGGCTCCTCACCGGGCATCCGCAGCAGGCCCTCGCGCCGAAGCCCCGAGAGCGAGGCGCAGCGCAGGCCCTCGTGGTCGTCGACCGGCAGGCGCACCTCGACACGTGTGAGGTCGAGGTCGTCGAAGCCGTGGGTCAGCGCCAGGCGCAGCGCCCGGATGGTGTGGGCCAGGCCGGCCTTCGGGGTGCTCCAGCGCAGGCTCGCAAGCCCCTGCGCGCCGTGGCGGAAGGTCACCGTGCCGTTGTCGTCACCGTCGATGACCACCGCGAAGCCGGTGAAGTCATCGGATCCGGTGATGGGTTCGAGCACCAGCTCGTCGTCGCGCAGGCTCATCATTCGTCCCATGTGCAGCCAGCAGATGATGCGTCGCCAGCAGGTGGAGGGTCGCCGTGTCCGGACGGCCCTGGCGCACGAAGGCGTCGTGGTGGACGGTACTGCCTGTCGCGCTACCGCTGCCACCGTATCCGGCGAGATGCCGGTTCGGGGGCTGCGGTGCGGCGCGTCGGGACGCGTCAGTGCGCGGGAACGGGCGCGGCGCCCGCGACGGCGGGCTGCCGGCGGACGAGCAGCGACACGGCCACAGCGATCAGCGAGATGACGGCTCTGCACATGAAGGCCGCCTGGATGCCATCGACCAGCGCATCCGTGTCGGAGGCGCCGCCGTCGAGGGCCGAGGTCGTGCCGCGGGTCATGATCGTGACGAAGAGGGCAGTGCCGACGGCGCCGGCGAGTTGCTGGGAGGTGCCCACGATGGCGCTCGCGTGGGAGTACAGGGACGGGCGCACCGCGCCGAGTGCCGACGTCAGCAGGGGAGTGAACATGACCGCGAGGCCGATGCTCAGCACGGTGTGGCCGATCGGGATGAACACCAGGGGAGTGCTCTCGTCGAGCTGGGTCATGGCCCCCATCACGAGGCAGACCAGCGCGGCGCCGGGCATCACGAGCGGGGTGGGTCCGAACCGGTCGTAGAGGCGTCCGACCACGGGGGCGAGCAGCCCCATGACGACGCCCCCGGGCAACAGCAGCAGCCCGGTGTCGAGGGTGTCGAGCCCTCGTACGTTCTGCAGGTACAGCGGCAGCACGATGATCATGCCGAAGAGCGCCATCATGCTGATGCCCACGAGCACGATCGAGATGCTGAACGTGCGCGAGGTGAACGTGCGCAGGTCGAGCAGGGCCGTGTCGGTGCGTTGCAGGAGCAGCTGCCGTCGGACGAACAGCGCGAGGGCCCCCACGCCGACGACGATGGGGATCCAGGGAGCGACCGGCGTGTGCCCGGCGGCGGCCTCGCCGATGCTGCTGATGCCGTAGATCAGCCCGCCGAAGGCGAAGGCCGACAGCACGACGGAGAGGGCGTCGATCGGCAGGCTGCGCGGCGTCGTGACGTTGCGGACCTTCGCCATGCCGAGCACGAGGGCGCCGATCGAGAACGGCAGGACCAGCAGGAACATCCAGCGCCAGCTGAAGCTGCTGAGGATGAGACCCGAGACGGTCGGTCCGATGGCCGGCGCGACCGAGATGACGATCGAGATGTTGCCCATCATGCGGCCGCGCTGGTGCTCGGGGACGAGTGTCATGACGGTGGTGATGAGCAGCGGCATCATGATCGCGGTGCCGCTGGCCTGCACGATGCGGCCCAGCAGCAGCAGCTCGAAGCCGGGGGCTGACGCCGCGATGGCGGTGCCGATGCTGAACAGCGTCATCGCGGTGATGAACACGGGTCGGACATGGAACCGCTGCAGCAGGAAGCCGGTGATCGGGATGACGATGGCCATCGTCAGCAGGAACGCCGTGGTGAGCCACTGCGCTGTCGCAGCGGTGATGTCGAGATCGGCCATCAGGCGGGGGAGTGCGACACCCATGATCGTCTCGTTCAAGATGACGACGAAGGCCGAGACGAGCAGCAGCGAGATGACCAGCATGTCGCCCGGACGCATCTGGGCGAGTGGCTCGGGCGCATGCGTCCGGGTGGGCGCTTGGTCGGTCACGGGATCTCCTGGTGAGTACATGGGCGAAGCCGCCGGCCAGTGCGTGTGCGCCCCCGCAGGGATGTCTTGGCGGGACGCCGGGCATCACGCTGCAAGACGATGTCGCGATCATACGGTGGCCGTCTGACGGTCCGGAGTGTTGCACCGTGTCCGCGGGTGGTGGGGACGACTGTCCTATGCTCGTGCGCGACGTGGGCAGCATGACTGCCATCGACGACGCACCGGAGGCATTTCCATGGGAGAGTTCGCACGACTGGAGGTCGCCGACGGCATCGGCACCCTGCGCCTGGACCGACCGAAGATGAACGCGCTCGACGGCCAGATGCAGGCCGAGATCGCCGAGCTGGCGCGTGAGGCCGACACCCGCGCCGACATCGCGGCCGTGGTCGTCTACGGAGGCGAGCGGGTCTTCGCCGCGGGCGCCGACATCAAGGAGATGGCCGATCTCGACTACCAGGAGATGAGCAGGCGCTCCCACGCCTTGCAGGACTTCACCAAGGCGATCGCCGCCATCGGCAAGCCGACCGTCTCGGCCATCACCGGGTTCGCCCTCGGCGGCGGCTGCGAGATCGCCCTCGCCACCGACTTCCGCTTCTGCGCCGACAACGCGAAGCTGGGCACGCCGGAGATCCTTCTCGGTGTCATCCCCGGTGCCGGCGGCACGCAGCGGCTCGCCCGCCTCATCGGGCCGGTCCTGGCCAAGGACCTCGTGTTCACGGGGCGTTTCGTCGATGCGGAGGAGGCCCTGTCCATCGGGCTGGTCGACCGCCTCTACCCGGCCGCCGAGGTCTACGAGCGCAGCGTCGAGTGGGCCAGCCAGTTCGTGGGCGGCCCCGCGCTCGCCCTGCGCGCCGCCAAGGACACGATCGACCGTGGGTTCGAGGTCGACCTGCAGACGGGCCTCGAGATCGAGCGCCTCGCGTTCTCTGCGCTCTTCGCCACCGACGATCGCACGACGGGCATGAAGTCCTTCATGGAGAACGGTGCGGGCAAGGCCGTCTTCGAGGGGCGTTAGTCCGGCGGTGTGACCTCGCAGCGGGTTCGTCGTTGGACTGGGTGGGGCGGCGACGACGACCCCACCCACCGGGCGGTGTCACCGCCCGGTGAGCCTGTGTGAAGACATCGCAAAGCCGTGTGACAGGCGGTTCTGATGGGGCATACTGAGGAACTGACATCAGCGATGATGGATGAAAGGGAGTCATGACCGACTCAGGACCCAACCAGCCGCCGGCCCGACCCCGTCCGGACCCGCTCCAGGTCGCAGCCGACATGCTGGCTCAGGAGACCGCCGACGGCGGGACGTCCTCTGCCTCAGAGCCGTCGCGCGACGATGAGTCCCCGCGTGATCGCCGTGCAGCCGCTCGCGCCGCGCGTCAGGCCGCTGGCGAGAAGCGCCGCCAGGAACGTCTCGATGCCAAGAACCGCGCTGCCGAGCAGCGACGTGCCGGCCGGGGACGCCGCGGTGCCGAGGATCCTGAGGTCGAGGTCGTCGAGTCTGAGGCCACCGAGCCCGAGGTCGTCGCGGTCGAGGAGGTCGGCGAGCTGAGCCTTGCCGAGAAGCTCGACGCCGCCCGTGAGGCCGCCTCGACCCCGCCCGATCGTCTCTACGACGAGCTCGAGGACACCCAGGAGTTCGAGGTCTCCGAGATCCGTGACGGCGTGGTCATCGATGTCGACGCCGATCGTGTCGACGAGCGCGCCGAGGAGACGTCGTGGCCCGGCTCGCGCTTCGCCTCGTTGAGCGCCCCCGCCACGGCCGGCCAGGTTGCCGCCGAGGCCGAAGTCGCCGAGCAGGTCGAGGTTCCCGAGGTCGTCGTGGCCGAGGCGCCTGAGCCCGAGATCGTCGAGGTCGAGGTCGAGCCGGTCGCCGAGCCCGAGCTTGTCGCGGAAGAAGAACCAGAAGCAGAAGAACCAGAAGCTGAGCCGGAGCACGAGGCAGAGCCCGCGGCCGCGGCCGAACCGTTGGCGGCGGCATTCGACCCCGAGACGCCGGAGCCTGAGTTGGCAGTCGAGCCTGAACCATTCGCCGCGCCGCAGCCGTTCGTCGCCGAGACGCCGGCCGAGCCCGTCGAATCGGTGTCGACCTTCGCAGAGAAGCTCGCCGCGGCCAGTGCCGCAGCACAGCAGCGTGTCGCCGCGGCTCGTGCCGAGGCTGCCCGCCTGATGGAGGCCGCGGCCCGTGAGCGCGCCGAGGCCACGGCCCGTCTCGAGGCCGACGAGGCCAGCCAGCGTGAGCTGTCGGCGCAGAAGCTGAGGGCCGCCGAGGTGGCGGCTGAAGAGCGTGTCGCCGCGGCTCGTGCCGAGGCCGATCGTGTCTCCGCCGAGATCGAGCGCGAGCGCGAGGCCGCTGCCGCCAAGATCTCCGAGCTGCAGCGCGAGGCCGACGAGCGTGTCGCCGCGGCCAAGGCCGAGGCCGAGCGCCAGGCACAGGAGCGCATCGACGAGGCCACGAACGAGGCCCGTCGACTCGCCGAGGAAGCCGAGGCGGAGGCGAAGGCCACCGCAGAACGTCGACTCGCCGAGTCCGAGAGCGCGGCTGCAGAGGCGGCCCAGCGTCGTCTGGCCGCAGCCGAGGAGGACGCCCAGCGTCGTGTCGCCGAGGCCAGCGCCGAGGCGCAGAAGCTCGCCACCCAGGCTGCTGCCGATCGTGAGGAGGCATTGGCTCAGCTCGCCACCGAGCGTGAGGAGGCCGACGCCCGCCTGGTGCAGGTGCAGGCCGAGGCCGACCGCATCGTCGCCGAGGCCGAGCGCACGTCCACTGACCACGTCGCCGCAGCGAAGGCCGAGGCCGAGAAGTACGCTCAGGAGACCGCCGCCGAGCGGGTCGCCATCGCGGTCAAGCTGGCCGATGCCGAGCGGTTCGCCGAGGAGAAGCTCGTCGCCGCCCGCGCCGAGGCCGAGCGGGTCGCCTCCGAGGCGGCCGCCCGCCACGAGGAGGCCGCGGCCCAGCTGGCTCGCGAGCGTGACGAGGCTCAGGCCCACGTCGAGCAGGTCAAGGCCGAGGCCGCGAAGCTGGCCTCTGAGGCCGAGGCCGAACGTCGCGAGGCTGCCGAGAAGCTGGCCGAGGCCGAGCGCACCGCCGAGGAGCGGGTTCGCGCGGCACAGGCCGAGGCCGAGCGAGTCGCCGCCGATGCAGCCGACAAGGCGAAGGCCGCGGCCGAGGCTCGCGAGGAGGCCGTGCGCACGCTCGCCATCGAGGTCGAGGCCGCTCGCGCGGATGCCGAGCGCAAGGTCGCCGCAGCCGAGGAAGACGCCGCACAGCGCATCGCTGCGGCCAAGTCCGAGGCCGAGCAGGTCGCGGCCCGTGCCGAGCAGGATGCCGCACAGCGCATCGCCGAGGCTCGTGCCGAGGCCGAGCGGGTGACGGCGGCGTCCAAGCGTGAGGCCCAGGAACGGCTCAGCCAGGCGGTTGCCGCGGCACGTGTCGCGGCCGAGCAGAAGCTGGCCGAGGCCGAGTCGACGGCGCTCGAATGGGTCGCCGCCGCCGAGGCGGAGGCTGAGCGTGTGGCGCAGGAGCACATCGTGCTCGCCAACCAGTCGACCAACACGACGCCGTTGATGCCGGCCACGCCGTTCGTGGACGAGTTCGTCGACGAACGCGCACCGGTTGACGAGTACGAGGACGACACCGACGAGGGTTCGCCCGAGGAGGTGAACGACGAGTCTGGGAACCTCGCCCCCAGACTCAGAAAAAGAGTCGTCCGACGCAAATGAGGCACTGACTCCGGCGGCCGTCGTCGTCGACTTCCCACAGGTCGACCGACGGGCCGAGCGGAAGGCTGCCCGGCGGGCGGCCAAGCAGGCCAAGGCGGAGGCGGCCGCGCTCGTCCGCGACGACAAGGCTGCCGCGGCGCTGGTCCGTGCGCAGGAGCACGAGGAGCAGAAGCGTCAGCGCGATGCCGAGAAGCTCGTGGCCGACGAAGAGCGCGCTCAGCGCAAGCGTGAGGCGGCGGAGGCCAAGTCGGCCCGCAAGCGCGACGCCGCTCAGGTGAAGCTGGCTCGCAAGCAGGACGCTGCCGACGCCAAGGCGACCCGCAAGCGTGAGGCGGCTGCCGAGAAGCTGGTCGACGACGTCCCCGAGCCGCCCTCGTTGCCGGGTCCTCGGGGCATCAGCCGCCGAAGGGCGCTGTGGCTCCTGACCGGTGCGATCGGCGTGCTGGGCATGCTCGGGTCGCTCGTGCTGGCGGTGGGAGCCCTGCTGCTCGCCCTCGGCAACGACAGCGGAACGCTCTACTCGGCGGTCTCGTGGACGTGCGACGCGCTGATCGGCCCCTTGCGTGACCTCTTCTCCTTCTCGGTGGCCAACTCCGAGGACAAGGAGACGCTCGTCGCCTGGGGCGTCGGAGCGCTCATCTACCTGGTGGTGGGCATGTTCGCCCAGATCTACCAGCGCTCACTGGTCAGCGACGACTAGACCCACGACCTCCGCCCCGAGATTTGCGCTCCAAACCACCACCTCGGGGACATCAGGTGGTGGTTGAGGGCGCAAATCTCGGGGCTCGGGGTGGGGTCAGTAGGGTCGCGGGAGGCCGAGGGCGCCCCGGGCGATGTTGTTGCGGTAGATCTCGCTCGTGCCGCCGTAGATGGCGGTGCCCGGAGCGTGCAGGCGTGACCAGGACAGGAGCCCGCGCCGGCTCGAGCCGGGCACACCTTCGTCGAGGATGCCGGCTGGCCCGGCGAGGTCGGTGAGCGCGTCGGACTGCCGGATCAGCGCCTCGGCCGCGACGACCTTGCCCGTCTCGCCGGGTGCGTTGCGCGAGACCTCGAGCTCAAGCAGTGCCTCGGCGAGCTTGGCGCGGACGATCGGGTCCTCGATCTGCGGCCGACCGTCGCGACCCGGTGTCGTGACGGCCCACTCGACGGCCGTCTCGACGGCGAGCTCGAGCGTGTGCGAGAACTGCGACCCCATCGAGCCGTTGATGGGAGCGAGCGCGTCGAGGTCGTCCTCGATGCCGTGCTCGACGGCAAGCGGCTCGGAGACGACCCGCCAGCCCTCGTTGACGGGGCCGAGGCGGTACTCATCGGAGATCTGCACGTCGGTGTAGAACACCAGGTTGGTGCGCACATCGCCCATCGCCCAGATTGCCTGCACCTCGATGCCGGGGGTGTCGAGCGGGACGAGGAAGACGGTCAGCGTGCGGTGCTTCTCCTCGATCGGGCCCGTGCGCGCCAGCAGGAACACGTAGTCCGACTGGTGGGCGTAGGTGGTCCACATCTTGGAGCCGTTGATGACCCACGTGTCGCCGTCCTGCACCGCGGCGATGCGTGCTGCCGCCATGTCGGATCCGGAGTCGGGCTCGGAGTAGCCCAGGCACACCGTCTTGGTGCCGCGCTGGATGTCGGCGAGGGCCTCGGAGCGCACACGCTCGCTGGCGTACTTCTCGATCGTGGAGCTCAGCAGGTCGCTGCCGTTGGTCTGGGGCACGCCGTGCTGGAGGTACAGCTCGGTGAGCAGGCGCGCCTCGACGTTGCCGAGGCCGGCGCCGCCCTGCTCGACCGGTGACTGCGGACGGATCCAGCCACGCTCGGCCAGCAGCTCGGCGAAGTCGGCGGGAAGGCGATCGTGCTCGAGCGAGATCATGGCGGCCATCTCGGGGCTCGGGTGCCAGTTGTCCTCGAGGAAGGTCCGTGCCTCGGCGACGAAGGCCTCCTGCTCGGGGGTCAGCTCGACGGTCTCGAAGTTCATCGGATCTCCTCGGACGGGGTGTGGCGCGCGGCGATGCGATCGATCGCCGCGCTGATGGTCTCGATGTCGGCGCGGGTGCCGCCGGCGAGCTGGCCCCAGACGGCCGCACGCTGGTAGTACAGCGACACATCGGCCTCGAGCGTGATGCCGAGCCCGCCGTGCAGGTGTACGGCGTCGGCGACCGCCTTGGTGGTGGCGCGCGACGCGTGGGCGAGCGCCATCGAGGGCAGCTCGGGACGGGCGGCCGGCTCGTTCTCGGTGAACCAGGCCGCCTTCAGGGCGAGGTGGCGCATCGACTCGACTGCCATGTGGATGTCGACGAGCTGGTGCGAGACCGCCTGGAACTTGGCGATGGGCGAGCCGAAGGCGATGCGCTCGGTCGCGAACGTGCGCGCGAGCTGGAGCGCGCCGGCGGCGAGGCCCGAGAGCGAGGCCGCGGTGGCGACCTTCCACTCGGCCAGGGCGGTGTTCCAGGCGGTGTGCGCCGCCTCGCCGGAGGCGAGGACCTCGCGAGTGGTCTCCTCGTCGGTGGCGTCCCACCAGGCCACGGGGGCGTGCGCCTGGTTGGTGGCCTGCTCGGGCGGGGTGTCACGACGCAGCAGGACGAGGTCGTCGCCGTCCAGTGCCACCACCGCGCGGGCGATGGCCCCGCCGGGGACAAGGGTGCGTCCACGCTGGGCTGCGCTCGGCGCGAACGCGATGACGAGCTCGCCGGTGACGGCATCGCTGAGACGCTCCTCGGCCGCGTCGCCCCAGAGGGAGCCCAGCAGGCGAGTGGCGACAGTGTGCTCGATGAACGGCACGGGCGCGAGGGTCCGGCCGACCTCCACGGCGGCGAGGACGAGCTCGACGAGCCCGCCACCCTGGCCGCCGTAGGGCTCGCCCATCGCCAGGCTCACGAGGCCGGACTTGTCCATGCGCTGCCACAGGTCGGCGTCGAAGCCCAAGGGCTCCGCCTCGCGGACGAGCGTGGACGGTGAGTTACGGGTGAAGAAGTCCTGCAGCATGCTGCGGACGTCTTCTTGTTCCTCGCTCAGTGAGTAGTCGTTCCACCGAAGCTCGATCGTTGACATGGATCTCCGCGTTCCTGCGACTGCGAGGTCGCCGTCGAATTAAATGACGCTGTGTCAAAAGTTAGATCGGCTGGTCGCCCGGGTCAAGCCGCCGGCCGACCAGCCGGTGGCTCACGGCGTGTGCACGTCCGAGGGCCGGACGGGCGGAGCGGTGTTCCATGCGGGTACGCCGAGCTCGGGGGTTCCGGCGGGATAGCCTCCGGTGCGCTCGGCCCAGTGCGAGTGGTTGAGCTGGTGCAGCGTGAAGGCGGCGTTCAAGCCGTTGTGGAAGCCCATGTTGTCGACCGTCTGGTTGACCGACTCCTTGATCATCAGCGCAGCCATCGTGTCGACCTGGGCGATGCGCTTGGCGAGCTCGAGCGTCTTCTCCGACACCTGGTCGGGCTCGAAGATCTTGCTCACCATGCCGAGCTGGTGCGCCTCCTCCACGCTGATCGAGTCGCCTGTGAGCAGAAGCTCCTTGGCCTTGCGAGGGCCGAACTCCCACGGGTGCCCGAAGTACTCCATGCCGCACATCCCCAGCCGGGTGCCGACGACATCGGCGAACTCCGTGCCCTCGGCGGCGACGATCAGGTCGCACGCCCACATCAGCATCAGGCCGGCCGAGTAGACCTTGCCGTGGACCTCGGCGATCGTGATCTTGCGCAGGTCGCGCCAGCGAAGCGTGTTCTTGAAGAAGTAGTGCCACTCCTGCAGGCCTCGTCCCTCGGCGGCCGGACGGGTGCCGCCGTTGATCGCGAACGAGGGGTGCTGGTCGGGCCCGGGCTCGCGCTCCTTCTGGGCCTGCGCGGAGCCGAGATCGTGGCCGGAGGAGAACATCGGGCCGGCGCCGCGCAGGATCACGACGCGGACGGTGTCGTCGCCCTCGGCCTCGAGGAAGGCCTCGTCGAGCTCGACGAGGAGGCCGCGGTTCTGGGCGTTTCTGGCATCGGGCCGGTTGAGCGTGATGCGGGCGATCGTGCCGTTCTCGAGAGTCTCGTAGCTGATGAACTTCAGGTCCTGCATGGTGCCTCCTGGGGTGGGGTGAGGTGGACATGGGCTGGTGGAGTGGGGGCTGTGGGGAGGAGCCCGTCGATCGGTCGGCTCCTAGGATGAGGCGCATGGACGTGGACCCGACTGTCGAGCAGGCCCCGGAGCAGGCCTTGCGACGGCGTGGGCCAGGACGTCCGCCGGGGTCGGGCGGCGGCGAGACACGACAGCTGATCGTCCAGGCCGCGACCCGGCAGTTCGGCCGCAACGGCTACGACGGGGCGTCCCTCTCCGCGATCGCCGACGAGGCCGGCCTGACGCGCACCGCGGTCTACAACTACTTCGACTCCAAGGCCGCGCTCGCGCGCGCCGTGCTGTTCGAGCCTGACGGCGAGGCGCTGGACAGACTCTGGTGGCGTGTGTCGATGGTCGAGGGCTCGACGGCCAGGGAGCAGCTTCGCTCGCTCCTGCAGGCCAGCGTCGACGGGGCCCTCGAGGGGCTGATGATCAGCGACTTCTACCTCGGCATCGTCCGTGAGAGCGCCGACGACCCTGAGCTGCGCCAGGTGCTGGGCGACTGGATCGCCCGGCTGCGGGCGTCCGTCCTCGACATCGTCGAGAGCGCCGTGGAGTCCGGCGAGCTGCCGCGCGACCTCGACGTCGAGCACATCGTGGACGCGATGCTCGGCCTGACCTGGGCGCTGTCGTCGGGCATCACGACCGCGCCGAGCGAGCGGGTGCGGCGTCAGGTGGCCGCGAGCCTCGACCTCGTGCTGCAACTCGCGCCGTGGCACGAGACGCAGAGGGGCACCTAGGCGGACGGCGGGGTCGAGTCGCAGGAGCATGCTTCCTTCGAGGCCACATCGAGCATGGATGATGCTGGTGAGCGTGATATCTATCACGGTAGGCCGCCGGCCCACAACCGTCGATCCCGTGTTGTGAGGCGGGGTCGTCCCCTTGCGACGCTCTGGGTAGCATGCACATACCGAAGGGTCGCCTCAGTCTGACGTTGGCCGGCGTGGCAAGGTGACCACAGAGCGCAATCTCCCGATTGCCGCGGCGCGCCGCGCCGTCCCCCCGCGATGCACAGGAGGGCCTCAGGGCCAATGAAGATCGTCGTCTGTGTGAAATACGTGCCCGATGCCACGGCTGACCGCACGTTCAGTGATTCCGACAAGACCGTCGACCGCGCCGGTGTCGAT
>Ga0164243_10001022_pt1 | contig 48611 bp, 47 predicted proteins | sample OricompcompostOP_FD_108781 | JGI IMG/M metagenome (GOLD analysis project Ga0164243, IMG submission 108781) | Organic Plus compost microbial communities from Emeryville, California, USA - Original compost - Organic plus compost (OP) | ecosystem: Engineered > Solid waste > Mixed feedstock >... | reverse complement strand
TGGCAGCCGGCCGATCCCTTGCTGCGGGGCAATCGCTACGATTTCAACTACAGCCTGACATTTGCCGCGGAAATCCCTGACAGCGCACCGATTTCCCGTGTGGTCGAGACCATGGCGGGCCGGGCGGTCAACAATCCCGATGCCCGCACCTATATCATCGACTTCGACCTGGGACTGTTCGGCCCCGAGGATCCGGTGCCGCAATTGCGGGCCTCGGCCGGGCGGATCGGCCACAGCTATCTGCTGCGCCTGCCCGAGCAGCGGCGGATGCGGCTGGCTTTTGAATATCTGCCCGAGGGCGCCAAGCTTGCCGATCTCTCGGCGGTGCTGAACGGACCCGAGGGGCCACTGAGCGAGACCTGGATCGTCCGCTGGACACGCGAATGACAGAGTTGAACCCGAACGCCAGCCAGCAAGACCAGCTTGCGGCCAGCCCGAAGACCCCTCTGCCGCCGCTTTCGGCCGAAGAGGGCTGGGAGGGGCTTGGCCCGGCCCGGCCCGCGGGGTCGGCCACGCCGCCCGAGGCGCCGCTGGACATGCCCGAGCAGGATTTCCGCGCCGCGCCCCCATCGGGCCCGGCCAGCGGCTGGCCGTCGCCGGGGACCGTGGCCGCGCGGCTGGTCGCGTTCGGCGGCGCGGCGGCGATCGCCTGGCTGGGCTGGCGGCAGATGATGCTGACCTTTGGCGCGAATGTGACCTGGCTGCAATCGGTGCTGCTGGTCCTGTTCGCGGTGACCTTCACCTGGGTCGGGTTTTCCTTCGCCTCGATGGTCGCCGGGCTTTTCGCGCGCCGGCTGCGCACGCCCCAGGGCCCGAACCATGCCCGCATCGCCCTGGTCATGCCGGTCTATCACGAGAACGCGGCCGAGACGGCGGGGCTGCTGGCGGCACTGGCTCGGGACCTCTACCGCGTCGGGCTGGGCGGGCAGAGCGAGATCTTCGTTCTTTCCGACAGTCGCGAACCCCGCGCCGTCTTCGAGGAAATGGCGGCGATCAGCCGGCTGCGCGACATCTCGCCGGTTCCGGTCTGGTATCGCCGCCGCAGCAGCAACAGGGGACGCAAGGCCGGCAATGTGGCCGATTTTGTCAGCCGCTGGGGCGGGCGCTACGACCAGATGGTGGTGCTGGATGCCGACAGCGTGCTGGGCGGGGCGACCGTCAAGGCCCTGTCGGCAAGGATGAATGCCGATCCGGCCATCGGGCTGATCCAGACCATGCCGATGCTGGTCGGCGGCCAGACCATCTTTGCCCGGCTGACGCAATTCGCCGGCCGCATCTATGGCCCGGCCGTGGCCCGCGGCGTCGCCGCCTGGTCGGGCGACAGCGGCAATTTCTGGGGCCATAACGCCATCATCCGGGTCAGCGCCTTTGCGCAATGCTGCGGATTGCCGGAACTGCCGGGCCGGCCGCCCTTTGGCGGCACCATCCTCAGCCACGATTTCGTCGAGGCTGCGCTTCTGCGCCGCGCCGGCTGGAAAGTGCGGCTGGACCATGATTTGCGCGAAAGCTTCGAGGGCTGCCCGCCGACGCTGCTGGATATGGCGGTGCGCGAGCGACGCTGGGCGCAGGGTAACCTGCAACATGCGCGGCTGATCTTTTCGCGTGGCTTCGCCTGGATCAGCCGGGCGCATTTCATCATCGGCATCCTGGGCTTTCTGATGTCGCCGATCTGGCTGGCGATGATCCTGGTCGGGCTGGCGCTGTCGGCCAATGTGCTGCTGTCGCGGCCCGATTACTTTCCCCAGACCTACCAGCTGTTTCCGACCTGGCCGGTCTTTGACCCGGTGCGGATGCTGTGGCTGTTCGTCGCCGCCATGTGTTTCCTGCTGGTGCCCAAGTTCATCGCCATCTTCCGGGCCTGGCTACGGCCACTGGCCCGTGATTCAGGCGGCAATGTGCGGCTCTTGGCCTCGGCCATGTTCGAGATCGTGCTTTCGGCGCTGATCGCCCCGGTGCAAATGCTGATCCAGACCCGCCAGATCATCGAGATCCTGCGGGGCCGCGATTCGGGATGGGAGGCGCAGGTCCGCGCCGGCCAGGTGCCGCCATGGGGCGTGGTGCTGCGACGCCATGCGCTGCATGTCGCGCTGGGTGTCGCCACGCTGGGCGTGCTGGCCTTTCTGGCGCCCTGGCAATTGGTATGGCTGTCGCCCATCCTGGCCGGTCTGATCCTGTCGCCGCTGACCTCGCGCTGGTCGGCCAGCCCGATCTTTGGCCGCTGGGCGCGCCGGCAGGGGCTGCTGGTCACCCCCGAGGAACGCCGGCCACCCGAGGTGCTGACCGCCGCCAATGCGCTCGATCACCGCATCGCCGGACGCCTGCCCCGCGGCGGGCTGGAGACGCTGGGGCGCGACCCGGCGTTGCGCGCCCGCATCATCGCGCTCTTGCCCGAGCAACCGCGCGGTCCGGTCGAAGAGCGGCTGGACGCGATATCGGCCGAGGCCAAGATCGCTCATGCCGTCTCGCAGGCCCAGGCGCTGAGCTTTCTGTCCCCGGCCGAGCAGCTGGCATTGATCGAGAACCGCGCCCTGATCGAAGCCTTTGCCGGGCTGCCGCAATGAAGCGCATCGTCGCCCTGGACATGCTGCGCGGCTATGCGCTGGTCTGCATCATGCTGGACCACATGCCGATCGGGATGTTGCGCAACCTGACATTGACCAATTTTTCGGTTTTCGACGCCGCAGAGCTGTTCGTGCTGTTGTCGGGCTTTCTGGTCGGGATGGTCTGGGTCAGGATCGAGGCGCGCGAGGGCCGCCGCGCCGCGCAGCTTCGCTTTCTGCGCCGTTCGGCCCAGGTCTGGCTGGCGCTGATCGTCGGCGCGGTGCTGCTGGCGCTGTTCTCGGCGCTGCTGTTCAGGCTGCAACTGAACCATACCGCGGTCTGGTTCCAATATGCGCGCTGGATCGTCGAGCATCCGGTCGGCTATCTGGCCACCGTGGCGCTGATGTGGATGCAGCCCAACCTGCTGGATGTGCTGGCGCTTTATGTGCTGCTGATCGCCACGGTGCCGGTGATGGTGCCGTTTCTGCTGCGCTGGCCCTGGCTGGCGGTGACGATCTCGGTCACGATCTGGGCCTTTGCCGAGCCGCTGAACGCGCTGATCCCCAACCAGAGGCCGGGATCGGGGCTGCTGTTCAACCCATTCGGCTGGCAGATGCTGTTCTTTGCCGGCGTGGCCATGGGGGCTTTCCGCGACCGGGTCATGCCGGTGCTGCGCCGGCATTCGTCACTGCTGACCTGGATTTCCTCGGGGGTGCTGCTGTTCAGCCTGTCCATCGTGATCGCCTGGAAGATCGGCCCCGCCGCCAAGCCGGTCAGCCAGGTCCTGCGCCAGGTCACCGGCGGGATCGACAAATGGTCGCTGGATTTCATGCGCTTCATCGCCATCCTGGCGGCCAGTTGGATGGCGGCCGTGCCGCTGGCGCGACCGCTGGCCTGGCTGGCCGGAACCGCCCCCGGCGAGGCGCTGGCCGAAATCGGGCGGGGCGGGCTTTTCTCGTTTATCCTTTGCGTGATGCTGTCGATCTGGGGCGATGCGCTGGACATGACCGTGGCGCCGGGGCCGGCGAATCCGTGGTTGCGGCTGGCCATCGACATCTGGCTGGTCACGGCCTTCTGGGCCGTCGCGGCGCTCTGGATGCGGCGGAAAAGCTGGTTGCCGCCATTGCGGGCACGCCTCGGGCTGGGCTAGGGCTAGCGGCGGGGGCTTGCCCGGCGCCGGCCGGACGGTTCAACTATCCGCCGCATACCAAGGAGGGGCCATGAAATCGGATATCCAGATCGCCCGCGAGGCGCAAAAGCTGCCGATCGCGCAGATTGCGGGCCGTCTGGGCCTGACCGCGGCCGATTTCCTGCCCTATGGCCATGACAAGGCCAAGATCTCGCATGATTTCATCGCCGGGCTTGCCGGGCGCCCGCAGGGCCGGCTGATCCTGGTGACCGCGATCAACCCCACGCCGGCGGGCGAGGGCAAGACGACGACCACCGTCGGCCTTGGCGATGCGCTCAACCGCATCGGCAAGCGCGCGACCATCTGCATCCGCGAGGCGTCGCTGGGTCCGAATTTCGGCATGAAGGGCGGGGCCGCGGGCGGCGGTTACGCGCAGATCGTGCCGATGGAGGACATGAACCTGCATTTCACCGGCGATTTCCACGCCGTGACCAGCGCCCATAACCTGCTGGCGGCGATGGTGGACAACCATATCCATTGGGGCAATGCGCTGCGCATCGACCCGCGCCGGGTGACCTGGCGGCGGGTCATGGACATGAACGACCGGGTGCTGCGCCAGATCGTTGTCGCCCTTGGCGGTCCGGCCAATGGCGTGCCGCGCGAATGCGGCTTTGACATCACCGTCGCCTCGGAGGTCATGGCGATCCTGTGCCTGGCCTCGGATCTGGCCGACCTGCAGGCGCGGCTGGGCCGCATCGTCATCGGCCAGACCTTCGACCGCCGGCCGGTGACGGCGCGCGACCTGGGCGCCGACGGTGCGATGACCGTGCTTTTGCGCGATGCCTTGCAGCCGAACCTGGTGCAGACGCTGGAAAACAACCCGGCACTGGTCCATGGCGGGCCCTTTGCCAATATCGCCCATGGCTGCAACTCGGTCATGGCGACGCGCACCGCGCTGGCGCTGTCGGATTACGTCGTGACCGAGGCGGGTTTCGGCGCCGATCTGGGGGCCGAGAAATTCCTGGACATCAAATGCCGGCTGGCCGGCTTGTGCCCCGATGCCGCGGTGCTGGTGGCCACGGTGCGGGCGCTCAAGATGAACGGCGGCGTGGCTCGCGCCGATCTGGGGGCCGAGAATGTCGCGGCGCTGCGGGCGGGCTGCGCGAATCTGGGCCGGCATATCGACAATCTGCGCGGCTTCGGCCTGCCGGTGGTGGTGGCGATCAACCATTTCGCCGGCGATACCGAGGCCGAGATCGCCGCCCTGGCCGATTACTGCCGCGAGCAGGGCGTGCAGGCGGTGCTGTGCCGTCACTGGGCCGAGGGCGGCAGGGGCGCCGAGGAACTGGCGCGCGCCGTGGTCGCGCTGGCCGAGCAAGGCGCCGATTTCGCGCCGCTTTATCCCGACGACATGCCGCTGGCCGAGAAGATCGAAACGGTCTGCAAGCGCATTTACCGCGCCGATGGGGTCGAGTTCCTGCCTCATATCCGCGAACGGCTTGGCGAATGGCAAGCGGCCGGCCATGGCCATCTGCCGGTCTGCATGGCCAAGACGCAATATTCCTTTTCCGCCGATCCTGCCGCGCTTGGCGCGCCCGAGGGGTTCACCATCCCGGTGCGCGAGGTGCGGCTGGCGGCCGGCGCCGGCTTCGTGGTGGCGATCTGCGGCGATATCATGACCATGCCCGGCCTGCCGCGCGAACCGGCGGCGCTGCATATCGGCATCGACGCCCAGGGCGAAGTGCAGGGCCTGTTCTAGCCGATGCGAGCAGGCTTTCCCCTTGCGCCGCCCGGCATGGCGGTGGGGCTGCTGGGCGGCTCTTTCGATCCGGCGCATGAAGGCCATGTGCATATCACCGAAGAGGCGCTGCGCCGCTTCGGCCTGGACCGGATCTGGTGGCTGGTCAGCCCCGGCAACCCGCTGAAGCCGCATGGCCCGGCACCGCTGGATGAGCGCATCGCGCGCGCCCGCCGCCTCATGCGCGATCCCAGGGTCGAGATCACCGGGATCGAGGCCCGGCTGGGCACCCGCATGACCTGCGACACCATCGCCGCGCTGCAACGGATCTATCCCGGCGTGCGCTTCGTCTGGCTGATGGGGGCGGACAATCTGGTGCAATTCGACCGCTGGGACCGCTGGCGCGACATCGCCGCGCGCGTGCCCATCGGGGTCGTCGCCCGGCCCGACTGGCAGATGCCGGCGCGGTTTTCCCGCGCGGCACGGATGCTGTGGCGCGCCCGCCTGCCCGAGACGCGGGCGCGGCGGCTGGCCCAGGCCGTGCCTCCGGCCTGGGTCATGATAAACCTGCCGCTGAACAAGCTGAGCTCCAGCGCCATCCGTGCAATGGGGCGGCGGGGCGAATGGAAGGAACGTTCATGAACCGATGGACGCGACGGGGCTTTGCGGTCGGGCTGGGGATGCTGGCGCTGGCGCCGGGCATGGCGCCGGCCCAGCAAAGACCGCCGGCCCGGCCCGCCGGCTTCGATCCCGAGGCGCTGATCGCCGGCGCCGGGCTTGGCGGCACGGTCGCCTTTGCGGTGATGGATCCCGGCTCGGGCCGGGTCCTGGCCGCGCGGCAGGCGGACCGGCCGATGATGCCGGCAAGCACGCTCAAATCGGTCACGGCGCTTTTCGCGTTGGACCGGCTGGGCCAGCAGCATCGCTTTGCCACCCGGGTCATCCGCGCCGGCAACATGCTGATCCTGGCGGGGGGCGGCGATCCGGTGCTGGATACCGATGCGCTGGACGAACTGGCCGCCGCTGCGGTCGCCGATGAACAGGCCGCGGGCCGGGCGGCGCCGACCGCATTCGCCGTCTGGGGCGGCGCCCTGCCGCGCATCGGCCGGCTGGACCCGGCCCAGGACGAGCATCTGCCCTATAACCCGTCGATCTCCGGGATGATCCTGAATTTCAACCGGGTGCATCTGGACTGGCGGCAGGGCGATGACGGCTATCGGCTGTCCTTGCAGGCGCGCGGACGCAGGCTGTCGCCGCGCGCCTATACGGCCTCGATCGCGGTGGTGGAGCGCGCCGCGCCGCTTTTCACCTATCGGGCCGACAGGCTGGAAAGCTGGACCATCGCCCGGCGCAGCCTGGGCCGGTCCGGCAGCCGCTGGCTGCCGGTCCGCCGCCCCGAACTTTACGCGGGCGACGTTTTCCAGACGCTGTGCCGGGCCCGGGGGCTGGTCCTGCCCGATCCCGAGGTGATCGAGCTTCTGCCCGAAGGGACCGAGATCGCCCGCCACGACAGCCCGCCCCTGCGCCGGATCGTGCAGGGCATGATGGAATATTCCACCAACCTGACCGCCGAGGCCATCGGGCTGGCGGCCAGCCGGGCCGGCGATCTGGCGGAATCGGCTGCCGCGGTGGAAGACTGGCTGCGGGGGCAGGGGATCGACGGCGATTTCGCCTTTTGCGACCATTCGGGCCTGTCGTCGCGGAACCGGATCAGCGCCCGGATGCTGGCGACGCTGATGGCGGGGCCGGCCCAGGGGCGCGACCTGCGCGGGCTGATGAAGACGATCCCGCTTCGCGATGCGCAGGGCAGGCGGATCAAGGATGGCATCCGCATCGACGCCAAGACCGGGACGCTGAATTTCGTCTCGAACCTGGCGGGCTATGCGCAGGCGCCGGGCGGGCGGATGCTGGCCTTTGCCATCCTGGCCGCGGACGAACAGCGCCGCGCCGCGAGCGAGGGCGAGGAATTGCCCGACGGCGTCATCGGCTGGACGAAAAGGGCAAAGCGCCTGCAACAGGCGCTGGTCGAGGGATGGACCGCCACCCTCTGATCTTCTTCGTTCCCCAAATACCCATGCGCCCGCGCCGCCGCCGCGGCGATTCAAGGCAGGCGATTCAAAGCAGGCGGTGCCGGGCGCGGGCGGCCAGTTCGATGGCCGCGGCATGCAGGCGGTCGATTTCCAGCTGGTCGCGGATCTCGGCCAGCATCTCGGCCTCGATCTCGCCCAGCCGGCCGTCCGAGGCGGCCACGTCGCAGGCCAGCACATAGGCGGTATCGAACAGCTTTTCCGGCAGGGCGTCGCGCACCAGGCCGAACAGGGCATCCAGGCCGTCCTCTTCCTCGAACAGCGTCACGACGGTCTGCGACACGGCGCGGATACGGTCGATATCGTAATCGGCAAAGACCGGCGTGTGGTTCACCGCACGCTCGATGGCGACCAGTTCCGCCGTGCGCGGATTCTGGTCCGAGGCCGAGACCGCCACCATGACCGCCACCAGCGCGTCGCAGGAAGAAAACGAAGGCAGGCTTTCGGGCATGGCTATTCTCCTTGTGTTTCGGGGGTCATTATTGACCATTCCGCGGCGTTTCAATACGGGGAAAGTTCGAGCGAATGGAGATCCGAAAATGACCGCCCTGCGTGACGCCGCGATGAAATCCAAGGCCTGGCCCTTCGAGGAGGCCCGCCGCGTGCTGAAGCGCTACGAGAAGAAGGATCCCGAAAAGGGCTATGTGCTGTTCGAGACCGGCTACGGCCCCTCGGGCTTGCCGCATATCGGCACTTTCGGCGAGGTGGCGCGCACGACGATGATCCGCCGCGCCTTCGAGATCATCTCGGACATCCCGACGCGGCTGTTCTGTTTTTCCGACGACATGGACGGCATGCGCAAGGTGCCCGACAATGTGCCGAATACCGAAATGCTGCGCCGGCATCTGCAGGAACCCCTGACCACGGTGCCCGATCCGTTCGGCGAATATGACAGTTTCGGCGCGCATAACAATGCCATGCTGCGCCGCTTTCTGGACACGTTCGGGTTTGAATATGAATTCATCAGCGCGACCGAGTTTTACAAATCCGGCCGCTTCGACGAGACGCTGCTGAAGGCGGCCGAGAAATACGACGCCATCATGGAGGTCATGCTGGCCAGCCTGCGCGAGGAACGCCAGCAGACCTATTCCTGCTTCCTGCCGATCAGCCCCAAGACCGGAAAGGTGCTTTACGTGCCGATCAAGCATGTCGATGCCAGGGCCGGCACCATCACCTTCGACGACGAGGACGGGCAGGAACTGACGCTGCCCGTCACCGGCGGCCAGGTCAAGCTGCAATGGAAACCGGATTTCGGCGCCCGCTGGGCGGCGCTGGACGTCGATTTCGAGATGTATGGCAAGGATCACTCGACCAATACCCCGATCTATGACGGCATCTGCCGTATTCTGGGCGGGCGGGCACCCGAGCATTTCACCTATGAGCTGTTCCTGGACCAGCACGGGCAAAAGATCAGCAAATCCAAGGGCAACGGCCTGTCCATCGACGAATGGCTGACCTATGCCGCGACCGAGAGCCTGTCCTATTTCATGTTCCAGAAGCCCAAGACGGCCAAACGGATGTATTTCGACGTCATCCCCAAGGCGGTGGACGAATACCACCAGCAGCTGCGCGCCTATCCCGACCAGACGTTGGACCAGCAGCTGGCCAACCCGGTATGGCATATCCATGGCGGCAAGGTGCCGGCATCGGACATGGTGGTGTCGTTCCAGATGCTTCTGAACCTGGCCTCGGTCGCCGGCGCCAAGGATAAGGAGGGGCTTTGGGGCTTCATCCGCCGCTATGCGCCCGAGGCCAGCCCCGAAACCCATCCGACGCTGGACCAGGCGGCTGCCTTCGCGGTGCGCTATTTCAACGATTTCGTGGCGCCGACCCGGACCTTTCGCGCGCCCAGCGAGATCGAGCGCCGGGCGCTGGAGGATCTGGCCGGGCGGCTGGCGGCCTGGGACCAGCCGGCGGATGCCGAGGCCCTGCAAAGCATGGTCTTTGCCATCGGCCGCGAACATGGGTTCGAGCCGCTGAAGGACTGGTTCCAGGCGCTTTACCAGGTGCTTCTGGGCGCCGATCAGGGGCCGCGCTTCGGCGGCTTCATCGCGCTTTACGGCGTGGACGAGACCCGCGCCCTGATCGAACGCGCCCTGGCCGGCGAGCTGGCTTCGGCCCCGGCCGGCTGACCCGCCGGCGGCAGCCGGTGTTGCGCGCGGCCCGGATGCTGCGTGCGCATGGTTAACAACTGGTTAACGCGAGATTGCCAAATTCCTGCGGAACCGCGCGGGCAACCGCCTGGCGAGATCTGGAGCAGGAGAGAATTGGCATGACCATTGCGATTATCGGCAACCAGTCGTTGATGCCGCGCGCCTTTCGGCTGGGGCTGGACCAGTGGTCCCGGACCGATGGCAGCGCGGGGTCGCCGACCTGGGCCGGGGCAGCGAATGCGGCCATCGTCCCGGCGGACGAGGATTTCGGCAGCTGCCTTGAAATCCTCAAGCAGGAAAGCGTGACCTCGATCCGCTACATGCAGCGCACGCCACTCAATCCGGGCAGCTATCTGCGCATCTCGGCCCGGGTCAAGGCCGTCGCCGGCAACCTGCCGCAGGTCCGCATCGCCGCATTCGCCGGCGACCAGGCCGGCAACAACATCGCCGAAGTGCCGCAGACCGGGCCCCTGGTCACGCTGTCCGGCTATGGACAGGTGGTCGAGGTCGCCGCCATCGTCGGCAGCGGCCGGCGCGAAGGCGTGGACATGCCCTGGGGACGAGATGCGGCATTCGGCCATTTCGGGCTGGACCTGACCGGGGACAATAACGGCTCGCTCCGCATCGAGAACCTGGTGATCGAGGACGTGACCGCCGCCTTCGTCCCCGGGATGCTGGACTGGGTCGATGTGCGCGATTTCGGCGCCGTCGGCAACGGCGCGGCCGATGATCGCGGCGCCTTCGTTGCCGCCGATCAGGCCGCCGCCGGCCGACAGATCCTGGTGCCCGAGGGCCGGTATTTCATCGGTTCGGACCTGAGCCTGGCCTCGCCGGTGCATTTCGTCGGCACGCTGAGCATGCCGCGCGCCGCCCGGCTGGCGCTGACGCGCAGCTTCGATTATCCGACCTATGCCGATGCCTTCGGCGACGAGACCGAAGGCATGAAGCGCGCGCTGCAGGCGCTGCTGGGTTTTACCGATCACGCAGTCCTGGACCTGCGCGGGCGCAACGTACACCTGGCCGAGCCGATCGCCGTGTCCGACGCACTGCCCGGCATGACCAGCTTTGCCAATCGCCGGGTGATCGCCAATGGCCAGATCAGCCCGGTGCCGGGCCCGGCCTGGGACACGCGCATGGTGACCTCGACCGCGACCTATGATCCGGCTCAGGCGCAGCAGCTTTCCGCCGTCGGTAATATCGCCAATATCGAGGTCGGGGCCCGGGTCGCGGGCGTCGGCGTCGGGCGCGAGGTCTATGTCACTGCCGTGAACGTGGCGGCGGGCACGCTGACATTGTCCCAGCCGCTGCATGGTGGGGCGGGGACGCGCGACTATAGCTTTGCCCGCTATCGCTATGTCTTCGATTTCTCGGCGATGGAGCATCTGAGCCGCTTCAATTTCGACGATATCGAGTTCCTGCTGGAGGGCAATGCCAGCGGGGTCATGCTGGCCAAGACCGGCAACATGAACTGTTTCCGCGACTGCTATTTCACCCGGCCCCGGGATCGCGGCATCACCTCGATCGGCACGGCCTGCCAGGGGATGCTGGTGGACCGCTGCGAATTCCTCTCGGACGAAATGGAGGACCTGGCCCAGAACCGCAGCACCATCGCGCTGAACGTCAACAACAACGACAGCAAGATCCGCCACAGCCGCTTTATCCGCTTTGCCCATTTCGCGGTGATGAACGGCGGCGGCCACATGATCGAGGGCAATCACTGGTTCCAGGGCGACAACGCCCAGAACGGCGTCCGCTTCGGCGGGCTGGTGCTGACCCAGACCAATGTGCAGGCGACGGTGACCGGCAATTACATCGACAATTGCTCGATCGAATGGACGAACGAGCATGACGCCTATCCGAATTTCGACGGCGACGAATATTCCTTTGGCGGGCTGACGATCACCGGCAACACCTTTCTGGCATCGAACACGACGCTGGGCTTTACCTGGCTGGTGGTCAAGCCCCATGGCAGCGGCCATTTCATCCATGGGCTGGCGGTGATGGGCAATGTGTTCAAGTCGCTGAACAACAAGGTCACGCGGATCGAAAAGGTGGATACGAGCTTTTCCGACCTGAACTATCAGCGCATGCGCAATATCCTGTTCCAGGGCAATATGTTCAACGGGGTAAACACCTATGTCGCCAATCCGGTGGACGTGGCCTTTACCCAGGCCAGCGCCTCGAACCGCTGGTTGGTGACGGTGGACCAGGCGCTGCCCTTCAACGGCTGGGTGCGCAACGTGCAGTCGGTCATCGCCACCAGCCAGATCACCGATGCCGCCAATGGGCGCGTGACCGAGATGCCCTGGGTGCAGGCGGCGCTTGGCACCGCCCGGCAGCAGGTGGCGCTGAACTGGGGCACGGCGGTGCGCGGCTCGGTCAGCCTGCGGCTGCGCATGGACAATCCCGACTGATCGCCCGACCGATCTGCGGCCGCCATGCCGGCGCTCTGCCCCCGGCGGGTCACGCTGCCGGGGGTTGCAGCATGTCCGCCGCCGTCAGCCGGAAGGCCCGGCCGAAACCGGCATTGAGCAGGCCCGAAAGCGGCTCGATCCGCCAGAAGCCGAAATCCGGCAGATCCAGATAGACCCTGGCCTTGGGGTCGCGATCAAGCCAGCGGCGGCGGCGCGCCTCATCCGGCGCCGCCGGCACAGCCCGGCCTAGCACTGACAGCCGGGCATGGGTCATGGCATCGCCCTTGGCGGCCTCGGCCGCGACCATCAGCCCGGCGCGGGGATCGGCAAGTAGGGCGCGGGTATGCGCGGCCAGCCCCGACAGCAGCGCCAGCGGCGCGCCGTCGGCATCGGTCTGCAAGGCGATGCGGGTCACCAGGGGCGCACCCGTATCGGGATCCAGCGTGCCCAGGCTGGCATGGCGCGCAGCCGCCAGCAATTGCCGGGCCAGGGCGCGCGCCTCGTCGGTGGTCTGGCGAATCGGATCCATGCTCATGGCCGCAGGTTGCGCCGCCCCGGCCGCCCGCCGCAACCGGGTTTCTCGGGCCGGGCCCACCATTCGCGGCGCCTAGGAGGGCGAGGCGCCGGGGAAATGACAGGCGACCAGATGCCCGTCACGGGCCTGCAGCACCGGGCGCTCGGCGGCGCAAAGCGGCCCGGCGCGCGGGCAACGGCTGCGAAAGACGCAGCCCGAGGGCGGGGACAGCGGGCTGGGCAGGTCGCCCAGCAGCGGGATCGCCCGCTTGGCGCGTTCCCGCGCGGGATCGGGGATCGGCACCGCCGACAGCAGCGCCTGACTATAGGGATGGCGCGGGCGGGCGTAAAGCTCTGGGGCAGGGGCCAGTTCCATCGCCCGGCCCAGATACATCACCAGCACCCTGTCGCTGATATGCTGCACCACCGACAGGTCATGGGCGATGAAGACCAGCGCCAGCCCCATGTCGCGCCGCAATTCGTCCAGCAGGTTGACGATCTGCGCCTGGATCGAGACATCCAGCGCCGAAACCGGCTCGTCGCAGATCACCAGCCGGGGGCGGACGATCAGCGCCCGGGCGATGCCGATGCGCTGGCATTGCCCGCCCGAGAATTCGTGCGGATAGCGGTTGATCTGGTTCGGCAACAGCCCGACCCGGTCCATCATCTCCTTGACACGGGCCCGGATCTCGTCGCGGCCCAGCCGCCGGTGATGGGTGGCCAGGGGCTCGGCGATGATCCGGCCCACGGTCATGCGCGGGTCCAGGCTGGCCAGAGGATCCTGGAACACCATCTGGATCTGGCTGCGATAGGCCAGCATGCGCCGCGGCGACAGGCCGATCAGGTCGGTCCCGTCCTGCCAGACCGCCCGGCCCGTGGCCGGCACCAGCCCGGTCAGCGCCCGGGCCAGCGTCGATTTGCCCGAGCCGGATTCGCCGACGATGCCCAGGGTCTCGCCCGGCATCAGGTCGAAGCCGATCCCGCCCAGGGCATGCAGCAGGCGCGGCCGGGCCCAGGGCGCGGCGCCCGCCATGCGGACCGGAAAGGCGACGCGCAGATCGCGGACGGAAAGCAGAGGCGCGGTCATCGGCCTGCCTCCCGGCCGCTGGCGCCCGGCATGGCGGCGGGCATGGCAGCGGACGGGGATGCGCCCGCCGGGGGTGTCGGGCCGGCACGCAATTGATCCAGCCCCGCATGGCAGGCCCGCTCGCGTCCCGGCGCAAAGGCGACAAGCGCCGGCATGGTTGCGCAGACGGGCATGGCATGGGCGCAGCGCGGGGCAAATGGACAGCCGGGCGGCGGCGCGGTCATGTTCGGCGGGCTGCCGGGGATGGCGGTCAATCGCGCACCGCGCTGGTCCAGCCGCGGGATCGCCGCCAGAAGGCCGCGGCTATAAGGATGGGCCGGATCGGCAGAGAGCGAAGCGACGGACGCACGCTCCATCACCCTGCCGCCATACATGACCATCACCCGTTCGCAAGCGCCGGCGACCACGCCCAGGTCATGGGTAATCAGGATCATCGCCATGCCGAATTCGCGCCGCAATTCGGCCAGCAGCGCCATGATCTGCGCCTGCACCGTCACGTCCAGCGCCGTGGTCGGCTCATCCGCGATCAGCAGGTCGGGCCGGCAAAGCAGCGCCATGGCGATCATCACCCGCTGGCGCATCCCGCCCGAGAATTCATGCGGATAAAGCCGGATACGGGCGCGGGCATCGGGAATCTGCACGGCGTCGAGCATCCGCGCCGCCTCGGCCACGGCCGCGCGCTTGCCCAGGCCCTTGTGCAGCATCAGGACCTCGGCCATCTGGTCGGCGATGCGCATATAGGGATTCAGGCTGGTCATCGGATCCTGGAACACCATGGCCATGCGCCGGGCACGGATGCGATTCAGCACTTTCGGCGCCGCATTCAGGATTTCGGTCCCGTCGAAGCGGACCGAGCCGGTGGCGCGCCCGTTCCGGGCCAGCAGCCCCATGGCCGCAAAGGCCAGCTGCGACTTGCCCGAGCCCGATTCACCGACGATGCCCAGCACCTCGCCCGGCACCAGGTTCAGGTCGATGCCGTTCACCGCCGCGACCTCGCCATCGGCGGTGGCGAAGCGCACGGACAGGTCGCGGATTTCCAGCAATGCCATGTCAGCGGTCCTTGGGGTCCAGCGCATCGCGCAAGCCGTCGCCGACGAAGAAAAAGGCAAACAGCGTGATGCAGAAGAAGAACAGCGGAAAGGCCAACTGCCAGAGCGTGCCGTAATTCATCGTCCCGGCGCCCTCGGCGATCAAGGCCCCCCAGGAGGTCAGGGGCTCTTGCACGCCCAGGCCCAGGAAGCTGATGAAGCTTTCCGACAGGATCATCAGCGGCACCAGCAGCGTGGCATAGACCGCGACCACGCCCAGCAGGTTCGGCACGACATGGCGCAGGACGATCCGCCAGGCCGGCACGCCGATGGCGCGCGCCGCCTCGACGAATTCGCGGTTCTTCAGGCTCAGGGTCTGGCCGCGAACGATGCGGGCCATGTCCAGCCAGGAAATCAGCCCGATGCCCAGAAACAGCATGGCCATGGAGCGGCCGAAGATCACCAGCAGCAGGATCAGCACGAACATGTAGGGGATCGACATGAGCACATCGACGATCCGCATCATGATCCCGTCCACGCGCCCGCCGACATAGCCGGCGGTGGCACCGTAAAGCGTGCCGACCACGACCGCGATGCCGGCGCCGACCAGCCCGACCAGCAGGCTGACCTGAGTGCCCTGCACCGTGCGGGCGAACAGGTCGCGGCCCAGATCGTCGGTGCCGAACCAATGCCCGTTCTGCCAGCTTGGCGCGCCCAGCTGCGCGGCCTGGCCCATGACGGCGAAATCCATCTCTTCGTTGGACCATTGCGCCAGCCGGCCGCCCAACAGCGCGAACAGCCCGACCAGCACCAGCACCGCCAGCCCGGCCATGGCCGGCCTGTTGCGGCGAAAGCGGCGCCGGGCATCGGCCCAGGGGCTGCGGCCCCGCAACTCGGGTTCGGACAGGCGCGCGGCCAGCGATTGCATGCGTTGCCGGTCGATCATGGCTCAATACCTGATCTTGGGGTCGATCCAGGCATAGGCCACATCGACCAGCAGGCTGAACAGGATGGTCAGCGCGCCGGCCAGGATGGTCACCCCCATCATCACCGCATAATCGCGGTTCAGCGCCGAATCGACGAAGCTGCGGCCGATGCCGCCGGTCGAGAAATACATGTCCACCACCACCGAGCCGGTGATCATGGTCACGAAGGCCGGGCCGAGATAGCTGACGACCGGCAGCATCGCCGGCCGCAGGGCATGGCGCAGGATCACCGCGCGCTCGGGCAGGCCCTTGGCGCGGGCGGTGCGGATATGGTCCTGGCCCAGCACCTCCAGCATCGACGAGCGGGTGATGCGCGCGATCGAGGCCATGAAGCTGGTGGACAGCGCCAGGACCGGCATGATCCAGTAAAGCGGCCCGCCCCAGCCCCCGCCCGGCAGCCAGCCCAGCCAGAGCGTGAAGACCAGCACCAGGATCGGCGCCATGACGAAATTCGGCAGCACCTGCGCGCCGATGGAAAGCCCGACGACCAGATGGTCCAGCCAGCTGTTCTGCCGCACTGCCGCCGCCACGCCCAGGGATATGCCCACGGCCATCGCGACCAGAAAGGCGATGCCGCCATAGGTCAGCGTCACCGGAAAGCCCGCGGCGATGATCTGGTTCACGGAACGGTCGGGATAGACGAAGCTGGGGCCAAAGTCGAAATGCGCGACGATGCCCCAGACATAGCCGGCGATCTGTCGCCACAGCGGCTCGTCCAGCCCGTATTTCGCATTCAGGTTGGCCAGCACCTGCGGCGGCAGGGCGCGTTCCTGGGTAAAGGGGCCGCCGGGCGCGGCATGCATCAGCAGAAAGGAAAGGACGATCAGCAAAAGCAGCGTCGGAATGGCGACGGCCAGCCGCCGCAGGACAAAGCCGAACATGTGCAGGTTCCCCGCAAGACAGGTGCCGGACAGAGGGATCGGCCGGGGCGGCGGCGCGGCCGCCCCCGAAGCCTATTTCTGGATGCGATAGATGTCCTTGGCATACCAGTCGTTCATCACGTTGCGGGTCGGCAGGCCGCGGATGTCGTCGCGGATCATGTCCACCTTGGCATAGTGATAGATCGGCACCAGCGGCATGTCCCGGGCCAGGATCGCCTCGGCCGCGGCATATTGCGCATTCGGATCCTCCGATGTCTTGGAGCGGTCCATCAGCGCATCGAATTCCGGGTTGGAATAATCGCCGTAATTCATCCCCGTCGAGCGGAAGAAGTCCAGGAAAGTCGAAGCCTCGTTGTAATCGGCGCACCAGGCATAGCGGGCCATCTCGAAATCGCCGGCCTGCATGCGGTCGGTATGGACCTTCCATTCCACGTTGTTCAGCGTCAGCTCGACGCCGAGCTGCTTGTAGAATTGCTGCGTGGCGACGGCGATCTTCTTGTGGTTGTCGTCGGTATTGTATTGCAGCGTCAGGCGCAGGGGCTTGTCGGGGCCGTAGCCCGCCTCGGCCAGCAGGGCCTTGGCCTTGTCCAGCCGCTCGGCCTGGGACCAGGCGGCATAGTCGATCTGCGGCATCTGGAAGCCTTCGATGGCCCAATGGGTCCAGTTATAGGCCGGCTTCTGGCCGCCTTGCAGGATCTGGTTCACCACCACGTCACGCTGCATGGCATAGGACAGCGCCTGGCGCACCCGCACGTCCTTGAGCGCCTCGGGCCCCTTGTCGCCAAGGTTGAACAGATAGCCATAGGTGCAGGCATAGGGGATCGAGACCGCCTGGTCCGGGGTCTCCTTCTCCAGCCGCGGATATTGGCCGGCGGGGATCTGCACCCGGTCCAGCTCGCCCGCCTGATAGCGGGTCAGCGCCACATTGTTGTCGTTCACCGTCAGGCCCTGGATGCGCTGCATGATCACATTCCCGGCGTCCCAGTAATCGGGATTCCTTTCCATGCTGATCTGCACGCCCAGGTCGTGGCTTTTCAGCACATAGGCGCCGTTGCCGACCAGCTTGCCGGGCTGGGTCCAGCCATCACCCTCGGCCTCGATCACCTTGCGGTTGACCGGAAAGGTCGAGGCGTGAGTGACCATTTTCGGGAAATAGGGTGTGGGCGTGGTCAGCCTGACCTCCAGCCTGTGGTCGTCCAGCGCCCTGACGCCCAGTTCCTCGGGGGGCTTGTCGCCCTTGACCACGGCGCCGGCGTTCTCGACATTCATCAGTTCCATGAACCAGGCATATTCCGAGGCGGTCGCGGGATCGGCCAGGCGCCGCCAGGCATAGACGAAATCATGCGCCGTGACCGGCTCGCCATTCGACCATTTCGCCTGCGCGCGCAGATGGAAGGTATAGGTCAGCTTGTCCTGCGACAGATCGAAGCCGGTGGCGACGCCCGGAACCGGCGCGCCGTCGGTATCCTCGTTCAACAGCCCCTCGAACAGCTGCCGGATGATGTCCGAGCCCTCGACATCGGTGTTCTTCTGCGGGTCGGCGGTCTTGATCGCATCCAGCAGCCAAAAGGTATAGGACTGGTTCTCGGCCAGCTTTTCGCCCTCGGCGGGCGCGGCGGCCAGCACCGGCAGGGCGATCCCTGCGACCAGTGCGGAGGTCAGCAAAAGGCGGGTCATCGGGCACCTCTTTGATATCCTGCATCGCGGGATTGCCGCGCGAATGGATGAAATTGAGCCCAAAACCTGTCAGGCAGCAAGCGCGATTTCCGGCTTTCGCAGCCCCGGCCCTTGTGAAACAAGACCGATATGAACAGCCTCGCGCGCATCACCCTGGTCACCGGCGGCGCCCGTTCGGGCAAGTCTGCGCTGGCCGAATCCCTTGCCGCCCGGCATGGGGGCGCGCGCATCTATATCGCCACGGCCCAGGCATGGGATGACGAAATGACGCAGCGTATCGGGCTGCATCGCGACCGCCGCGGCCCGGCCTGGCAGACGGTCGAGGAACCGCAAGACCTGGCCGGCGCGCTGGCGCGCACGGACGGGCAGGGGGTGCGGCTGATCGATTGCCTGACGCTGTGGCTGTCGAACCTGATGGCCGCCGGGGACGACCTCGCCGCCCGGATCCGCGGGCTTTGCGCGGCGCTGGATGCCCAGCAGGGCCCGGTGGTGCTGGTCACGAACGAGCTGGGGCTGGGCATCGTGCCCGAAAATGCGCTTGCCCGCCGCTTTCGCGACGAGCATGGCTGGATGAACCAGGCCGTGGCCCGGGTCGCCGACGAGGTCTGGATGGCCGTCAGCGGCCTGCCGCTGTGCCTGAAACCGCAAAGAGGGATATCTTGAAAGAGTTCGACCAAACCGCCGCCCAGGCTGCCCGCGACCGCCAGGACCAGTTGACCAAGCCCCCCGGCTCTCTGGGCCGGCTCGAAGAGCTTGCGGTGTTCATGGCCGGATGGCAGGGGCGCGAACGTCCCCGGATCGACCGCGCCCAGGCGCTGGTCTTTGCCGGCAATCACGGCGTCACCCAGCAGGGCGTGAATCCCTTCCCGGTCGAGGTCACCGCCCAGATGGTCGAGAATTTCCGCCGCGGCGGTGCGGCGATCAACCAGCTTTGCCGGCTGGCGGGGGCCGATCTGCAGGTCATCCCCCTGGAACTGGAGCGGCCGACCGGCGATTTCACCCGGACGATGGCCATGGAGGTGCCCGACCTGGTCGCGGCCATCCAGACCGGCAAGGATGCGGTCGATCCGCAGGCCGACGTGATCGTGCTGGGCGAAATGGGGATCGGCAATTCCACCGTCGCGGCGGCGCTGGCGGCCGCGACCTTCGGCGGCACGGCCCGGGACTGGGTCGGTCCCGGCACCGGCGCCGACGATGCGGTGCTGGCCCGCAAGATCGGTGCCGTCGAGGCCGGGCTCAAGCGCCACAAGGGCGCGGCGACGGCCGCTTCGATCCTGGGCTCCTATGGCGGGCGCGAACAGGCGGCGATCTGCGGCGCGGTGATCCGCGCGCGGGAATTGGGCATCCCGGTGATCCTGGACGGGTTCATCTGCTCGGCCGCGGCGGGGGTGCTGCTGGTCAATGACCGCAACGCGCTGGACCATTGCCTGATCGGCCATGAAAGCGCCGAGCCCGGCCATCGCCGGCTGGTCGCCGTCATGGGCAAGACGCCCGTGGTCGGGCTGGACATGCGGCTGGGCGAGGGCTCGGGCGCGGCGGTGGCACTGATGATCCTGCGCGCGGCGCTGGAATGCCATAACGGCATGGCCACATTCGCCGAGGCCGGGATTGGCTAGGCTCGGCATCCAGGCGGCGGTGGCGCTGGTCTGGCTGACCCGGCTGCCGTTCGGGCGATTCCTGCCGGCCGCGCCGCCGATTCTGGCCCAGGCGGCCTGGGCCTTTCCCCTGGCGGGGCTGGCTGTGGGGCTTGTCGGTGCCGCGGTGCTGGGCCTGGCGGCCATGGCCGGCCTGCCCGCCGCGATCGCGGCGGTGCTGGCGGCCGGCGCCATGATCCTGGCCACCGGCGGGCTGCACGAGGACGGGCTGGCCGACATGGCCGACGGCAGCGGCGGCGGGACCCGCGACCGCCGGCTGGAGATCATGCGCGATTCCCGCATCGGCAGCTATGGCGTTCTGGCCCTGTCGCTGGTGGTGGGGTTGCGCGTCGCGGCGGTCGCGGCGCTGTTCCATCAGCCCTGGCTGGCCATGGCGGCCCTGACGGGGCTGGCCGCGGCATCGCGCGCCGGCATGGCGGCGGGGCTGCGGATGATGGCGCCGGCGCGATCCGACGGGCTGGGACATGCGGCGGGGCGGCCATCGCGCGGGGCAATGGCGGCGGCGCTGGCCCTGGGGGCGGCGGCGCTGCTGGGACCGGCCCTGTTCCTGCAGCGCCCGGCCCTGGGCTGGCTTGTGCTGGCGGCGGCGGTGGCGGCGGCGCAGCTCTGGCTGGCGCGCCGGGCCATGCGCATGCTCGGCGGCCAGACCGGCGACGTCCTGGGCGCCATGCAGCAGCTGGGCGAGGCCGCCGGGCTGGCGGCGCTGACGGCGCTGGCCTGACGTCGTTACGTCGCGTCGCCTTTTTCTTGACGGAGAATGGCGGTTCACTCATACCCCTCGGCCACATGGACAGGCCGCGGCCTGCCCGCCGCCCGACACGGCAAGGGGCGGGGATGCGACAAGGGGAGGTTTTTCACATGGGTGCCCTGTTGGGGCTTTCTCGCGGCATCGACCGCGTCAATTCGGCCATCGGCCGCAGCGCAAGCTGGCTGATCCTGGTGGCCGTGCTGGTCAGCGCCGGCAATGCGGTCATCCGCAAGGTGCTGAACACCTCGTCCAACGCCTGGCTCGAGTTGCAATGGTATCTCTATGGCGCCGCCTTCCTGGGTGCCGCGGCCTATACGCTGAAAGAGAACGAGCATATCCGCATCGACATCGTCTACGGCATGTGGCGCCGCCGCCGCCAGCACTGGATCGACCTGATCGGGCATGTCTTTTTCCTGATGCCCTTCGTCACGCTGATGATCTGGTATCTCTATCCCTGGGCGATGCGTTCCTATCTGCGCGGCGAGGTCTCGACCAATGCCGGCGGGCTGGTGCTGTGGCCGGCCAAGATGCTGCTGCTGGCCGGTTTCGTCATGCTGTTCTTCCAGGGCATTTCCGAGATCATCAAGAAGATCGCCGTCATGCGCGGCCTGATCGAGGATCCCACCCCCTTCGTCTCGGCCCATGAGGCCGCCGCCCTGGAGGGCGAGACCCTGGCGCGCGAGATGCAGGCCGTGATCGGGCAGGACCGCCCGGCCGAAGGGGAGACGCGCAAATGATGGTCTTCATCGCGCAGAACATGGCGCCGATCATGTTCGCCTCGCTGGTGATATTTCTGCTCTTCGGCTATCCGGTCGCCTTCGCCCTGGCGGCCAACGGGCTTTTGTTCTTTGTCATCGGCGTGGAACTGGCGCCGCTGTCGGGGGGCAATATCAACCTCAGCTGGCCCTTGCTGAACGCCATGCCCGAGCGGTTATGGGGGGTATTGTCGAACGAGACATTGCTGGCCATTCCCTTCTTCACCTTCATGGGCATCGTGCTGGAGAAATCCGGCATGGCCGAGGACCTGCTGGACACCATCGGCCAGCTGTTCGGGCCGGTGCGCGGAGGCCTGGCCTATGCGGTGGTGATCGTCGGCGCGCTCCTGGCGGCGACGACCGGCGTGGTCGCGGCCTCGGTCATCGCCATGGGGCTGATCTCGCTGCCGATCATGCTGCGCTATGGCTATGACCGGCGCATCGCGGCGGGCACCATCGCCGCCTCGGGGACGCTGGCGCAGATCATCCCGCCCTCGCTGGTGCTGATCGTGCTGGCCGACCAGCTCGGCCGCTCGGTGGGCGACATGTACAAGGGCGCGCTGATCCCGGGCATGGTCCTGACCGGCGCCTATCTGTCCTATATCTTCGTGATGTCGCTGATCCGGCCCGCCAGCCTGCCGGCCCTGCCGAAAGAGGCGCGGACGCTGGGCTCGGGCGTCACCTCGCTTTTCGTGGCGCTGGCGCTGACCCTGGGGCTGGCCTGGCTGGCCTTTCGCTGGCTTTATCCGACCCATGGGCGCGACGCCGACATCCTGGCACCGGCGCTGGCCATCATCGCCATCTATGTGCTGGCGCTGCTGGACAAGGCGCTGAAAATCAACCTGATGTCGCGGCTGGCCCAGCAGGTCGTCATCGTGCTGATCCCGCCGCTGGCGCTGATCTTCCTGGTGCTGGGCACCATCTTCCTGGGCATCGCCACCCCGACCGAGGGCGGGGCCATGGGCGCCGTCGGCGCGCTGATCCTGGCCGGGGTCAAGAACCGGCTCGGCTATGAGGTGATCCGCCAGGCGCTGCTGGCGACGACGCGGCTTTCGGCCTTTGTCATGTTCATCCTGATCGGGGCGCGGGTGTTCTCGCTGACCTTCTATGGCGTGAACGGCCATGTCTGGGTCGAGCATCTGCTGACCTCGCTGCCCGGCGGCGAATACGGATTCCTGATCGCGGTTTCGGTGCTGGTCTTCCTGTTGGCCTTTTTCCTCGATTTCTTCGAGTTGGCCTTTATCATCGTGCCGCTGCTGGCGCCGGCGGCCGAGGCATTGGGCATCGACCTGATCTGGTTCGGCGTGCTTTTGGGTGTGAACATGCAGACCAGCTTCATGCACCCGCCCTTTGGCTTTTCGCTGTTCTTCCTGCGTTCGGTCGCGCCGCGCGCGCCCTACAAGGACAAGGTCACCGGCCAGATGATGCAGCCGATCACCACCGGGCAGATCTATTGGGGCGCCGTGCCCTATGTCTGCATCCAGTTGGTGATGGTCGCCATCGTCATGGCCTTTCCGGGGCTGGTCATGCATTACAAGGGCGCGCCCATCGACACCTCGAATGTGCGCATCGAGGTGCCGGCGGGCAGCGGCGGCGGTCTTGGCGGGTTGGGCGGCCTTGGCGGGCTGGGCGATCCGTTCGGCCAGCCAGCCGCGCCCGGGGGCGCCACCCAGCCGGCGCCAGGCGGCATCCCGGCCCCCGGAGGTCTGGGCGGCGCGCCGGATTTCGGGGCCCCCGCATCCCCTGGCGCACCCTCATCCGCGCCGACGGACGGGGCCGTGGCCCCGGCCGCGCCATCCCTGGACGGGCTGGGCGGCCTGGGCGGCCCGCCGCCAGGTCTGACCGCGCCGCAGCAGCCGGCAGCGGCGAACTGACGCAAGGGCGGCCCCGGGCCGCCCTTTTATCCCTTGCCGCCGTCCCTAGGAGCAGGGGCCGCAAGAGCACGGGGCGCAAGAACAGGGGCCGCCGCGACATCCCGCGGCGGCCCCGTTTCCGGTCCGGCATATGGTTCAGAGCGTGCCGTTGCGCTGCTGGATCATCATGAAGGTGTCATAGGTATATTCGGCGGTCTGGTTATAGAGATACCATTCCGCCCGGGCCACCTTGATCGAATCCCAGATCTTCTTGAATGGCGCGTTCGAGGCTTCCAGCTCGGCATAGACCTCGTTCGCGGCCTTGTAGCAGGCATCCAGGATCTCGGCGCTGAAAGGACGCAGCTGCGCGCCCGAGGCCACCAGCTCCTTCAGCGCGACCGGGTTCAGGTGGTCGTATTTCTGCAGCATGTTGGCATCGGCCGCCTGGCAGGCGGTGTGCAGCAGCGCCTTGTAATTCTCGGGCAGCGCCTCGTATTTGTCCTTGGCAAAGAAGAAATGCACCGTCGGGCCGCCTTCCCACCAGCCGGGATAGTAGTAATAGGGCGCGACCTTGTAGAAGCCCAGCTTCAGGTCGTCATAGGGGCCGACCCATTCCGAGGCGTCGATGGTGCCCTTTTCCAGCGCCGGATAGATGTCGCCGCCGGCGATCTGCTGGGGCACGGCGCCCAGGCGTTCCAGCACCCGGCCGGCAAAGCCGCCGACGCGGATCTTGAGCCCCTTGAGATCATCGACGCTGTTGATTTCCTTGCGGAACCAGCCGCCCATCTGCGCGCCGGTATTGCCGCCCGGCAGGCCAAAGATGTTATGTGTGGCCAGGAATTCGTTATAAAGGTCGATGCCGCCGCCATGATAGTGCCAGGCATTCATCGCGCGCGCCGACAGGGCAAAGGGCACGGCCGCGCCAAGCGCAAAGGTCGGGTCCTTGCCCCAGCTGTAATAGCCGACCGTATGGCAGGCCTCGACCGTGCCGTCGGTCACGGCATCCTGGGCCTGCAGGCCGGGCACGATCTCGCCACCGGCAAAGACCTGGATCTGGAACTTGCCGCCCGTCGCCTCGGACAGGTATTTCGACAGCACCTCGGCGCCGCCATAGATCGTGTCCAGCGACTTGGGAAAGGCCGAGGTCAGGCGCCATTTCACCTCGGGCATTTCCTGCGCGATGGCGGGCGCGGCCAGGGCAGCCCCGGCGGCGGCCGTGGCACCGCCAACCGTGGCGCGGGTCAGGAATGCCCGCCGGTCGAACTGGTTGGTTTTCTTCATGGGTTCCTCCGCATTGATCGGCCGTTCCTCGCGGCCGATATCGCTGGGAATGTCGCATGCGGCCGATAGCCTGTCGAGACGCAGCGGCCGGATTTTTGCGTGCCGTGGCCGCCGGCGCGCTTTGCCGCAGCGTCAAGAGGGCGCCGGTGGCGGGATCGCGGATCTTGTAGCTTGATCAACAGACTACCCAAGCGGTTCGGGCTTGCCTATACTGACAGCGGTCCGGGACTTTGGGGGAACAAGGGATGCGCTGCCCTTTCTGTGGAAATGTCGATACGCAGGTAAAGGATTCGCGTCCTGCCGAAGATAACGTGGCGATCCGGCGGCGGCGTTTCTGCCCGGCCTGCGGCGGGCGCTTCACCACCTATGAGCGGGTGCAGCTGCGCGACCTGGTGGTGGTCAAGACCAGCGGCCGGCGCGAGGATTTCGACCGCACCAAGCTGGAACGCTCGATCCGCATTGCCATGCAGAAGCGCCCGATCGAGCCCGAGCGCATCGACCAGATGATCTCGGGTATCGTGCGGCGGCTGGAAAGCATGGGCGACACCGACATTCCCTCGAAGGTCATCGGCGAGATCGTGATGGAGACGCTGGCCCGGATCGACACCGTCGCATATGTGCGCTTTGCCAGCGTCTACAAGAATTTCCAGGCGGCCGACGATTTCGACAAGTTCGTTTCCGAATTGCGCCCCGGCCTGGTCGAGGAATGAACGACCGCCGGAACGACCGCCGCCACATGCGGCACGCGCTGGCGCTGGCACGGCGCGGGCTGGGCAATGTCTGGCCCAATCCGGCGGTGGGCTGCGTGCTGCTGCGCGACGGCGTGGTGGTCGGGCGCGGCTGGACGCGGCCCGGTGGCCGCCCCCATGCCGAGGTCGTGGCCCTGGCCCAGGCCGGCGAGGCGGCGCGCGGCGCCACCGCCTATGTCACGCTGGAGCCCTGCGCCCATCACGGCAAAACCCCGCCCTGCGCCGAGGCGCTGGTCCGCGCCGGCGTCGTCCGAGTCGTCACCGCGCTGACCGACCCCGATCCGCGCGTGGCCGGGCGCGGCCATGCCATTCTGCGCGCCGCCGGGATCGAGCTTCTCGAAGGCGTCTGCGCAGACGAGGCGCAAGAGATCCAGCGCGGCTTCCTGACCCGCATCCGGCACGGTCGGCCCATGCTGGCGCTGAAACTGGCGGCCAGTTTCGACGGCCGGATCGCCACCGCCGCGGGCGAAAGCCGCTGGATCACCGGGGCAGAGGCCCGCCGCCACGTCCATGCCCTGCGCCTGGCCCATGACGCGGTGATGATCGGCGGCGAGACGGCGCGCGCCGACCTGCCGGGGCTGAACGTGCGCGGCTTCGGTCCGGTGCGGCAGCCGGTGCGGGTCGTGCTCTCGTCGCGCCCCTTGCCCGATCTGCCGCCCGAAGGGCCGCGGCACGGGCCGCTCTGGCAGCTTGCCGGCCGGCCCGAGGATGTCATGGCCGAACTGGGCCGGCGCGGCCTGACCCGGGTGCTGTGCGAGGGCGGCGGGGTGTTGGCGGCAAGTCTGTTGCGCGCCGGGCTGGTCGATGAGCTAATCGGCTATGGGGCCGGGATGGTGCTGGGCGGCGACGGCCGGGCCGGGATCGCCGCGCTGGGGTTGCAGCATCTGGCCGATGCGCCGCGCTTTCACCTGGTCGAGACGCGGCGGATCGGTCCCGACATCATGCATCGTTGGCTGCGCGACTAGCGTCGCCAGATCCAGCCATGGCCGGCCAGCAGGCCCTGGGCCTTGGCCAACAGCCGCAATCCTGGCCCGCCGGTGCCGAAACCGGGATCGCGCAGCCTTTCGACGGCGATCTCGGGCGGGCAGGGCAGGCGGCTGACCGGATCGAAATAGCGTGGATAGGCGATCAGCGCACCATGGATCAGCATGGCCAGATCGGCGCGCAGCTGCCGCCGGGCCGGCACCGGCCCAAGATCGCGCGTCAACCCCCAGCCGGCATAGAAGGGCGCGCCCAGCGTCGTGACCGGCAGCCCGCGCAGCAGCGCCTCGAATCCCAGGGTCGAGGTCATGGTCCAGACTTCGTCCACCTGGCCCATCAGCGCATCGGCGGCGGCCTGGCGGGCGACGACATCCGCCAGCCGGCGCAGATCGGCCTCGGGGACCAGGCCGGGGCGCAGCCCCGCCTCGACATCGGGATGCGGCTTGTAGATCAGCACCGCATCCGGGTTCTCGGCCCGGCAGCGTTCCAGCAGGGCCAGGTTGGTGCGCTGATCCCCGGCCCCCAGGCGGATCGAGGCGTCATCCTCGACCTGTCCGGGCACGAGGATGCGATGGCCCGCCGGCAGGTCGGGAAGGGCGCCTGGCAGGTTGTATTTGGTGATCCCGGCATCGACCAGCATGCGGCCCAGCCGCAGCGCCCGTTCGCGCCCTCCGGGGGGCAGCGGCTCGGCCATCAGCCGCTCGAACCGGCTTTCGCGGCCGGGATCGTAATAGATCCCCAGGTCGTCCGCGACCAGTGACAGCGGCGGAACCAGCGCGGCGCCCAGCCCGCGCGAGCGGATGAACCCGTCCTCGACCCGCAACGCGCCGGGCAGCTTCTGGGCCTGGCTGGCCCAGGCCATGGTCACCTCGGGCCCCGGCCGGGCGGCAAAGCGCAGCCCGCGGCCGCTGCCGAAGAAACGCGCCATGAACGGCCGTTTCCACAACCTGATGCCATGGGCGACATGGCCGGCATGGTCCTGGCGCCAGGCGCGGGCCTCGGCCTCGATCTGGCGCAGGGCGCCCTCGAAATCCGTCAGCCGGTCGCCGCAGGGATCATACCAGACCGGGGCCAGCAGGTGGCTGGCGGCAAAAAGCTGCTCGACGCTGGCCGGGCGGCGGCGCGGGACGGGTGCCCGGCGATCCTCGCTCAGCCCCCAGCCGGCATAGAAGGGGCGGCCAAAGACATGGGGGCGATGCCCGGCCAGGATCGCCTCGTAGCCGAGCTGCGAGGACAGCACATAGACCCGCTCCGCCCCGCGCAGCAGCGCCCAGGGCGACACGGCACCATCGCAGAAGGTTTCGCCCGGGCGCAGGTCCTGACGGGTGAAATGGCCGGGGCGCAGCCCGCGCGCCGTTTCGGGATGGCTGCGGATCACCACGGGCAGGCCGGGGTTTTCGTCCCGCGCCGCCGTCAGCATCTCCTGGAACTCGGCCCGGCCGGCACCCAGCAGCGAGGCGTCGCCGCGGGTCTGGTCGATGACCAGCACATAGCCGGGGGCAGGCGGCGCGACCTGGGGCAGATGGGCATTGTATTTCGACAGGTCCGCGGCGATCAGCCGGGCGATGCCCTGCCGCGCCCCCTCCAGCTGCGCGCGGCCCTGCGGCGCATGCACCAGGGTTTCGATCAGCGAAGGGGCGTCGGGGTCGAAATGCAGCCCGATGGGGTCGATCAGCAACCCCACAGGCCCGCGCCGCGCCACCGGGCCGCGCGCGCGCCCCGGCAGGACCGAGCGCAGGAAGGCATCCTCGACCCGGACCAGCCGGGCGCCGCGCCGCGCCGCCAGGGCCTTGCCGCGCCAGGCGGTCGGGCTGTCGCCCCAGATCCCGACATGCTCGCCGGGACCGGGCAGGCCGATGCGGGGCGTCCAGCCGGCCAGTTGCAGGATGCGGCGCAGGCGCGGCCGGGTCAGAAAACCGCCATTGCATATGAAAAGCCGCCGGGAATTCCCGGCGGCCCTGTCATTCGGATTCATGCCGTCACTCGAAAGAGTTATTGATCGAACTGACCTCGGAGACGGGGCTCAGGATGGATTGCAGGGTCTTGCGCCATTGGACGAAGGGTGCCTCGGTCACATAGACGGTATCGCCGTCGCGGATGACGAAATCGCGCGCCAGGAACATGCCGTCGGGCTTGGTCAGGTCCAGCACATAGGCGACGCGCTGGTTGCCATAGATGTCGCTGCGCCCCAGCACGGCACGGGCCACGCCTTGGGGTTCGTCGCGCAGCACGAAGACACCCTTGGGATCGGCCAGCGAGGTGCTGAGGCCGCCGACCATCGCCACCGCCTCGATGGCGTTGATCTGGTCATTGCCCAGGGGCACCTTGGTCTGGCCGCCCAGGGCGCCGAGCGCGGTAAAGCTGCGCTCGTCCTCCTCGACCAGGATCACGTCGCCGGGGCGCAGGGCGATGTCGTTGCGCGCGTTGGAATACAGGTCGCGCAGCCAGACCTTGCCGCTGGAATTGCCGCGCTTGACGGTGACCACGGCGATCTCGGGCTCGATCGAGACGCCGCCGGACCGCGACAGCATCGCCGACAGGGTGCGGGTCGGGCGTTCGATCGGATAGACCCCCTGCGCATTCACCTTGCCCATGACCGAAACGGTGGCGCCGTCGCCGGCGACCCGGGTCACCATGACCTGCGGATCGGGGGTCTGGCTTTCCAGTTTCTGGGTAATGATGCGGCGCAGTTCCTCGGGGCTGTTGCCAGCCGCCAGCACCCGGCCGGCATAGGGCACGAAGATATAGCCCTGGCTGTCCACCTGCAATTCGGTCAGCTGGGTCGAGCTTTGCCCCATCGAGGCCAGCAGCCCGTCATCGACGTTTTCCCAGATCGACAGGCCCAGCACGTCGCCCGGCCGGATCTCGTCGGCCCCGACCGCGCTTGCGGCCCGGAAATCAGCCGAAAAGCCATAGGCGGGGGCATAGCTTGCGGCCCGGTTCACCCGGTCGTCGACCTGGACGATATGGGTGCTGCCGCCCTTTTCGACCGAGCCGGACAGGATCTGGCCCTTGGTCGGGCCGGAACGCGGCAGGCCGCAGGCCGAGACCAGAAGCGCCGCCCCGAAAAACATGACCCGCGCCAGATGCGTGGCAAAGGCACGCGCGCGAAACGGCATCGCACCGGATCGAAGGGGCGAAAAACTTGCTTGCGTCAAACTGTTACTCCTGTCCTCTCGCGCGATTCCCGGATCGCAGGTCTTGTTTTGAGAGCACGTTAACGCAGCATGCCGGGGTTTTCCATATTTTTGCCCCGTTCAATCGTCCCCATGGTCCATCTGTTGCCGATATCTGCCACGTCCGGCGAAAAGCGCCTGGTAAGGGTCCTCGGGCGCCAGCATCATGTCCACGACGATGCGCAAGGCATGGGCACGCGAGCGTCCGGCATAGAACCCGCCGGGCACCTGGCTGCTTTCCAGCAGGAAATCGCGATAGCGCCGATAGGCCAGCGCCTGCGGCGGGCGCGGATCGCCGAGGAATTCCGCAAGGCTCTGGTCCGAGACCAGGCCGGGCTTGTCGAATACCGCCCGCCCCATCGCCTTGACCGGCAGCCCGCGCCACAGCGCCTGCTGGGCAGCGGTGGAATTCACCGTCACCGCCGCATGGGCCTGGTTGAGCAGCCGCGCCAGCTTGCCGCCGCGCACGAAATGCACCCGGTGCTGGACGCCCAGCTCGCGCGCCTTTTCGCAGATCGCCTGGCGGATGTGGCCGCGCCCGTCTTCGAGCGGATGGGCCTTGAACACGATATGGTGGTGGCGCGGGGCCGAGCGGGCGAATTCGGTCAGCACCTCGTCGGTGAATTCCGACATGCGCCGATAGGGCGAATGGGCGACAAAGCTCGAATCATGTTCCAGCTGCATCAGCACCAGGACATAGGGAAAGCCGCCGCGGCGCACCGCGCCCGCCTCGCGCATGCGGGCCAGCGCGTCAAAGGCCGTCAGCAGGAAGCGGCGCAGGTTCAGCCGGAACTCTTCGGACACGCCGATCTGGCGATGGGTGCGATAGCCGGGATAGCGGCGATTCGCCACCAGCACCAGGAAATGATAGAGCGCGCCATAGAACTTGTGCTGGCGCATGTCGCCCCAGCGCGCCGGCGGGCGATGCATTTCGGCCACCCGGTTGCGCAAGGCGTTGCGCATCTCGCGCAGGGGAATGCGCATCAGCGCCGAATGGCCATTCGAGCCGCCGCGTTCATAGGTAATCCAGAACGGGCGCAGATAGCCCTCCTCGAAGACATGCAGCACCAGGCCATGCGCCTGGGCCGCCTGGCGCGCGGCGGCATGGACCGGGCGCACGTCGCCGTAAAGCACGATATCGGTCACGCCCCTTTCGGCGATGATGCGGTCCAGATGGTCGGGCCAGTCCTCGGGGCTGCCGGCATGGCGGATGAACCGCGCCTTGTCGGACCAGAAGAATTCGTCGCCGGCATTGAAGCCGACGCGCCAGACCTGCGCCCCGCTGTCGCGCAAAAGCCGGCCGACCCGGTCGAAAAACGGGCCATGCGGTCCCTGCAGCATCAGGAAGACCCGCTTTGCCGCCGGCAGTGCCGCGGTCGCGGCCACGGGGGTCAGCAGGCCATGCGCGGCTTGTTCGGGCCGCGCCCCCGCATCGGCAGCGGGCGACGGGGATGGAGAGCGAATATCGCGAAATTGACGAATTCCGGTCATGGGATTGCGCATCAAAGCCTTGGTGTCTGAATACAGCAGCATTTGGGCGTTTCGCTACAGGCGGTGCCCGTCCACCGAGGTCATGCCCCTTTTGATTGCCCGAAAATATCGTCGCTGTCACGCCCTTTCCAGAATCTGGTTTAACAAGGCGTTGCCAGATTGCGGCTTTGCTTGAAGATCGCCCGCCAAGGTTCTAGTTCTCGGGCAGCCAAGGAAAGGGGGCCCCATGTTTACCGGCATCATCACCGATATCGGCGAGGTGTCCCGCGTCGAGATGCGCGGCGACATGCGCGCGCGCATCAGCTGTCACTATGACATGGCCGGGGTCGATCTGGGGGCATCGATCGCCTGCGACGGCATCTGCCTGACCGTGGTCGAGAAGGGGGCGGACTGGTTCGACGTGGACATCTCGGCCGAGACCATCTCCAGGACCAATATCGGCGCGAACGGCTGGGCGCCGGGGCGGCGGCTGAACCTGGAACGCGCGCTGCGGGTCGGCGACGAACTGGGCGGGCATATCGTCTCGGGCCATGTCGACGGCGTGGCGGTGATCGAGGCGATGCGCGACGAAGGCGACAGCACGCGCATCACCCTGCGCGCGCCCAGGGCGCTGGCGCGTTTCGTCGCACCCAAGGGCTCGGTGGCGCTGAACGGCACATCGCTGACCGTGAACGAGGTCGAGGACGAGCGTTTCGGCGTGAACGTCATCCCCCATACCCAGGCGGTGACCACCTGGGCCGCGGCCCGGCCCGGCGACGAGGTGAACCTGGAAATCGACACGTTGGCGCGCTATGTCGCGCGGCTGGCCGAGGCGGGCTGATGGCCGGCATCGGCCATAATCGCGGCCCGGCGCTGTCCCCCGAGGCGGGCCGGGGCTTTCGCGCCCATGCCTGGACGGTGGCGCGGCGCGAATTGCTGGGCGCGCGGCTGCCGGTCGAGGTGGTGCGCATGCAGGTCCGCCGGGCGCGGCAGCTGGGGCTGGATTACAGGACCTATGCCGGGGTGCGGGCGACGACGGGGCGCGATCTGGTCGCCTTTCTCTATTCGACCAACGCGCTGGGGGTGTTCCGCGACGGCCAGCCGGTCGGCGCGGCCGAGCGCCGGCGCATCGCCGCCAGCGCCGCCGCGCCGCATCTGGGATGCGCGCCGGGGCTTGCGCCCGAATGGATCGCGGTGCAGATCGGGGCGGTCTCGGCCGAACGCCTGCCGCCCTTTGGCGCCAGCTGGTCGGCGATGCGGGACAGGATGAAGGGCTGGCTGCGCGCGCAGGGCCTGCCCGGCGATGCGGTGCTGATGATCGGCGAGACCGGGCATGAGCGGGAAATGACGACGGCGGGCGGGCTGGCGGGTTTCGTCACCGGCCGGCAATTCTTTGCAGGAGCGGCGGATGCGATATGACAAGCCGGGGCCGGTCGAGCGCGACTGGTCCGACGCGATCTCTCCCACCGAGGAGATCATCAACGAGGCCCGCAACGGCCGCATGTTCATCCTGGTCGATCACGAGGACCGCGAGAACGAGGGCGATCTGGTCATCCCTGCCCAGATGGCCACGCCCGAGGCGATCAACTTCATGGCCACGCATGGCCGCGGCCTGATCTGCCTGGCCCTGCCGGCGGCGCGGATCGACGCGCTGGGGCTGACCTTGATGAGCCCCAAGAATTCCAGCCGGCACGAAACCGCCTTTACCATGTCGATCGAGGCGCGCGAGGGCGTGACCACCGGCATTTCCGCCCATGACCGCGCCCATACCGTCGCGGTGGCCATCGACCCCGGCAAGGGCGCGGCCGACATCGCCACGCCCGGCCATGTCTTTCCGCTGCGCGCCCGCGACGGCGGCGTGCTGGTGCGCGCCGGCCATACCGAGGCGGCGGTCGATGTCGCGCGGCTGGCAGGGCTGAACCCCTCGGGCGTGATCTGCGAGATCATGAACGAGGACGGCTCGATGGCACGGCTGCCCGACCTGATCGGCTTTGCGCAGAAGCACGGGCTCAAGATCGGCACCATCAGCGACCTGATCGCCTATCGCCGCCGCCATGACAACCTGATTGCCGAACGCGACCAGCGCGCCGTGCATTCCGCCTTTGGCGGCGACTGGATGATGCGCATTTTCGCCGACGAGACCTCGGGGGCGGAACATATCGTGCTGACCAAGGGCGACCTGACGGCGCCCGGCCCGGTCCCGGTGCGGATGCATGTGCTGGACCCGCTGCATGACGTGCTGGGCATCGGGCGCGAGAATGCCGGCACCCTGGGCGCCGCCATGCGCCTGATCGCCGACGAGGGCAGGGGGGTCGTGGTCCTGTTCCGCGACCTCGAGCCGCGCCTGCCGCGCCATGACGAGGTGTCCTCGCATGTGCTGCGCCAATACGGGCTTGGCGCCCAGATCCTGTCCACGCTCGGCCTGTCGGAACTGGTGGTGCTGACCAATTCGGCGCCGGTCAAGGTGGTCGGGCTTGACGCCTACGGGCTTTCGATCCATTCCACCCGTTCGATTCCCAAAGAGTGACGCCATGGCCGCCAGCATCGAACATCACCAATTGCCGCTGCCGCGGATCGAGGGCGGCGCGCGCCTGCTGATCGTGGTCGCGCCCTATTACCGCCGGATCGCCGACGGGCTGATCGCGGGCGCGCGCGAGGTGGCCGAAGCCGCCGGCGCCGCGGTCGATCTGGTCGAGGTGCCCGGCGCGCTGGAAATCCCCCCCGCCATCGCCCTGGCGGCCGGGCGCAACCTTTATGACGGCTATGTGGCGCTGGGTTGCGTCATCCGGGGCGAGACGACGCATTACGACACCGTCTGCAACGACAGCTCGCGCGGGCTGATGCTGCTGGGCCTGCAAGGGCATTGCATCGGCAACGGCATCCTGACGGTCGAGAACGCCGCCCAGGCCGAGCTGCGGGCCGATCCGCAGGGCCAGAACAAGGGTGGCGGCGCGGCGGCGGCGGCGCTGCACCTGGTCGCGCTCAAGCGCGGCTGGGAGGCGCGTTCGCCCGGCGACAGGGCGGTGCCGCGCGACGTGATCCGGCTGGCCGGCGAAATCGAAGGATCGGGCAGCGCATGAGCGGTTCAGGCGACAAGTCGCGGCGCGACGGCGACCGGCAGGCGCGGCAGGCCCGCACCGCGGCCGCGCGGCTTTATGCGGTTCAGGCACTGTTCCAGATGGAGGCTTCCGGCCAGTCGGCCGACCGCGTCCAGCGCGAATTCCTGAATTGGCGCATCGGGCGCGAGGACGAGGACGAGGACATCGTCTCGGCCGAGGCCGACCAGGCGCTGTTCGCACGCATCGTGGACGACGCGGTGACATGGCAATCGCGGATCGACCAGATGACCGACCGCGCGCTGGTGGCGAAATGGCCGATCGACCGCATCGACCCGGTGCTGCGCTCGGTCTTTCGCGCGGCAGGGGCCGAACTGGTGACGCCCGGCACCCCACCCAAGGTGGTCATCGCGGAATATGTCCGCCTGGCCCAGACCTTCTTTGCCGAGGGGCGCGAGTCGAAATTCGTCAATGCCGTGCTGGACCACATGGCACGCGAGGCGCGGCCCGAAGCCTTCTGAACCGGCCCATCCCGACCGAGGCATTCTGACGCGGGGCGCATTTTCTCCTTCGGAGATCGCGCGGTTTCGCGCTAGGATGGCCCTGCGCATCTGGTTTCGGGATAGGACATGCCAGAACTCATCCGGCTGTATCTGGTCAGCATCGTCGTCGGCCTTGCCCTGGCGCTGGTCTTTACCGGGCTGCTTCTGGCGCTGGATGTCGCGACGCTGCGGCATCTGGTTCTTTCCACCCGCGGCGGCTGGATCGCGGCGCTGATGCTGGTCTTTTTCCACACCATCCTGTTTTCCGGCGTGCAATTCGGCATTCGCGTGATGCTGATGGCGCGCGGGGGCGGCTCCGGCGGCGGCCTGCGGCATCGGTTTCGCCGTCCCGCGGCGCCGGCGCCCGGCCCGGTTCCGGTCCCCGCCGTTCCGCCGTCCCGCTGAGACTGCCGCAACGATCATCCGGGCAGGCGGGCGGCCGCGCTTTTTGCGCCGCCACTGTGGACCTTTCGCAACATTTTTATCTTTCGGGACGGATGGCAGATTGCCCGTTTAATGGGCACCTGAAATCTGTCATCAGATTGTTGCAGGCGGTTCATCTTTCGTGAGCCTCGCGGTGCCCTGTTACCGGCTGAGCTTTCGGTGGAATTTTCCGCACAACTTTCACGGGAAATGGTTTCATCACATTTTTGCATGATCCATTTCCCGCCGATGCCGCGTTCCCCGCGGAAAATTCACGTTTTTGCGAGTTGGGGCGCTGTTTGGCGCCCCTCTTTATCGGCCTGCGTGACGGTTCTACCTCTGGCCCAGCAGAGATGCTCGTGGCTCCGGAACCTCGGCGCCACGGACAGGAAACGGTTCGGAAAAGGACTGACAAAAATGAAGACGTTTGCTTATCTCGCCGGTGCCACGGTGCTTGCCGCCGCTTTCTCGGCCCCGGCCTTCGCGCAATCCGAAATCGCCACCGGCGCCAATGCCACCGGCGTTTCGCAGGTCAACGAACAGATGCAGGATGTCGAAGAAGCGGTGCGCGACGATTTCGACCGTTCGTCGGACGCCTATCGCTTCGGCAATCCCGAACGCCGCCAGGGCACCTTCGGCTCGGTCGCGCTGACCTATGCCGGCCGCACCGGCAATAACGAAAACCAGGATTTCAGCCTGGCTGGTCGCCTGTCGCATAACCAGGGCGCGTTCTCGCAATCCGTCGGGATCCTGCTCGAATATGGCGAGGATGACGAAGGCGACAAGGATACCGAAAAGACCTATGTCATCTATGACGGGCTCTACAACTTCAACGATCGCTTCTATGCCTTCGCCCTGGGCCGGCTGGCCACGGACGGCCTGGCCGGCGATTTCGAGGGCCTGACCGCCGAGGAGATCGCCGACCAGCAGGGCCGGCTGAAGCGCGACGCCTTCCTGGGCGTTGGCCCCGGCTATCGCATCATCAACAACGACACCACCGCCTGGCGCGTGCAGGCCGGCGTCGGCGTGCGCTATACCAAGAAGGTCGAGCTGGAAGACGCCGATCCCGATACATTCGTGTCGGATACCGAGGCGGGCTATATCCTGTCGTCGCGCTTCTATCATCGCGTCAACGACAATTTCTTCATCACCAACGATACCGACTATCTGACCTCGGACAGCAACGACACGGCCACCAACGAACTGGGTCTGAACTTCAAGATGTCGGAAGCCCTGGCGACCCGCGTCTCCTACAAGACCGAATATGTGTCGGATCGCGCGATCCGCACCGACAATACCCTGGGTGTGTCGCTGGTCTACGGCTTCTGATCGACCCCGGTCACGATCCCTTCTCTCTCTATCATGGGCGGCCTTCGGGTCGCCCTTTTTTCGATGAAAGGAAAGGGCGGAAAGGGGTGGCGGGGCCGGACGGAACGGGAAAGACGGGAAAGAACGGCGGCGGGAACCGCAGCGACCGTGTCGGCGCAGGTTTCCCCGAAAGCCTGGATGTCCAGATGGGAGCCGGATAACGGGACCAGGGCCCCGACAGAGCCAGCCCCCTCGGTGAAATTATAGGCCAGTGAGAAAAATGGCCGCGCACGAGAAGAGCAGAAACCCGCCAGCGCCTTAGATAGGACACCGCCCCGGCCATCGCAAGAGTGACCGGGCTTGCAAGGCGTTTCCGTTTCGTTCATGTTTCGGCCATGAGCGATCCCGCCGATCCCGCCCCCGGTCCCAGCCCCGCTACCGACCTTGGCCCCGCCGCCGATCCGGTCGCCGGTCCAGCGGCCGGGACCTCGCCCCTGCTGGCGGGCCAGCGTCTGGCGCGCGGCGTGGCGCGGATGCTGGCCGGCCTGGGCCATGCGGCGCTGCCGGAATTCGTCCCGGCGGGCGGGTTGCGGGTCGATGTCGTCTCGGTCACGCCCCAGGGCGAGATCTGGGTCGTGGAATGCAAGAGCTGCCGGGCCGATTTCGTCTCGGACCGCAAATGGCAGGGTTATCTGGAATTCTGCGATCGCTTCTTCTGGGCGGTGGACCTGGATTTTCCCGACGAATTGCTGCCCCCTGACTCGGGCCTGATCCGTGCCGATGCCTGGGGGGCCGAGCTGGTCCGCATGGCCCCGCAAACCCGGCTGGCCGGCGCCCGCCGGGCAAGGCTCCTGCGCGAGATCGCGCGGGTCTCGACGGCGCGGCTGATGGCGCTGACCGATCCCATGGGGATCGGCGGGCTCAGCGGCGCGGCTTCCTGACGCCCTTGCCCGGCCGGGCAGGGCCGTCCATGCTGCGTGCCGCCTCGGCGGCGGCCAGCAGTTCCTCGGCGATTTCCTCGGCCTCCTCGGGGTCGAAATCCAGCGGCAGGTCGATATTTTCGCCCTCGACATAGATCCTGACCATGCCGCGATCGGTCGGGCCGATCTGAAGATTGGCGGCGATGTCGCTCTGGCTGTTGATGCTCATGCTGTTCTCCTGGCGCGTGGCCTCTGGACCGGGGATTTTCCTTAACCCGCATGCGAATTTCCGGCAAGACGGGCTTGCGCAGCCCCGAGGCTGGCGCTAGATACCACGCCTGTGCCGCCTTAGCTCAGTTGGTTAGAGCACCAGATTGTGGATCTGGGGGTCCCCCGTTCGAGCCGGGGAGGCGGTACCACCGCAATCAGGCAGCCGTAACCCCATGACCGCGGTCCAGAACACGGTCCAAAACAATGGCATCGCGGATGCGGCGCGGCTTTCCGTGGCGCCCATGATGGATTGGACCGACAGCCTGTGCCGGCGGATCCACCGGCTGCTGTCGCGCCGCGCGCTGCTTTATACCGAGATGGTGACGGCCCAGGCGCTGATCCATGGCGATCGGGCGAGGCTGCTGGATTTCGACCCGGCCGAGCATCCGGTGGCGCTGCAACTGGGCGGCTCGGACCCGGCGCAACTGGCCGAGGCGGCGCGGATCGGCGCCGATCGGGGCTATGACGAGATCAACCTGAATGTCGGCTGCCCCAGCGACCGGGTGCAATCGGGCTGTTTCGGCGCCGTGCTGATGACCCGGCCGGAACTGGTCGCCGAATGCGTCGCGGCGATGATCGCCGCCAGCCCGGTCGAGGTGACGGTGAAATGCCGCATCGGCGTCGATGACCAAGACCCCGAAACGGTGCTGCCCGGCTTCATCGCCCGCATGCGCGAGGTCGGGCTGCGCCGCCTCACCATCCATGCCCGCAAGGCCTGGCTCCAGGGCCTGTCCCCGCGCGAGAATCGCGAAATCCCGCCGCTGGACTATCCGCTTGTCCATCGCATGAAACGCACTTTTCCCGACCTGCATCTGTCGATCAATGGCGGCATCGCCTCGCTTGGCGCGGCGCGGGACCAGCTGGCGGCGATGGACGGGGTGATGGTCGGGCGCGCGGCCTATCACCAGCCCTGGGACATGCTGGGCCAGGCCGACCGGCTCTGGGGCGACGAGCCGCGCTTTGCAGACCCGCAGGAGGCCGCGCTGGCGCTGCGGGACCTGGTCGAGGCGCATCTGGCCCAGGGCGGGCGGCTGCATCAGGTGACGCGGCACATGCTGGGCCTGTTCCATGGCCGGCCCGGCGCCCGCGGCTGGCGGCGACAATTGTCCGAGGGTGCGCCGCGCGCGCAGGACCGGGCCGAGGCGCTGGCGGTCTATGACGCGGCCCTGGCCGAGGTGATGGCGCCGGCCTGATCCGTCCCGGCACCGCCCGGGCTCGGGCCCGGGCCGGCAGGGCGCGGCTGCACATGGTTTGCCCCTGCACAGCGCGGCTCAATCCTGCATCTCTCGGTCTTGCGCGGCCCAGTTCCGCATCGCGCGGACCAGCGCCCGGCGCCGCAGCGGCTGGCGCGCGCTGTCGAGGTAATAGGCCAGCATCACCTCTCCGATCAGAAAGCGCAGGATCGGCGCCTGGTCCGGCGACAGCAGGCCGGGCACCCCGGTCAGGGCCTGCCGGTCGGGTAGGGCGACCCCGTCCCGCATGCGGCCGGACGGCCGCCTGCGCCGGCTTTCCAGCCAGACCAGCAGCCGGGCCATGTCGCGGGCCAGCGCCATTTCGCTGGCACCCTGCATGTCGATGGCGGTCAGCCGCAGGCCAGCGCCCACGTTCTGCGCGAAAAGATTGTCCGGCGTCAGGTCGCCATGGCACAGCCCGCGTTCGACCTCGGCACCGCGCAGCCCGGCGGCCTCGTCCCGCATCCGGCCCATATGCCCGGCCACCAGGTCCTGGTCGATCCAGCCCCCCGAGGCCGCGGTGATTCGCGCATCGAGCCCCTGCAGCCAGAAACGCGGCCCGAAACGGCCGCGGCTGCGTGTCGTCGCGGCCAGATGCCGCAGCCAGGTCCCGATGCGGGCGATCAGCGCGGCGCGCTCGGCCCTGCCGGCCGCGGCCAGCAATTGCGACATCTGCCGTCCCGGCGCCGCGGCGGTGATCAGGATGCCCTGTCCCGGCAGGGCCAGCAGCGGCGCCGCGACACCGTCGCATCCCCGACCCAACGCCTCGGCCGCCTGGCGCAACCGCGCCTCGGCCCGCAGCACGCCGGAAGCCGGGTCCGCCCCCCGGAATTGCCGCAGCCAGGCCGGCTGCCCGTCCAGCCTGACCTGCAGCACCAGCCGGTCGGGCCGGTCCCGCACCAGCCGCAACGGCTCGACACCGGGCAGCGCCGCGATGGCGGCCAGCGGATCAGGCGCGTTCGGCAGCCTTGGCCTCATTCCAAAGCCGGTCCATCTCGGCCAGGTCGCTGTCCTCGGGACCGCGACCCCGGGCGGCCAAGGCGGCCTCGATAGAGCGGAAGCGGCGGGTGAACTTGGCATTGGCCAGCCGCAGCGCCTCTTCGGGGTCGATGTCCAGATGCCGGGCCAGATTCGCCATCACGAAAAGCAGATCGCCGAATTCCTCGGTCGAATGCGCGTGATCGCCGCCCTGCCGGGCCTCGACCAGCTCGCGTGTCTCCTCGGCGATCTTGTCCAGGACATCGGCGGGGCCCGGCCAATCGAAACCGACGCGGGCTGCGCGGTTTTGCAGCTTGACCGCCCGGGTCAGCGCCGGCAGGCCAAGCGCCACCCCGTCCAGCACGCCCTTTTCGGCCTTGGCGGCGCGTTCCCTGGCCTTGATCGCCTCCCAGTCGCGGACCTGCTGGGCCGCCGACTTGTCACGCGATTCGTCGCCGAAGATATGCGGGTGGCGGTCGATCATCTTGTCCGAGATCCTGGCCACCACATCGGCGAAATCGAACATCCCCGCCTCGGCCGCCATCTGCGCGTGGAAAACCACCTGCAGCAGCAGATCGCCCAATTCGCCGGGCAATTCGTCCCAGGCCTGGCGGGCGATGGCATCCGCGACCTCATGCGCTTCCTCGATCGTATAGGGCGCGATCGAGGCAAAATCCTGTTCGATGTCCCAGGGGCAGCCGGTCTGCGGATCGCGCAGCGCCGACATGATCGCCAGCAGGCGGCGGATGCCGGTGCCGTCCGAGCCGGGCTCGGATTCGGCCAGCAGGGGATGGGATGGGTCTTGCGCCATGCGCGGCCTCCTGCGGTTCGGATGCCTGCCGTTGCTGCCACAGCCCGCCGCCCGAGTCCACGGTGCCTTTCACCGCCGCGGCAAGGGGGGCTTTGCCCCCAGCGCGTTCCGCGCTTCCCCCAGGATATTTCCACACGAAAGAAGCCGGGGCGAAGGGGCGGCGGCTTCTTTCGTGCCCAAATATCCCGGGGGAGTCCGAAGGACGGGGGCAGAGCCCCCTGCGGCGGCGGCGCTCGCGCGGCACCGGCTTTCTTGCCATCGGTCCGAGCCGCGGATAGGGTGCGCGCCAATTCCGCCGGGGGATCGCCCGGAGACGACAGCACAGGGATAGACTTAATGCTCGTGACCCCCGCCTATGCCCAGGCCGCCGGAGGCGCTTCCGGCGCCGCAGGACTTGCCTCGTTCCTGCCGCTCATCCTGATTTTCGTCATCATGTATTTCCTGATGATCCGCCCGCAGCAGAAGCGCGTCAAGGAACATCGCGCCATGGTCGAGGCGCTGAAGAAGGGCGACGAGATCGTCACCCAGGGCGGGCTGATCGGCAAGGTGACCTCGGTGCGCGAGGGCGAGCTGGAGGTCGAGATCGCCCCCGGCGTCAAGGTCCGCGTGGTCCGCTCGACCGTGACCGGCCTTGTGAACCGCACCCAGCCCGCCGCTGCCAATAGCTGATACCGCATCGCGCCATGCTGGACATCCCATTCTGGAAGCGTCTGCTGATCCTGGGCCTCGTCGCCCTGGGCCTGCTCTATGCCATGCCGAACCTGTTCTACGGCCGGGTCGAGCAGCATAACGACGCCGTCACCGCCGCAGAACGCAACGGGTTCGAGACCCCCGAAGAGGCCGAGGCCCGCGCCGGCTGGCCGGACTGGCTGCCCTCGGGGCTGGTCAATCTGGGCCTCGACCTGCGCGGCGGCGCCCATCTTCTGGGCGAGGTGCATGTCCAGGATGTCTACAAGGCGCGGATGGATGCGCTGTGGCCTGAGCTGCGCGACGCGCTGGCGGCGCAGCGCGACGTGGTGGGCGCCGTCCGCCGCGTCCAGGCGCCCGATGGGCAGCTGGCGGTCGAGATCGGCAATCCCGAGCAGATGGCCCGCGCCGTCGAAATCGCCCGCGGCCTGGCCACGCCCGTCACCTCGCTGACCGGGGCGGGGCAAAGCGACCTGGCGATCACCGCCTCGGGCAGCCGGCTGACCGTGCAGCTTTCGGATGCCGAGAAGGCCGCGACGGATGATCGCACCGTCCAGCAATCGCTGGAGATCATCCGCCGCCGCATCGACGAGGTCGGCACGCGCGAGCCGACGATCATGCGCCAGGGCAAGGACCGCATCCTGATCCAGGTGCCCGGCATCGGCTCGGCCGAGGAGCTGAAGCAGCTGATCGGCACCACCGCGAAGCTGACCTTCAACCCGGTCGTCAGCCGCACCACCGATGCCAATGCCCGTCCGGGCACCGGCAACATGCTCGTGCCCTCGATGGACGAGCCCGGCGTCTATTACGTCCTCGAGGAAAGCCCGGTCGTCACCGGCGAAGAGCTGACCGATGCCCGGCCGAGCTTCGACCAGAACGGCCAGCCCGCGGTCGATTTCCGTTTCGGCCCTTCGGGGGCGAAGCGGTTCGGGGCCTATACCTCGGCCAATATCGGCCAGCCTTTCGCCATCGTGCTGGACGACCAGGTGATCTCGGCCCCGGTGATCCGGCAGGCCATCACCACCGGCTCGGGCCAGATCTCGGGGGCGATGGATGTCGAGGAATCGACCCGGCTGGCGGTGCTGCTGCGCGCCGGCGCCCTGCCGGCCGAGATGACCTTCCTGGAGGAACGCACCATCGGCCCGGAACTGGGACAGGATTCGATCGACGCCGGGCGGCTGTCCTCGATCATCGCCACCGTGGCGGTCGTGGCCTATATGATTGCGAGCTATGGGCTTTTCGGGATCTTCGCCTCGGTCGCGGTGCTGGTCAACGTCATTCTGATCCTGTCGGTCATGTCGATGATGGGCGCGACCCTGACCCTGCCGGGCATCGCCGGCATCGTGCTGACCGTGGGCACCGCGGTCGATGCCAACGTCATCATCTATGAACGCATCCGCGAGGAGCTGCGCGCCGGCAAGCGCATCGTCAAGGCCATCGACGACGGCTTCAGCGAAGCGATGAGCGCCATCATCGACGCCAACGTCACGACATTCATCGCCGCGATGGTGATGTTCTTCCTGGGCTCCGGCCCGGTCAAGGGCTTTGCCGTCACGCTGACCATCGGGATCGTCACCTCGGTCTTTACCGCGATCTACCTGACGCGGCTGATGATCCTGTTCTGGCTGGAATGGCGCAAACCCAAGCATCTGATCTTGTAAGGGAGCAGGACCATGGCATTTCGTCTGAAACTCGTTCCCGACAATACCGGCTACAACTTCTTTCGCTGGCAATGGTTGACCTTCGGCATCTCGGCCGCGGCCATGGTCGCCTCGGTGGTGCTGACCCTGGTCATGGGGCTGAATTTCGGCATCGACTTCAAGGGCGGCACCACCATCCGCACCGAAAGCCCGACCGCCTTCGATGTCGGCGATTACCGGCAGGCGCTGAGCCAGCTCGACCTGGGCGACGTCTCGATCACCGAGGTTTTCGACCCCAGCTTCGGCGAGACCAAGCATGTCGCGATGGTCCGCATCGGCAGCACGGACGACACCGGGTCGGTCACGCCCGACGAGCTGAACCAGATCGAGGCGGCGCTGAAGACCGTCGATCCGCAGGTGACCTTCGCCGCCGTCGAATCGGTGGGGCCCAAGGTCTCGGCCGAGCTGATCACCACCGCTCTTTATGCCGTGGGCGCGGCGACCATCGGCATCATGTTCTATATCTGGCTGCGATTCGAATGGCAGTTCGCGCTGGGGGCGGTGATCTCGATCGTGCACGACGTGCTGCTGACGGTGGGGATATTTTCGCTCTTCCAGCTGAAATTCGACCTGACCACCATCGCCGCGTTGCTGACCACATTGGGATATTCGGTGAACGATACCGTCGTCGTCTTCGACCGGCTGCGTGAAAACCTGATCAAGTTCAAGACCATGCCGCTGATCGAGGTGATGAACCTGACGGTGAACGAAACGCTGTCGCGCACCATCATGACCGCCGTCACCACGGCGCTGGCGCTTGGGGCCATGATGATCTTTGGCGGGGACGTGATCCGCGGCTTTGTCTTTGCCATGCTGTGGGGGGTGTTCGTGGGCTGCTATTCCACGATCTACGTCGCCAAGAACATCGTGCTGTGGCTGGGCGTCAAGCGCGACTGGAGCAAGCCCGGTCCCAAGGACCGCACGGCGGGCGAGGATATTCCCGCCGCCTTCCGGGACGCGCCCTGATGCCGATGATGGTGCCGACCGATTTTTCCGGGGCCGTGCCGGTGGACGGCTACGGCCCCGGCTTTTTTCGCGTCGGCGGCGTGGTCCATCGCGGCGCGGTCATCGTCACCGCCCAGGCCGTGCTGCCCTGGGGCGGACTGGACGACCCGGCGGCGCTGCTGGCGCTGGCCGGGCAGGTGGACGTGCTGTTCCTGGGCATGGGGGCCGAGATCGCCTTTCCGCCGCGCGACCTGACCGCCGCGCTGGAACAGGCCGGGATCATGGCCGAGCCGATGAGTTCGCCCTCGGCCGCGCGCAGCTACAACGTCACCCTGTCCGAAGGCCGGCGGGTGGCCTGCGCGCTGGTCCCGCTATGACGGCCCTGCTGGCGGTCCGCGACCTGGCCGTGGCGCGGGGCGGGCTGCGCGCCGTCGAAGGCCTCCGCTTCGACCTGGCGGCCGGCGGAGCATTGGTGCTGCGCGGCCCGAACGGCATCGGCAAGACCACGCTGCTGCGCACGCTGGCGGGGTTGCAGCAGCCGGTGGAGGGCCTGATCGAGGCGGCGCCCGACAGCATCGCCTATGCCGGCCATTCCGACGGGCTGAAGCCGGCGCTGACCGCGGCCGAGAACCTGCGCTTCTGGGCCCAGATCTTCGGCGGACGCGGCATCGCCGCGGCGCTGGAGGCGATGAACCTGCGCGAACTGGCCGGCCGGCCCGCCCACGCGCTTTCGGCCGGGCAGAAAAGGCGGCTGGGGCTGGCGCGGCTGATGGTCACCGGCCGGCCGGTCTGGCTGCTGGACGAGCCGACAGTCTCGCTCGACCGCGATTCGGTGGCGCTGTTCGCGGCCATGCTGCGCGCCCATCTGGCCGCGGGCGGCGCGGCCGTGATCGCCACCCATATCGACCTGGGCCTGCCCGAGGCCGCCTTTCTGGAACTGACTCCCCATCGGGCCGGGCAGGCCCGGCGCGAAACCCGCTCGGCCGGGTTCAACGAGGCATTCGGATGAGGGCGGCCAAATGAGGATGCGCGGATGAAGGCGCTGCTGATCCGCGACCTGCGGCTGGCCACGCGCTCGGGCGGGGGATTCGGCCTGGCGCTGGCCTTTTTCCTGATCGTCTGCACCCTGGTGCCCTTTGGCGTCGGGCCCGAGGGCGGCACATTGTCGCGCATCGCACCGGGCATCCTGTGGGTGGGGGCGCTGCTGTCCTGCCTGCTGTCGCTGGATCGCATCTTCGCGCTGGATTTCGACGATGGCAGCCTGGACCTGCTGGCCACGGCGCCGCTGCCGCTGGAGGGCACGGTCGCGATCAAGGCCCTGGCGCATTGGCTGGTGACCGGGCTGCCGCTGGCCCTGTCGGCGCCGGTCTTCGGGCTGCTGCTGCATCTGCCGGGGCCGGCCTATCCCTGGCTCGTCGCCTCGCTGGTGCTGGGCACCCCGGCGCTGTCGATGCTGGGCGCCTTTGGCGCGGCGGTGACGGTGGGGCTGCGACGCGGCGGCCTCTTGCTGTCGCTGCTGGTGCTGCCGCTCTATGTGCCGACGCTGATCTTCGGCGCCGAGGCGGTGCGGCGCGGTGCCGCAGGGGCGGATCCGGGGACGCCTTTGGTCTTCCTGGCGGCGATCACCGCGGCCACATTGGCCCTGGCGCCCTTTGCCGCCGCTGCCGCGCTGCGCGTCAATCTGCGGTGAATGCGACCACTGGCCACTTGAGCGGGCGACGCGCCCGATTTAGGAAGCGAATATGTCGATCTGGGAATATGCCAACCCCGTCAAGTTCATGCGCAGTTCCGGCGCCGTCCTGCCCTGGGTGGCGGCCGGGGCCGGGCTTTGCACCGTCGCGGGGCTCGTCTGGGGCTTTCTGACGCCCGAGGATTACAAGCAGGGATCGACGGTCAAGATCATCTTCCTGCATGTGCCCGCGGCGCTAATGGCAATCAATATCTGGCTGATGATGCTGGTGACCTCGCTGGTCTGGCTGATCCGCCGCCACCATGTCAGCGCCCTGGCCGCCAAGGCGGCCGCGCCGATCGGCGCGGTGATGACGCTGATCGCGCTGATCACCGGGGCGATCTGGGGCCAGCCGATGTGGGGCACCTGGTGGGAATGGGATCCGCGCCTGACTTCGTTCCTGATCCTGTTCCTGTTCTATCTGGGCTATATGGCACTGTGGGAGGCGGTCGAGAATCCCGACAGCGCCGCCGACCTGACCGGGGTGCTGTGCCTGGTCGGTTCGGTCTTTGCGCTGCTGTCGCGCTATGCGGTGAATTTCTGGAACCAGGGCCTGCACCAGGGCGCCTCGCTGTCCATGGCCCCGGGCGAGCGGATGTCGGCGATCTATCGCTATCCGCTCTATCTCAGCATGCTGGGATTCTTTCTGCTGTTCCTGGCGCTCGTGCTGGTCCGCACCCGGACCGAAATCCGCCGCCGCCGTCTGGCCGCGCTGCTGGCAAGGGAGAATCGCGCATGATCGAACTTGGCAAATATGCCGGAACCGTCCTGGCCGCCTATGGCGCAAGCCTGCTGCTGCTGGTCGGCATCACCGTCCAGACCCTGCTGGCCAATGCCCGGGCCCGGCGCGAATTGCAGGAGCATGAACGCCGTGGCTAGGCTTTCCCCGATGATGCTGGTGCCGGTGGCGGTCTTTGCCGGATTTGCCGCCCTGGCCGGTTGGGCGCTGCTGCGCGACGATCCCGACGCGCTGCCTTCGGCGATGATCGGGCGCGAAGCGCCTTCGGTCGGGGCGACGACCCTGCCGGGCAAGGCGCAGCTGACCGACGAGATGCTGCGCCGGCCGGGGGTGAAGCTGGTGAATTTCTGGGCCAGCTGGTGCCCGCCCTGCCGGGCCGAGCATCCGACCCTGACCGAGCTTGCCAAGCGCCTGCCGGTCTATGGCGTGGATCTCAAGGATCCCGAATCCGCCGCCATGGGCTTTCTGGACGGGCATGGCGATCCCTTTGCCGCGCTGGCCAGCGATCCGCGCGGACGGGTGGCCATCGACTGGGGCGTGACCGCCCCGCCCGAGACCTTCATCATCGACGGCGACGGGCGCATCCTTTACCGCCATGCCGGGCCGCTGGTGCGCGAGGATTACACCAACCGCTTCCTGCCCGAGTTGGAAAAGGCGCTGGCGGCCGAGTGACGGCGCCCCCCGGCCCGGCTGCGGCCTTGCATGGGTATTTTCGGAACGAAGAAGCCGGGGGAGATCGGCACAGGCCGCGCGCCGGCGCCGGAGTATTTGGAAAACGGTTAAGGCGGCGGGCCGACGAGGCTTTCCAAGCCCGGCGCCGGGCGCTAAGACGGCCGGGCTTGCAAGAGGGCCGCCATGTCGCAGAACCAGACGACCATCGTTCCGCAACCCGGCATCATGGAGATCGCGCTTTACGAAGGCGGGGCCTCGAAGGTGGCGGGGGTCGAGAATGTCGTGAAGCTTTCCTCGAACGAGAACCCTTTCGGGCCTTCGGCGAAGGCGCGCGAGGCGGTGGTCCGCGCCGCCCATGGCCTGCATCGCTATCCCAATACCGATCATGCCGGGCTGCGCGCCGCCATCGGCGAGGTGCATGGCCTGGACCCAGACCGGATCATCTGCGGCGTGGGTTCCGACGAGATCATCCATTTCCTGTGCCAGGCCTATGCCGGGCCGGGGACCGAGGTGCTGTTCACCGAGCATGGTTTCCTGATGTATCGCATTTCGGCCCATGCTGCCGGGGCGACGCCGGTCCAGGTGGCCGAGCGCGACCGGGTGACGGATATCGACGCGCTGATCGCCGGGGCGAGTCCGCGCACGCGGCTGATCTTTGTTGCCAATCCCAACAACCCGACCGGCACCATGATCGGGTTGCCGGAACTGGAACGGCTGGCCCGCGCCGTGCCGCAGGCGATCCTGGTGGTAGATTCCGCCTATGCCGAATATGTCGAGGATTACGACGGGGGTGCCGAGCTGGCCACCCGGCTGCCCAACGTGTTCATGACCCGGACATTTTCGAAGATCTACGGGCTGGGGGGGCTGCGCGTCGGCTGGGGCTATGGCCCGCGCGAGATCGTCGATGTGTTGAACCGCATCCGCGGCCCCTTCAACCTGTCCAATGTGGCGCTGGAGGGGGCCGAGGCCGCCATGCGCGACCGCGAACATATTGCCCGCTGCCAGGCCGAGAATGCCCGGATGCGGGCCTGGCTGGCCGAGGCGCTGGCCGAGAAGGGCGTGCCCTCGGACACCTCCTGCGCGAATTTCATCCTGGCGCGCTTTGCCGATGCCGGGGTGGCGGGGGCCTGCGACGAATATCTGAAGGCGCAGGGGCTGATCGTGCGTCGGGTGGGGGGCTATGGCCTGCCGCATTGCCTGCGCATCACCGTGGGCGACGAGGCGTCCTGCCGGCGGGTGGCCCATGTCATCGGGCAATTCATGGCCGAGCGGGCGGAGAGCCGCTGATGGCCGCGATCTATGATCGCGTGGCGCTGATCGGGCTGGGGCTGATCGCCGGTTCGATGGCGCTGGCCATGCGCGAGGCGGGGCTGGCGGGCGAGGTGGTGGGCCATGCCCGCAGCCCCGAGACCCGCGCGGTGGCGCGCGAGATCGGGCTGGTCGCCCGTGTGGCCGAAACTGCCGCCGAGGCGGTCGAGGGCGCCGACCTGGTGGTGCTGGCGGTGCCGGTCGGCGCCATGGGCGCGGTCGCGGCCGAGATCGCGCCGCATCTGAAGCCAGGCGCGACCGTGACCGATGTCGGCTCGGTCAAGCAGGCGGTGATCGAGGCGGTGGCGCCGCATATGCCCGCGGGCGTGCATTTCATCCCCGGCCATCCGCTCGCCGGGACCGAGCATTCCGTGCCGCGTTCGCGCTTT
>Ga0164243_10001020_pt1 | contig 48622 bp, 45 predicted proteins | sample OricompcompostOP_FD_108781 | JGI IMG/M metagenome (GOLD analysis project Ga0164243, IMG submission 108781) | Organic Plus compost microbial communities from Emeryville, California, USA - Original compost - Organic plus compost (OP) | ecosystem: Engineered > Solid waste > Mixed feedstock >... | reverse complement strand
CGGCAAACGCTTCGCGACCGATACCTCAACGATTTCTGCGATTCCAGGGATCTATACAAGCAGTTTCAAGGTGTCTGGAAGTGCGCAACCAATTGGCCGAACATATGGTAGCTGGGTTGAATATGGTGCTTTGGCCCCAGGACCAATCAAGAGGATCGCATCGCTTTCTGGCTATGCGGGTGACAATGGCGGCTATGATAGTCCAATTACTCCAGCTGGCTGTGATCAAGGTATTAACAAGCTGACATTTTCGAACACGTCTGCCGACGAGAGTGGCAATGCTTCGTCGCATGATCCGGGTTGTGGTTATTTTGCCGAAAACCAAAGTTTGATTCCTGATATTGTTTCGACAGCAGCGGTTCGACAGCCGATTGATCCATCGCGCTATGCACTACCGCTGAAATTTGATGGCGGCAGTATTGCAGGTGTCTATCGGAATGATGCTGCTGGCGCCACTATTGAGATTGGCGGTGGGACGAGTGAAATCACGAAAGGTAAAACTTACTATGTCTATGTGCCACATGGGACGGTGTTCATCAAAGACAATATTGAGCTGGCGGATGATACCTACGGCGATAACGGCAACATTAGTGATCTACCGCAGCTAGTTATTATTGCGCAGAGTATAAAGATCAAAGATACGGTGAATCGTGTCGATGCGTGGCTTGTCGCACCGGGCACAAGGGACAATGAAGGGGTGGTCAACACGTGTGTGAACGATACGGGTAATACGCCAAAGTTAACGGCAACTGTGTGTGATCAACCACTGACGATTAATGGGCCGGTGATGGCGCGAGAACTGCTGTTGTGGCGGACGAAGGTCGATAAATCGAACCCTGCTTGTCGAATTGAGGCAGTGACTGATTGTAAAAATATCGGTGATCCAGCAGAAATTTTCAACTTGCCGGCCAGTACAACTTTATGGGCGCAGGGTAATGGCACGAATCCGTCTCGGGCACAAACGGGGTATACCGTTGAGCTACCCCCGTACTACTAGTGGTGGAAAAAAGCTTTTCTATCTGATCCCGCTTATGCTATCATAGGGACTATTATGGCAATTATAAAAGGCGTGGGCGACTTCTTCGGACTCGATATTGGCACGACAGGGGTCCGTGCTGTCCAACTGGCTCCGGCGGGCAACGGCAGGTGGTCACTACGGCACTATGGATACGCGCCAATCGATATCAAAACCGCAACCAGCAATTCCGCTGAGGCTCGTCACCGATTGGGCGAGGTGATCATGACAGTTGTTGGCCAGAGTGGTATCAAGACCAAAAACGTTGCGATTGGGCTGTCTGCAAATAAAACATTTGTGACTGTTGTTGACATGCCTTCGTCCAGTGAAGCCGAACTGAAAAACACGATCAAATACCAGATTGATCAATACATTCCTATGTCGCTTGATGAAGCCAAAGTGGACTGGTCGCTACTAGGCCAGTCACTCCACGATCCCTCTCAGCAAGAGGTGTTGCTTGCCAGTACAGCGATTGCATACGCCGAAGAACGATTGGAATTGGTCGAGGGCTTAGGATTTGATGTTATTGCTGCCGAACCTGATCCACTAGCGATGATTAGATCAGTCGCAACGCCAGGATACAAAGATGCACAGGTCATTGTTGATATTGGAGAGCAGTCAACAAATGTCGCGATCGTCTACGGCGGTGCACCACGCCTTGTTCGAACGATTCCAAATGGCCTCGAAACATTAGTTCGTGCTGCGGTACAGAACCTAAGCGTTCAAGAGGACCAGGCACGCCAGTTCATATTGAAATTCGGACTTGCACCGGACAAGCTTGAGGGCAAGGTCTCACAGGCAATTGAGGGCACGCTCGATGGTTTTGCCTCGGAATTATCCAAGTCGATCAAATTCTTCCAGACACGATATCCATCACTTGCTGTCAGTAGTGTGGTGCTCGCTGGATACGCGAGTACGGTACCAGGGCTTGATCAGTATGTAGCTAACAAAGTTGGCATACAGACATCTGTGGCAAACCCATGGCAATTTGTATCAGTACCGAGAAACGATCAAAATCTAGCTGCTGCAGCAGCTGAGTTTGCGGTTGCGATCGGTCTAGCGGAACGGGGAGGTGGTTTATGATAGAAATCAACCTCATCCCTGACGTCAAGCAAGAATATATCAAAGCCAAACGTGTTCGTACGCTTGTGGTATCTGGGGCGATTATCGTCGGTATTGCTTCCGTTGGAATTGTTGTCCTGATGGCTGTTTACCTGTTTGGCGTGCAAGCACTTCGCTCAACGTTAGCTGACAATGCAATTACCGAAAAATCGAACAAACTCAAAGAAGTACCCGATCTAGCCAATATGTTGACTGTGCAAAACCAATTAGCGCACATCACTACATTGCATGACGGGAAAAATATCGATTCACGACTATTTGAGCTGTTGACTATTATCAACCCGGCCAAACCAAACCAAGTAGTTTATTCGTCTGTACGAGTTGACTCTGAAAACAAGCTCATTCATATCGATGGCCAGGCGGCGAACGGTTTTGTTGCGGCAGATGTATTCAAGAAAACGATTTTGGCGACAACATTTAGCTATGGTCAGGACAACGAGACCAAAACCGAGCCTGTGACGCAGAATGTTTCGATATCAAACATGAGCTATGGTGAAGATTCGACAGGCGCGAAAGTACTAAGGTTTTCAATTGATTTTGAATACAATGAAGCGTTATTTGCTCGAAACTCAAAAGATGCGATTATTGATCGTCCTGATCGCCAGAATGCAACGGATTCGTTCAAACATCTGCCGGAAAGTTTGTTTGGTAGTCGGGCAGCCGATATACAGGAGGCACAGTAATGGATAAATCTACTGCGGGACTGCGTAAGCGCCAACAAATTCGATCTGCAAATAGGATCATGTTTTTGTGGATTGCAGGTGTGTCGGTGGTTGTCGGTGTGTCGATCGTTCTGATTGTATTCCTGGCACAAAAGATTGTGTTTGGCGAAAAAGTCATTGGTGAGAAGAATAAAACCGTATCAGTGCTTGATAAAAACCTCTCGACGGTTGATACGTTAAAAGATAATATTCGCGTATTGAATACGAATGAGGCACTGAAATCAACGCGACTCAACGACAGCGACTCACCTCTGCAATCGGTATTGGACGCACTTCCAGCTGATGCAAACTCAACGGCACTTGCATCATCGTTGCAGACGAAGTTGCTTACGGGGGTTCCAGGCATTGTAGTGGAAACGATTAATGTTGAACCCGTCAGTGGCGTGGAGACATCGAGTAGCAGTACATCCTCGAGTAGCGAAAGTGTTGCTCCAAACCAAATCGGTTTCACATTTTCTGTGAGTGCTGATTCGTCCAATTATGCAGCGTTGCGTCAAGTACTGGAGCGCCTTGAAAAATCAATTCGACCGTTTAATGTGACCAACCTCACCGTCGAAGGGCAGGGTAATAGGGTGGTGATGACTGCGACTGGAGTGAGTTATTATGAGCCTGCACAGTCTGTACAGTTAATGACTAAGGTGGTAAAACCATGAAAAAAAGTGATATTGCCGTTATTATCTTGATTGCCTCTGTCAGTATTGCTGTGGCATACTTTGTGGCTGATGCGGTGATCGGTAAACCTTCGAGTGCAAGCGTAAAAGTACGAACAGCAACACCAATCAGTGCTGAAGTTGAGGAACCGAGTACGAGTGTATTTAATAAAGACGCTATCAACCCAACGGTCGAGGTCGTTATTGGTAATGAATAGTCCTGAGGGCGGGAGGGAACGATAGTGGCACTACTCACGACCGACATGCAGGACAAGCTGATGGCACTCCTTACCGACGAAGGATTGGTGTCAAAGGCGTCTTTGGACAAGGCAAAACAGGAATCAGAAGAGACCAAGCGGCCACTTTTTGAACTGTTAGCTGACAAGCATATCATCGACGATGAAATGCTCACTCATGCGATTGCGCAAGTGTCTGGTGTGCCTTATGTGAATTTGACGAATAGCCTCATTAGCCAGGATGTGTTAAATCTGCTCGCCGAGGATGTTGCGGAACGATTTATGGCGGTACCACTCGCCGAGGTACAAAACCGCCTGGCGGTTGCAATGGTTGATGCGAGTAATGTCCAGGCTGTCGATTATCTTTCGAATCTGATTGAGCGTCCGCTCAAAGTTTTTATGGCATCCGAAGCAGGTGTTCGGCACGTACTCGATCAGTATCGTACCGACCTATCGACGGTTGATGAGGCTGCCGAGGTCTCCAAACAAGAAGCCGAAAAAGAAGAAGCCGGTAATATCAAAACAATCGTTCAGGATTCGCCGATCAGCCGGGCGCTGAGTACAATTTTGGAGTATGCCGTCAAGTCACGGGCAAGCGATATTCATATCGAACCACTTGAGTCTGCGCTCAAGATTCGCTGCCGAGTTGATGGTGTTCTGCGAGAGGTCATGCAACTACCGAAAGCGATCGAGCCCGCTTTGGTGAGCCGAATAAAAATTTTATCCAACCTCAAGATCGATGAACACCGTATTCCACAGGATGGCCAGTTTGCTGTCAAAGTGGCGAACAAAGAGGTTGACCTGCGTATTGCGATTAGCCCAGTTGTCTGGGGCGAACAAGTCGTGATTCGTCTGCTCGACAAATCTGGTGCGAGCTTTAATATCGAAGAAATGGGCTATGCCGGCCGGGCGCTGCGCGCGGTTCGCAAGGGTATCCACCGACCAAACGGTATGATCCTGACCTCAGGGCCAACGGGTAGTGGTAAATCAACTAGTTTGTATGCCCTCATCCAAGAGATTAAAAACGACACGGTGAATATCGTCACGCTCGAAGATCCGGTTGAGTACAAAATTGCTGGCGTCAATCAAATTCAGGTGAATCCCGAGGTTGGTCTCACCTTCGCAACGGGACTTCGCTCGATCTTGCGTCAGGACCCTGACATAGTGATGGTTGGTGAGATTCGTGATGACGAAACGGCAAACTTGGCTGTTCAAGCGGCACTGACCGGCCACTTGGTATTCAGTACGCTGCACACCAACAGTGCGGCCGGGGTGTTACCACGTCTGCTTGATATGAAGATCGAACCGTTCTTGATCGCGAGTACGGTCAATACGATTATTGGCCAACGCTTGGTGCGACGCGTGTCGCCAAAAAGGGATACGTATCAGTCAAATCCGATCGAAACACAGAATATTTTGGCGACGGTTGGCCACTTGCTCCCTAAGACACCGGCCGAAGTTGCGCAGGTTTCTGCTGATTTGGGGTACAAAGACTTGCCTCTGGCGGGTCAAAATGCTTATACTTTAGTCAAGGGTAAAGACACCCCCGCGACGCCACGAGGCTATAGCGGCAGGGCAGGATTGTACGAAGTGATGGATGTCAGTGAATCAATCCAGCAATTGATTGTCGCGCATGCAACAACGAGTGAAATCCAAAAGCAAGCTGTTGCCGAAGGCATGATCACCATGCGGCAAGATGGTTATCTCAAGGCGCTGCAGGGTATCACAACGCTTGAAGAAGTGAATCGCGTAACGGCTGACACGGCGTAGGGGGGAGAAAAATATGCCAAATCAAGAACTCAGAATCGAAATTCTACTGGAAGAAGTCGTTCGTCGTCGAGCGTCAGATTTGCATTTGCAGGTTGGCTTGCCGCCAATGCTGCGTGTTGATGGTTCGCTGGTGCCGGTAACAGGCTTTAATCCCCTTGATGAGCCATCGGTTGAAACATTGTTGTTTGCCATTCTCGATGCGGAACAAAAACAGATTCTTGAAAAGGACAAAGAGTTCGACTTTAGCTTTGCATTTGGAACCTTGGGTCGTTTTCGTGTCAACGCATATCACGAACGGGGCAATCTTGCTGCTGCACTACGACTCATCCCCAACGAAATTAAAACTATTAGCGAGCTTGGTATTCCACCGGTTGCAATGAATTTTGCTGAATATCCTCGCGGGCTTGTCCTAGTGACAGGGCCAACGGGGAGTGGTAAATCAACGACCCTTGCTGCACTTATCGACAAAATTAACAGCGAGAAGTCGCAACATATTATCACGATCGAAGATCCGATCGAGTTTACGCACAAATCTAAAAAATCGGTTGTTGTCCAGCGCGAAGTACACTACGACACCTATAGCTTTTCTGCAGCGCTACGCTCAAGTTTGCGCCAGGACCCGGATGTCGTACTGATTGGTGAGATGCGCGACCTCGAGACGATTAGTGCCGCAATTACAATTGCTGAGACGGGTCACTTGGTTTTTGCATCACTCCACACCAACAGCGCAGCTCAGTCGATTGACCGTATGATCGATGTGTTCCCGCCACACCAGCAGTCACAGATACGGGCGCAGTTGGCGAATATTCTCATGGCGATTTGTTCACAGCGCCTCATACCGGCAATTGGTGGCGGACGCGTGGTGGCAGCCGAAATCTTAGTTGCAAACCCAGCGGTGCGCAACATCATTCGTGAGGGCAAAACACATCAGCTAGATGCGGTCATTCAGACTGGTGCAGACCAAGGCATGCAAACAATGGATCGTACGCTCGTTGGCTTGGTGCAAAGTGGCGTGGTGACCTATGACGAAGCTCGGAGCTATGCTGTTGATTTGACGGAATTTGAACGGTTGATGCGAGGCTGATAACCAATGCGCAAATTTAACTACGAAGCCTCAGACAGTACGACCGGCAAGACCGTTAAAGCGGTTGTGCAGGCCGAGACTGAGCGTGATGCTGCTAAATTGCTGATCGCCCAAGGCTTTACGCCGATTAATATTACAGAGGCCGATGAGAGCGGTAATAATCTGTTTGAACGACTCAGTAATCGCATCACAACGAAGGATAAAGTCGTCTTTACCAGGCAGCTATCCACACTGATTGGCGCTGGCTTGCCTTTGTCGCAGAGTTTGCATACGGTTGTTGAACAAACACCGAATACCCGCCTAAAGGGTATTGTTCAGGACATTATCACATCGGTAGAGGGTGGACATTCGCTTCATGATTCGTTTGCCAAGCACCCCGAGGTGTTCGACAAATTATTCCTCGCGCTTGTCGCTGCTGGTGAGGCGTCGGGTACGCTTGATGATGCACTGCAGCACATCGCAGAGCAACAAGAAAAAGATGCGGCAATCATGAGTCGTATCAGGGGTGCGATGACGTATCCAATCATCGTGCTATTCGTGATTGTTGCAGTGTTGATTTTTATGCTCGTGACAGTTGTGCCTCAAGTAGAAAAGCTCTATAAAGACCTGCACCAAACGTTACCGTTTATTACGGAATTTACCGTCGCGGTATCGCGGTTTATCACGCAGTATTGGTGGGTAATGCTCATTGCATTAGGACTTGCTGTCTATTTAGCCATTCAATATTTCCGGACAGAATCTGGCCGACATACTGCCGATCTGTTAAAACTAAATGTGCCTGTTTTCAAGGGCCTCTTCCGACGGCTCTATATGGCGCGTTTTAACCGTACTGGCCAGACGCTACTGTCCACAGGTGTCACAATGCTCGATATGCTATCAATATCGAGTGAGGCGGTCGGTAACGGTATTATTTCGGCTGAAATAGAAAGTGCCGCCGAAAAAGTGAAAGGCGGTAAGGACTTGTCGTCGGCCCTTGCAGTCGAAGAAGATATTCCTAAATTTGTGTCACAGATGATTAGTATTGGTGAAAAATCTGGGCGCATTGATGAAATGATGGGTAAAACAGCCAAAATTTATGAAGACGAGCTAGATGAAGAAATTCGCGCTATTTCAACCTCTATCGAGCCGATTCTAATGGTTGTATTGGCAATTGTTGCCGGTGGTATGGTTGCAGCGATCTTGCTACCAATTTACGGGCTCGTGAATACCATTAATGTTTAGTATAGACAGACAGAGGCTACTAATGTATGATAAGCGTAAGCGTTCCGCTTACACACCAACGGGACCCTAACAGTAGTAATCAAAACGTTCATAGAAAGGTGGGAATTTCATGAACAGCCAATACAAACAACTATCTGAATCAAAGCGCGGCTTTACGATTATCGAAGTCGTGTTGGTACTGGCTATTGCCGGTCTGATTTTCCTCATGGTTTTCCTCGCGTTACCTGCTTTGCAGCGTGGACAGCGCGACACCCAGCGTAAGGATGATTTATCACGTATCAATACTCAGATTAGCAACTACCAGAATTCAAACAGAGGAGCGGTACCAACCGAAGCCAAATTGACGGCATCTGGTACGGGCTTTGTCGCAAGATACCTGGGTGGGTCTGGTGCTCAAGCTGGATCTGAATATGTTGATCCAAGTACCGGCGAAGGCTATCGATTCGTGTACCAATCTAACCTGACTGCAATTCCTGGTGACGGCGAAGTCTTCTATAAGGATGGCAGTATTTGTGGGGATGATGGTAATGCAACGACAAGTACCGCAACCCGCCAATATTCTCTTCGTATCAAACTAGAAAATCAAACCTCAGCATACTGTATCGATAACCGATAGGCGCAGTTTGCGAAAAATCCCCCCGTCCATAGTGGCGGGGGATTTTTTCTGGCTGCTTATGCTTATTTTGTGATACCCTAGACTGTAATGGAATACAAAATTGTTGTCAGTATCGCACTTAGCGTGCTGGGGCTGGTGCTAGGGAGTTTTGCTGGTGCCACAACATGGCGATTGCGGGCACGGCAGCTGCGAGAAGATGCTCGGCACGGCGAAAAGATCAGCAGTACAGAGAAGCGACAGGTAACTAAGCTGCAACCAAAATCACTGACGAGTGATCGTTCCGTGTGTCTACACTGTGGCCATGAGTTACGATGGTACGATCTGATCCCTCTTGTAAGCTGGCTGTCGCTCGGGGGTAAGTGTCGGTACTGTCACAAGCCCATTGGTTGGTTTGAACCGATGATTGAGTTGGGACTAGCAACCTTTTTCGTCATCTCATATTTATTCTGGCCTTCGCAATTGTTAACATCGGTTGATATTATACAATTCGTCATTTGGTTGGCTGCAGGCGTGGGTGTGGCAATTCTCTTTGCCTATGATATGAAGTGGTTTTTGCTACCCAATGTGGTTGTCTTTCCATTGATTGGCCTTGGAGCACTTCATGCGGCTATTGTCTTATTCGAAGGTCATTTTGGCTGGACAGTTACACTTAGTATTCTTTCAAGCTGCGCGATCCTTAGCGGGCTCTATTATCTGATATATATTTTTTCGGGCCGGCAGTGGGTTGGATTTGGTGATGTGAAGCTAGGCTTGGCACTTGCGCTCCTTCTCGCTGATTGGCAGCTTGCGATATTGGCATTATTTTTGGCAAATCTGATTGGTACGATTATCTTCCTCCCGTTTCTCCTGACGGGCAAACTAGGGCGACAAACACACATTCCATTTGGTCCACTCCTCATTAGTGGATGGGCTATCGCAGGATTGTTCGGTACTAACTTATTGGCATGGTATATCGCGTTCACCTTAAGTATCTAGGTGTAGCGAGGTTCTATCCGCTTATGCTATAATCGACCCCAAATGACTACTGATACGGCGCGTGGGTTTACGATTATTGAAGTAATGCTGTTTCTGGCCATTACAGGGGCTTTGTTCGCAGCGCTGATGATTGGGGTAAACACGGGTGTGACGCAGCAACGGTATCTCGATAGTGTTCGCAGCTACAAGGCTCTGCTGCAGAATGAATATTCAGAGGTGGTGAATACGCGCAATGAAGATATAGAAGATTGGAAATGTAGCGGTGAGGATGGTGTAAAGCAAGAGGGCTCTCGCTTACCCCCTCGCGGAACATCACGATGTGTGATTTTGGGTCGTGCAATCCAGATAACGGGTGAAGGTCAAAAAATTACGACATCGAGTGTCACTGGGTATGATACAAATGGAACCGATGATGATCAGGGTGACATAGCTGCCATAAAAGGTTATTCGCCAAAACTTGGCGGATTTGACGAGCGTTCAACTGAACTCGATTGGAGTACTCACTTAACTCCTGTGCCACCTCGGACAGGCAATCCGGTCTCGACGGCCTTAATTTTAATACTTCGCTCGCCTTCATCCGGACTTATCAGAGTTTTTACATCACCAAGTTCTCTTGGTAATACAACTGACCTGTCTCCACTTATCGATCAGGCAAACGCCTCTGAGGCTGCAATAGTAAAGAACTGTATTATTGGTGACTCCGGTCTGCTGCCGAAACAGATGATTAGTCTTGACCCGCGAATTGCTAGCCCAGATGCAGTGACAACTGATGGCGGGGAGAATACGGAGTGTCAGGGGCAATGAAGCAGCGTGGTGATACGATCGTCGAAGTCCTGTTTGCCGTCACGGTATTTAGTATGATTGCCGTCGGTGGATTGGCGCTGATGAATCAAGGAACAGCAATGGCGCAACGGTCGCTCGAAATCGGTCTGGTACGCGATCAAATGGATGCTCAAGCTGACGCGCTACGGTATGTTCACAATGCTTACATTGCAAATTATGGAGTGGACGGTGCGCAAACAACCGATATTTGGACGAATATTACGCAAAAACATGCAGTCACAAGAGCGCAAGATTTTAGCGATGTTAGTAATGGCGAGCAGTGCCAATTGCCGCCAGCCGATCCGAGTGGTAGCCAATCTGACGGAACGCCGTTTGTGTTGAATATCAAAAAACTGGACACTGATCCGGTTTTAACACTAAACCAATCGAATGCGACCGATACGCCAACGTATGCCCAAGTACGCTATCCTCCAGAGGTAAGCGCACCAAAAGCTGAGGGTATATGGATACAAGTTGTACATGGCGACCCCGATGGCACCGGTGGTAAAGTGGGTTTTTATGATTTTCATATTAGGGCATGTTGGTTGACGCCCGGTCAGCGAGCACCAGTGACGCTGGGAACGATTGTGAGGTTATATGATCCAAAACCATAAACATACGAGTCACGGTTTTACTGTCGTTGAATTGATGATTGCAATGGCGTTTATTTCGCTTTTACTTCTTGCAATTATTATGACGGTCATGCAGGTAGGGGCTATCTATAACAAAGGCGTGACAATGAAATCGGTCAATCAGGCGGGGAGAATAGTTGTGGCTGACATGAAGCGGGCGATCGGTGAAAGCGGCGTTGATATTATTTATAAACCACATGAGCGGGGAAATGATTCGGGTAATCCTGTCTACGATGCTGGACGGCTATGTACAGGAGTATACAGCTACATCTGGAATATCGGCACCTTTATTGGCAGTGACTCGAACGATCCGAATTTTCAGGTCAATAAATATGCAGGGAGCGATGATGATCGAAAAAAGCCTTTGCGTCTTGTGAAAGTGAGAGATACCAGCAGCCATTACTGTCAGGGTGATGGAACAGAGGATATCCAGCGGTCTGATGCCGTTGAGTTATTGTCGGAAAGTGAATTGGCTGTTCAAGACTTTCATATCGAACGAGTGACTGACAATTTGGCAAGTGGCTCAGCCCTCTATAGTATCCGAATGACGATTAGTAATGCAGAAACAGAAGCCATTGATACGGTTGACAATACTTGTAAGCCACCGAGCGAAGAACCGGCGTTGCAAAACTTTTGCGCAGTCAATGAATTTGCATTTACAGCACGCACAGGTAATGGAGGAGGGCAGTGATGAACCTGAAACGATACGTACAGCAGGGATCAGTGTCACTTTTTGTCGTGATTTTTGCCGCGCTGCTGATCATTACAATTGCGACGGCGTTTATCAGGATTATGCTTCAGGACCAGTCGCAGGCATCGGCGAACGATTTGTCCAAAAGTGCCCTTGATTCGGCATATGCCGGAGTTGAAGATACCAAGCGAGCGATTGTCGAGTACTATCAACGGAGCTGTCCAGCACGAGCTGCGGGTGAAGATACGCGCTGCGACATACTAAAGGGCGCGTTGGTAGCAGCTGATGTGTCTGTTGATGATGGCTGGACGCCAAATTGTGATGCGACAGCAAAGGCGGGTGTTGCAACTATTAATGACAAAGGTGAGGTCCCAGTTAAAACGGATAACAGAGATGAAGCGCTCAACCAAGCGTATACGTGTATCAAAGTCCAGATGAATCCCTCGAAGTATCATGGGTCTGACTTGCCAAAGTTAATTCCGTTAAAAACAAAGGACAACGCGCCATTCAAACGGATCAAATTCGAGTGGCATCTACAGCAGACAGGGGGATCACTGAACCTTATCGACAGCGACGAGATGCATACGCAAAGTGACGGCTCAATAGCGTATGATATGCCTGACCGGTGGCCAGCAAATAGGCCAACTATTATGCGTTTGCAATTGTTGCAGTACGGAGCCAATTTTAAACCGGCAGATCTTGATAAAAAAGGCGTTGATAACAAAAATAGCTTGACGCTTTTTCTTCTGCCGACATCACTCCCTGGCTTAACGACAACGTATTTCTCGAATGATTTGCGACAAAGCAAAGGTTCGCAGGCGGTCCAGCCTGTGAGCTGTAGTCCAACACCAGCAGTTGGGAGTTATGCTTGCGAAATCACCATTGAGCTGCCTGATGTGGGTGATCCCCCAAGCACTAATCCACGGAACGCGTTTTTGAAAGTCGATCAATTGTATACCTCGGGGGACAAACATTACACGATTACTATGCTCAACGATGCAGGTACGGCAGAACGATTTGCAGATGTTCAGGCAGCAGTTGACTCTACCGGAAGGGCGAATGACATCTTCCGCCGGATTCGCAGTTATATTGATTTTGGGAGCAGCATACCGTATCCCGATGCAGCAGTTGATACGACTAAGAGTCTCTGTAAAGAGTTTTTGGTAACAAATGACGCGGCCTATCCGGGTAATAACCCCTGTCCAGCGCCTCCGCAATCTTAAGATTCGGTGTGATAACGCTCGTAAACCTCGCGCAAGTGCTCGTCTGTAACGTGGGTATACACCTGGGTGGTGCTAATATTGCTATGCCCGAGCATTGACTGGACTGAACGCAGATCGGCACCATTCATCAGTAAATCGGTTGCATAGCTATGGCGCATGGTGTGGGGGCTAACATGTTTGGTGATTCCGGCTAGCCTCGCATAGCGACTCAACATTCGCTGGATGGAGCGGGCGGTAAGTCGGCGATAGTCACCACTCGTATCAGGGGCAACATTCCGGCTATAACTGATAAAAAGCGCAGGCAAGCTGTCCTGACGCGTTTCAAGATAATTGGTGATATGGTCGGCCGCGCTCTGGCTAATGAATATGGGGCGGTCCTTTTGGCCCTTTCCGCGGACCATAAATTCGCGCCTTTTGGTGTTAACATGATCCCGATCGAGTTTGACCAATTCAGATACGCGCAGTCCACTTGAAAAGAGCAGTTCAACAATCGCTCGATCGCGTAACCCCTGTTCTGTATTGATATCGATTTGTTCAAGTAAACGATTAATCTCGTCACGGTAGAGAAACGTGACCTGTTTGCGACTAATTTTTGGCAGAACAATTTTATCAGGACTAAGTGAGGCGATATCGCGGCTAGATAGGTAATGTAAAAAACCACGGAGTGCTATGAGGTGGTAACTTTGAGTAATTGTTGCTAAATCCTCATCGTTGTTGTTTTTGTATCGGTTCAACCAGAGACGGTATTTGCGCACAACTTCGCTTGTGATTTTTGCTACATCGATATCTTCGGTAAATTCAACAAACCGCTCCAGGTAGAGTCGGTAATTTTCGGCAGTCTTTTGAGATCGACCCCCTTCGACTTCAAGGTGTTCAATATAATCCTGTAAGAGTTCGGATGTGTACATAACCACTATCAGCATAGCGCAGCTTAATGAAAAACGGTAGAATGGGGTAATGACTATTGTTGAAAGCATCGTGTTGGGCCTTGTGCAGGGCTTGACCGAGTTTATACCAATTAGTAGTTCGGGCCACTTGGTGGTAGCGCAATATTTCTTTTCTGGCGCGTCCGATCACCTGTTTCTAGAATGGATCAATATCGGCACGATGCTGGCCCTCGTTGTTTATTTTTGGCGGCGTATCTTGAGTATTATCCAAGATATTTTCGTGCGGCATAAATACCGGTTACTGCGTAATATTTTGCTGACGTCACTGCCAGCAGGGTTTGTTGGCTATTTGGCAGCGGATATGATAGAGAAAGATCCATTTTTTGGCAGCATTGTTGTGGTTGCAATTATGTCAGCGCTTGTCGGTATCGTTATGATTGTGCTTGAGTGTTTGCCAAAGGCGTCTGCCACCAAGGATGGCGAGGCGTTGACAATACCGAGGGCACTGAGCATCGGAGTGGCTCAGATGATTGCATTAATTCCTGGCACCTCACGCTCGGGTGCAACAATTATTGCGGGTCGATTGAGTGGCTTGAGCGCAAAAGAAGCGGCTGAGTACAGTTTTTTGGCGTCTTTGCCAATCATGGCGGGTGTCACACTTAAGGTGTTACTCCATGATCATGCATACCTTGCAGATAATCTTGGTACATTGCTGATCGGTAATCTGACAGCATTCATATCAGGCTTGTTTGCGGTCGGCTTTTTAATGCGATATCTTGCTAATCACAGTTTGGCGGCGTTTGGCTGGTATCGAATTGGTCTTGCAGTAGTGATTGCAGTCATACTTTTGGTACAATAAACAAGAAGAAATAACAGGAGAATTCATGAGTAGTCATATTCAGCGTACATTAGTATTGTTTAAACCAGATGCGGTGCAGCGGGGAGTTGTAGGTGAAATTTTAACTCGTTTTGAGCGTGTGGGGCTAAAAATCATCGGCACAAAGATGATTGCTCCAGATCGAGAGCACTACTACAAACATTACGAAGAGATTGGCCAGGTAATTACCCGTCGTGGCGAAGAAACATTTAACAATGTGCTTGAAATGATGAACCAGGGGCCAGTCATCGCAATGGTACTTGAAGGCGTTGAGGCAGTGGAGCTAGTTCGCAAACTCGTTGGGTCCACAGAGCCAAAATCTTCGGCCCCGGGAACAATTCGTGGCGATTTCTCACATATGAGTTATGGCTATGGTGACGAAAAAGGTAAGGGTATTCCAAATCTCATTCATGCCTCAGGTGACCTGGATGACGCCAAGAAAGAAATTCCTCACTGGTTTAGTGATGATGAGCTGTACGATTACAGTGTATTGAACGAAAAATTCACTCGGTAGGCTGTTATAATAAAGGTATCTGACTCACGAAGCAACGGTGCATAGCACCGGCTTCAGGGGGGAGGAGTGAGTTTTTGGATTCATTCCAAAAATGAAACGGAGGGGCGAGCCCCTCCTAATACATATGCGCCTCGGTAGCTCAACTGGATAGAGCAGATCCGTCCTAAGGATAAGGTTGTAGGTTCGACTCCTGCCCGGGGTACCATGATAGAATGATTCTATGGCAAAAGAGCAAGCAGATTTTGACGGCCAACGCGAAGGTGAAGAACTACTTTTTGTCTTCCGGCGGCACATCATCGCCATGCGTAAAGGGTTCTACCTGTTTTTAATTCCCTTCGCTGTATCCGCCTTACCAGTGTTTTTTTGGCCATCAACGCTCGAGATCTACTACATACCGCTTGCGGGATTTCTGATTGGACTTGTGCTGTTTCTATACCATTTTCTAATGTGGTACTACACGATTTATATCGTGACCAACCAGAGGATTCGACAGATTACACAACACGGATTTTTTGGTAAGGATGTCGTCGAGCTGGGACTGTCAAAGATCCAAAACATAAGCTATAATATACCAGGACTTTCCGGTGAACTATTTGGGTTTGGTACCATTGTCATTCAGACATATGTCGGTGATTTGATCATCAACAAAGCTGAACATCCGGAAAAAATCTATAACAAGTTACAAGATGCGGTCGCCGCAGCCTCACAGGAGGGCAATGAAAAAGTTCCGTCGTAAAAAGCAAGCCGAAACGCCTGAGCCGCCACATCGGATTACGAACGAAACCGTCGCAGAACACCGTGAACGGATTTTGGCTGGTGGGCGTCGATTTAAATATCCGGTCCAGTATGCGCGTCACCGGTTGGTGATTAATACAATTGTGATCAGCCTTGTTGCACTCGTTGCAGTTATTGTTTTTGTGTGGTGGCAACTGTACCCACAACAGAATACATCAACCTTCTTTTATCGAATCACTCGAGTGTTTCCTCTTCCAGTCGCGTCTATTGAGGGACAAAATGTACCATATAGTGATTATCTGTCGGCATTTCGTTCACAAGAGCATTATCTCCAGGTAAAAGAAGGCGTTGACCTCTATAGCAAGGAAAACAGGCAACAGCTAGATTACATAAAGCGCAAAGCATTAGATGATTCTGTTGCTGACAGCTATGCTGCGAAGATTGCTCGAGAAAAGGGTATCAGTATTACCGATAAGCAGATTGATGATGCAATCAAGCGCCAGCGCGAATCACGAGATGGCGTCACTTCGCAAGAGACCTATGATGCGATCGTGCTGGATCATTTCAATTGGACACCTGCTGAAGCACGCGAAGTGACGGCACATAAGTTACTTCGACAAGAGGTTGCATACCAGATAGATACCAATGCGACGAAGCAACGCGATCAGGTACTCGAGAAATTACAGACAGAGAAAGATTTTGACAAAATTGCAGGCGCGATTCCTCCTATCGGCGATGCACGAGTGCAGTCTGGTGTCACGCCACTTGTTCCTAGTAATAATCAGGACGGCGGACTGGCGGCGGCGGCATCCAAGCTGGAAGTAGGCCAAGTATCGGCAGCGTTTCGCTCAACAACTGGAGATGGGTACTACATTGTCAAGCCGCTCCAGAAAGATAATAATGGAAGGGTGAGCTATGCATATTTGAAAATCCCCCTCACTACTTTTGATACACAGCTCCAAAAGGTAAAGAAAAACAACAAGTTATATACCGAGTATATTTCGGTACCGCAAATAAGCACGCCAACAGCAAACAGATAGCGAAAGGAGCTTATCATCATGTTTACACTGCCAGACCTTGGTTACGGTTATGATGCACTCGGCAAATATATCAGCAAAGACATTATGCAGTTGCACCATGATAAACATCACCAAACGTATGTTGATAAATTGAATGCAGCAATTGATCAGGCGCCAGAACTGCAAGGCAAGTCGCTTGAAGAGTTGCTGAGTAATCTTGAAAGCATACCAGAAGCGGTGCGAACGGCTGTTCGTAATCAGGGCGGAGGCCACTACAACCACTCATTATTTTGGCAATGGATGTCACCAGATGGCGGAGGTGAGCCTTCAGGCGAACTAGCGTCAGCGCTCACCGTAAAATATGGTAGTTTTCAAAGTTTTGTTGATGAGTTTACAACAAAAGCACTTGGTGTATTCGGTAGTGGATGGGTATGGTTACAACCAGATATGGAAATTATTACCACACCAAATCAAGATACGCCCATTAACAGTGGTTTGCCAGCACCCCTGCTTGGCTTAGATGTGTGGGAGCACGCATATTATCTTGATTACAAAAACAAGCGTGATGATTATGTTAAAGCGTGGTGGAACGTCGTCGATTGGCAGTTTGTTGAGTCGCGTATCGATAAATAGCTAAACCAACTGATTAGCTTGGTGGTGGTGCCGAGGGGGGCGTTGGCTTGTTATGTTGCTCAAACATATCGAGCGGTTCCTCTTCATTAATATAAACAGAATTATTATGTCGTGGAGACTCTATCTGAGGTGGAGAGGGCAGTGGGGCGGGAGGTTGGACCTGTGTGGACGCATCTGTCGTCTCCTGGCGCCAATCATATCCATCATCAATAATAACTGTTGATGATGGTGTCGAGGTTGATGTGCCGCCACTTTCAAACTTACGCCGACGATAAACGATAAAACCAGCAAAACCAAGGCCAAGTACTACTGTTCCGGCAAGGAGAATACCTACGAATGCCAATATGGAAGTACTTGATCCCGGTCCGCCCTCGAGTGGAGAGCTCGTCAGGTTATAAGTGAAATTTTGTGTCGCGGGCGCAGACCCATCCTCGGGAATTGCTTTCGCTTCGACGGTTAAATCAATGGTGAGTGAGGCGGTGCCAGTTGTAATAGTACCTCTGTAGCTTCCTGCGGCAAGGCCAATCGATAGCTTACCGTTACTGCCGGTCGATTTACTGATCGTCCCAATACGCACTTGAGCACCGCTGGCAGGTTGGTTATTTTCGGTGATAGTCATCGTCACCGGAAAGCCATTGGTGATAATAGTACCGCTATAGGTGCCATTTTTTCCACCATCACCCGTCCCTGTAATAGAGAAGTAATATCGATTACCAGGCGCAAGGCCCTTGATGGTTGATTTGAAGGTGCCGTCCCCGCCCGCTTCGACAGCTGCTTGTTTATCAAGAGCTGTCGATTTGGTGCCATATCCCATATTACTCTTCGGGTTAGATGCATTTACTTTCCAGTTGATAGTTGCTGATGTATACGAAGGATTAACGGTGACAGAGTCGACAACTCCAGATGGATCGGGAGTCGGTTGTGGATTATCATCACCTGTTGTTGGCTCAGAACTTGGTGTTGGCGTTGTCGATACGATAGGAACAGGAGTAACAGATGGCCTGGTTGAGGGTGATGGTTTGGGCGTCGTACTGGTCGTAGGAGGGGGATTTGGGTTGGTGATTGTAAATTCGCCCGATGCATAGCTCGTCGTCGCACCGTTAACACGACTATCCCCACTAAAATTAACCGCTGCCGTACCAGAACCGATTGCCTGAAAGGTGATACTGAATACCTGGGCAAAACCACTCGGTGCCGGACTGCGGGAACTACTGAATGAGACAGTACCCGACCCCTGTGTGATGCTTGGTGCTCCATAGGCACTTCCTCCTGTCGAAATACTGGTGACTCGAAGGAGATTTGTTGGATACGTCACGGTACCACTGACATTGCCAGACGACTGGTCGGTATCTCCATAGCTGCGTATATTAACAGGAAATGAGGTATTAATGTTCATCTGGGAGGTGGCAGGCGATACAATCAAACAATTCGTTCCCGCTTGGCAATTGCTTCTCGCATGGGCTAAGTTTGCGGGTAGGAGCGAAAGGCAGGCACAGGCAACCATTAACCACAATCTTGCCTGTTTCCGTACGATAGCTTGTACTACGGCGAGTCTCATTGCGATGCTCCTAATGGTGGTTGAGCCATTGGGTGAGCTGAAGGGTTCGAGGCCGGTGTGGCTGGGTGTGGCGGGGCATGGTGATGGATGATATCAAGTTCACCCGTGGCTGCATCGTACACAGCGCTTGTTTCATCAGGGTTATCGGTGGCGGTGTCCGCTGGATTCTCTTCAATACTCTCAACAGCGGCAAGCTCAGGCGATAACTGCTCGGTAATCTGGCTGCTTTCGGGCTGCTCTGGAGGAGGTACAGCCATTTGAGGTTGATCTTGGGTAGGCGGGAGGGGAAGCGTTGAAGCATCAAAGGCTGTAGGCGTTTCTGGTACTGGCGCTGCTTCGGGTGATGGAGGAGTGGTAGACGTATCGTTAATAACTGGTGAAGGCGGGGTAACCAAGGGGGCTGGCTCCACAGTCGGTGTGTTGACGGCAGCGGTGTCCAAATTTGGCGTTGGGGTGTTTGTACGATACTCCTCGATTGCCGCGCCATAATTCGCAAGAAGCAAGTCATTATCAACCGTGTTAGATTCTTGTGATTGATTGCGGCGGCGGTATAGGAGAAGTCCGATCAGGCCCGCTGTGGTGATACCAAGCACAGATACACCTCCAATAATGATTGGAATCAAACTCCCGCCCTGATTAGCGCCAGTATCCGCCAAGGCGGCATTGAGGGTAAAGGATTGAAGCTCTGGGCTGCCATTTGCAGGAATTGGTTTTTTCTGCACTGTGAAACTCACCGACAGCGAGTCAGTTGATCCTACCGGAGTAATCATTGCATCATATTTGCCATCACCCAATTCGGTCGTAATAATGGCGTTTTTGTTTGCAGTAAAACTCCGGTCACCAATCTTTACTTTTGCCCCTGGTGCGAGCACACCGTTTTGCTGGATGGTCAGCTGAACGGGATAACCGCGTGTTGTCAGCGTGCCATTGTAGGTGGCGCCTTGCAGTTGATCTGGGGTGGTAGCTTTGATCGTAAAGTAATACAGCGTTCCAAGTTTGAGTGAAGGAAAGACTACTTCGTAGCTTCCATCTTCCTGTTTCGTTACCGTGGCCTCTGTTTTTAGGTCACCTTTTGTTGTGCCGTAGGTAACTTTTGGCACTGCATCGGCTTTGTTAATGGTCCATGTGACACTATTTTTCTGTCGATTGGCGACAATTTTGACATCTTCAATTTTTAGGCCCCCATCACTTTCCACAACTGGGGCGGGGGTTTCCTCGACACTTTGCTCGGGTGCAGGCGTGACGGGGGATGACGATGGTTTGGGTGTTGGAGTTGTCGAGGGCTTTGGTGTTGGTTTTGGTGTTGGGGATGGGGAAGGCGGCGGAGGGGTAGTGCAGTTTGGCGGTGTCCCTATTTGGCCGGAGGGGCAAGTAGTTGGGAGTACGGTGAAGGTACTTGGTGTGCCGGTTGTTGGACCATTGTTTACATTGGTTTCTGGCGCAAAATTTAGTGTGACAGCGCCGGGGGCGATCGCTTTGAATTTTACACTGATAATTTTTTGGTTATTAACCCCAGGGGCTCCCCACCATACAACAGCTTCGTATCGCACGGTTCCCGCGGTCGTCCCGTTCCAGTTCGACCCATTGTTATTTTGGAACACGCCACCGGTATCATTACGATCAATAAGCTGCAGCTTGCTTGCATCATAGGTAAACTTGATCGTTGCCCCACCTCCCCAGATACCTGGGCTGGGCACATTTCCGCGTACTTCTACAGTGAATTCGTTGCCATTAACGATGCTCCCGCCATTTGGGGTAAAATAAACAGTTCCAGCGAGGGCAAAAACATGTGTGGGAATGACTGAAAACACTGCAGTAAAGAGGAGCAGTGCCAATAAAAACCTGTGTCGGATCGTTTGTTTCATTCTTGTGTTTTTGTATGAGGCGGTATACTGTTTTAGCTTATCACGCTAACTGATACGGGTCAATGAAAATACCTCTGTTTTTGACAACGAAAAAAGTCCACCAAAAGGTGAACTATTTTCGTGGCGGGCCCGACCGGATTCGAACCGGCGATCTCCTCCGTGACAGGGAGGCGTGATAGGCCAACTTCACTACGAGCCCTCGTATGATTGTTGCCTAAGCTCCACGTATGATACCAGCTTTTGACCCCTAGTGCAACGGGTATACATCAGTTTATTTCTCGCCTGTCAGATGGTATAATCAGTCGGACGAGCAGGCATGCCGCTGTAGCTCAGCTGGTAGAGCGGCGCTTTCGTAAAGCGTAGGTCTCCGGTTCAAATCCGGACAGCGGCTCCAGGCCACATAGGTATGCGGGTATCGTATAGTGGTAATATGTAACCTTCCCAAGGTTAAGCGCAGAGTTCGATTCTCTGTACCCGCACCAAGTAAAGCATTATGAGACAACGAATTACATCATCACTTCAACTTCTTATCGCAGACAGGCCATTGTTAATCGTTTTGGCATTATTTCTTGTTGGTTGTATCGGCCTGTTGATCTATCTGGCAACTAACATTCATCCAAGTGATCTGCAGGTCGTGACCCATTACACGAGTTTTGGGACAACAAATTTCTATCGCGATAAGTGGTATTATTTGCTGAATTTCGTTGCTTTTGTGATTATTATGGCAATCGCACACATTGTGCTGTGTTATCGGATTTTAGTACAGAAGGGACATGATGCAGCAATTGCGTTCGCATGGCTCGGAGTTGTTCTGGTTGTTATCTCTGCAGCTATTGTGTATCAGGTATTAAAAATCGCATCGCTGACGTAAATTATGACGGATATTGAAATTCCTCTTGGCAAGCGGACAAAAGCCTACCGCTTTTTTGAAATGGTCCCAGCAATTGTGAGCTACGGAGCCATTGTATTGCTCGTTATCCTTTCGCTAATAAACCCACTACTGGCCACAGTCTATCTATTAGCGGTAATTATAACAACGCTTGTCAAAGCGGTAGGTATTGCCTATCACACAACGATGGGTCGGAATAATCTAGAAAAAGCGCAGCGTGTTGATTGGCACAACAGGCTCCATCAATTAGAAGATCCAGCTCGGTATGCTGAACAATTAAAAAACGAGCATTCCCATGCTTTTCAGCACCGTCTTCATGTTGCAAACCTAGAGGATATCGCCGCACATCAAGATTCGTACCCCAAGCCATCACAGCTATATAACGCAGTGATCATTGCTGCGTATAACGAATCATTTGAAGTGTTGCAACCAACTTTCCAGTCATTAGTGGATACAACTTTTGATAAGGATCATATGATTGTTGTATTGACGTATGAAGAGCGTGGGGGCGAGGCGATTGCCGAAACTGCCAAACGCATCAAGGAACTCTACGGTGACACATTTAAGGCGCTGCATGTAATAAGGCACCCGAAAGATGTGCCAGGCGAGGTGGTTGGCAAGGGGAGTAATATTACTTTCGCAGGAAAGTTTCTTCGTGATTGGTTGAAAAAACAACAAATTGCTTATAGTGATGTAGTTGTGACAACGCTTGATTCTGATAACAGACCACACCGCACCTATTTCGACTATCTTTTGTACGAATATATTGTTCATCCAGATCGCAAGCAACTCTCGTATCAGCCTATATGTTTGTTTATTAACAACATATGGGATGTGCCAGCACCAATGCGTGTAGTGGCAACAGGCAACTCATTTTGGAATGTTATCAGCTCAATGCGCCCGCACACACTGCGTAACTTTGCCTCACACTCGCAGCCAATGGACGCACTTGTTGAAATGGACTTTTGGAGTACCCGCACCATTGTCGAAGATGGTCATCAATACTGGCGCAGCTATTTTCACTTTGATGGTAATTATTCGGTTGTACCGCTTTTTGTACCCATATCGCAGGATGCCGTGCTGTCGAGCACCTATCTGAAGACACTCAAAGCACAGTTTATTCAGCTTCGTCGCTGGGCGTACGGTGCCTCAGATGTCCCTTATGTTGCGACACGGCTCTTTCGTAAAGATCGAACAGTACCGCTTGGAGGTGGTTTGGCACGGTTAATTCGTTTACTTGATAGTCATGTGACACTCGCGAGTGTAGCGATTCTCATCGCTGTTGGTGGTTGGGTGCCGCTCCTGATCAACCCTGAAGCATCGCATAGTATCGCGGCTCACCAGTTACCAGAAGTCATTAGCCGTGTGCAACAGTTTGCGTTAATCGGTCTCTTTATTACCATTTTCTTTGCGTTTAAGATGCTGCCACCGCGCCCGGCTCGTTACAAGCGGCGCCGTACCATTTGGATGGTTGCTCAATGGGTGCTGATGCCAGTAACAGCAGTTGTCTATAGCTCGGCTTCATCGTTTACAGCACAGACTGCGCTGTTGATTGGGAAATACTTTGATAAATTCGATGTGACAGAAAAAGCAACTGTAAGCGATAAAAACAAACGCCTCAAGAAAAGCTAATAAAAGCAGGCGGGTGGTCAATAACTGGCACGACAAAAAGTGCTAGTTATTTTTTGGAAGGACGGTGCTGCATCGTCTTGCTCGCTTCATCCCAAGGAATGTTGTACTCAAATGAGAGTGAGAATGTATCAAGCTTTGACGGTTTATTAACAGGGGTGTGTGTTTTTGACTGTGTAGCCATACTTAAATATTAACACAAGCAATATAATTTGTCAATGGAACAAATACGACGGGGTGATATCACACATGATATGAAGGATGCATGGAGAGACTATTTTTATAGGTGGAAAAGTCATTTATGTACGTGGAAAACAAAAACAGACCCCTGTTACAGAGTCTGCTTTATCATTTCTATGGTGGGCGATGAGGAATTCGAATCCCCGACCTCCTCAACGTCAATGAGGCGCTCTAGCCAGCTGAGCTAATCGCCCGCGTGCATCTTTTGAAAGATGATTGCGCGGTGGGTGTTAGTTGCTGATCGGAGCGCCTCAGGCGTCATAATTATTTGGTCTCCCTTCGGTATCCGGCCAGCTGAGCTAATCGCCCATAGCCGTCTTATCTTAACAGATTGAATAAACTGTTGCAATAACTGGGGTGAGGAGATATTATAGCAATGAGCTATGACGCGGAGTAACCGCCCGCTGAGCTCCGTGGGACGTTGGGGCGTACGAAACGCCGCATCACGAGTAAAAGTCCGGTGGAACCGTCTCAGTAGCACTGGGACCCGAGACATGCGATTTATGGATTTACGGAGTTGAATCTACACATCGCATGTTTTTATTTGTAAACGAAAGGACGAAAGATCATGACCGACGAACAATTACATGCAATGCGACACAGTCTGGCTCACATTACTGCCGCAGCGGTTCAGCATTTGTGGCCCCAGGCAAAGTTTGGCGTCGGCCCAGTGGTCGAAAACGGTTTTTATTACGACATTGATCTTGGCGAGACAAAGATCAGCGAGCAAGATTTCCCGAAAATCGAGAAGGAAATGCGCAAAATCATCGCTCAGAATCAGGATTTTGTGCGCTCGGTCAAACCGATCGACGCGGCAATTGCATGGGCAAAAGAGAATAGCCAGCCGTACAAAGAAGAGCTGTTAAATGACTTGAAGCGAAGTGGTACCACTGTCGCCAAAGACCTGGATGCCAGTGAGATGGGTACTATTACCGAAAGTGATGCCGTACTTGATGAAGTATCATTCTATACTAATGGTGACTTTACTGACCTCTGTCGTGGACCGCATGTCGCAAATACTAAAGAGGTGGGTGCGTTCAAACTCATGCGAGTTGCTGGCGCTTATTGGCGTGGTAACGAAAAGAATTCACAGATGCAGCGACTCTACGGTGTTGCATTTGCCACTCAGGAAGAACTAGACGATTATTTGGAGCGTCTTGAGCAAGCAAGACAGCGCGATCACCGTAAGCTCGGCAAGGAGCTTGATCTCTATACAATGTCACCACTCGTGGGTGCAGGCTTGCCATTATTTACTCCGCGCGGAACGGTACTCCGCGATATCTTGGCCCAATACTCCAACCAATTGCGGCAGGGTCGTGGTTTTGAAAAGGTATGGACGCCACATATTACCAAAACTGACCTCTATGAAACGTCGGGACACTGGGCAAAATTTGGTGATGAATTATTCCTTGTGACAAGCCAAGAGACGAGCGATAAAATGGCACTCAAGCCAATGAACTGCCCGCACCATACGCAAATTTACTCTAGTAGACCGCGTAGCTATAAAGATATGCCGGTTCGTTTGCTTGAAACAACAACTGATTACCGTGATGAAAAAACGGGCGAATTAGGTGGTTTGAACCGTGTCCGTTCGTTAACACAAGATGATAGTCATGTTTTCTGCCGACACAACCAGATCGAAGATGAAATTAATGGACTATTGTCTGCTGCAAATGAGCTGTATGGTTCGATTGATATGAAACTAAGGGTGCGTCTGAGTTATCGCGATGATGGTGATGGGTATCTTGGTGACGAGGCACTGTGGCAATCTGCTCAAGAACAGCTAAAAGCAGCGGTCGTGAGCAACCGGCTTGAATACTTTGAGCAAGAGGGCGAGGCAGCATTCTACGGACCAAAGATCGACTTCATGGCAACAGATGCAATTGGTCGCGAGCACCAGGTAGCCACGGTACAGTTGGACTTCGTACAGCCTGAGCGCTTTGGGCTGGAATACACCGATGCCGAAGGTAATTCACAGCGACCGGTGATGATTCACTGTGCATTGCTTGGTTCGATCGAGCGTTTCCTCAGTGTTTTTATTGAGCACACCGCTGGCTGGTTCCCACTCTGGGCGGCACCTGAGCAAATTCGTATCCTGACAATTAATGATACGGTGCTTGATTATGTCGAGGAGATCGAAACTATCCTTCGTGGAACAGTCCTTATGAAACCCGTACGGTATAATGAGCTGCGTTTCTCTCGGGATGATCGTAATGAATCATTGGGCAAGAAGATCCGTGAGGCAACTGCATGGAAGATACCGGTACAGCTGATCATTGGTCCAAAGGATAAAGAAGCTCGTGAAGTCAGCGTGCGTACGCAATCAGGCGAAGAAAAGGTTGCGTTGGATAAATTATCAGAGTATCTGGTAAACATATAGTATGCCCTCGAGACCTGTTATCGCCATAGACATTGATGACACGATTGCTGATAGTACTGAATCTCTAAGGCAACTTGTGAACAGGCGGTGGAATGTCCACCTTACTAAAGACGACTACAGAATCCCCGGAAGCTATCGGAAATACTATGAACAAGTTTGGACGAGGCATGGGCTCGCAGATAAGGTGAAATACGCCGATCTAGAGGATGAAATGGTGATTGATCAGTCGCATATACCTCTTATGGGGGGTGCAGAAGAAGCGATTGGTGAATTGAAGAAGATTGCTCATGTCATTTTTATAACCGCTCGGCATGTATCCTGGGAGGCAGCAACGCGCAAGTGGTTTTCAGATGTGCTTGCCCATAATGATATCGAACTGTATTTCTCAGAAGGTATGAGTAATACTGGTGCCATGACAAAAGGTCAGTTATGTAAGGAGTTTGGAGCAAGTTGGCTGATTGATGATAATCCTTCACATTGTCTGACGGCTATCGATGAAGGTGTGAATACAATTTTGTTTGGTGATTACGGTTGGCATGTTGGTGATGAACTGCAGAAAATGGTAAGGTGCAAGAATTGGCCAGCTGTTACAGAGTATTTTAGAGATGAACCACGATAAGAATTTTCGTATCAAGATAGAGAACCTTATGGCCCAGGTTCCTTATGGCCAGGTAACAACATATGGTGATTTGGCGGCTATGGCTGGACAGGCAGCAGCCAGTCGAGTGGTTGGTGGAATTGCCCACTATGGTAATCCTGATTTACCATGGCATCGACTGGTGAACCGCTTCGGGGGGCTTGCAAGTGGATTTCACGGAGGTCGTGAAGTGCAGGCGCAACTGCTTGCACAAGAGGGTATTACCTGTACAAACCATATCGTTGATCATTTCGAGGAGCTTCGATGGCGACCGCACCTTTAGTAGTCATCGTCGGTCCAACAGCGAGTGGCAAAACAGCGTTAGCCGTTGAACTGGCGCAGCGCTACGGCGGTGAAATTATTTGTGCAGATAGTAGGACTGTCTATAGAGGTATGGACATTGGGACCGCTAAGCCAACACCAGAGGAGCGCAGGCGAGTGCCACATTGGGGGCTGGATTTAGTAGAGCCAAACCAACGATTTACCGCAGCGGACTTTCAGCAATATGCGCGGTCAAAAATCGATGATATTCGATTGCGTGGTAAGATACCTTTTCTTGTCGGGGGCACAGGGCTTTATATCGACGGGGTTATTTTTGACTACGAATTTGGGTCTGATGCTAATCCTGTGCTTCGTAAAAAGCTTGAACAGTATACTGTTAATCAATTGCATGAATATTGCAAAAACAACAACGTAAAATTACCAGAAAACAGTAGCAATAAACGCTACATCATTCGTGCAATCGAGCAAAATGCGATAAATAACAGGAGAAAAGCACAACCAATACAAAATAGCATCATTGTTGGAATTGCAACAAATACTAATGAATTGCGAACACGGATTGAGCGCAGGACTGAACAATTATTTGCCGATGGAGTGGTCGATGAGGCAAAGAAATTGGGCAATAAATATGGCTGGAATAACGAGGCGATGACGGGTAATATTTATCGGCTTGTATGGCAATATGTTGCCGGCGATCTTACCTTGGGCGAGGTGAAGCAACGTTTTATTACAAAAGATTGGCAGCTCGCCAAGCGCCAGCTGACTTGGCTACGACGAAACCCTTACATACAATGGATGACGCTTGATGAAGCGAACAATTATATTGGTGTACAGCTCGAAACTTGGCGCAAATCATGATATAGTCAAGTACAAGAGAGTTATTCGGGAAGTATGATGATTGACGCGTTATTTGGTTCAAAAACAAGGGTAAAGCTGCTGCATTTATTCCTGAACAATCCAGGAAAGTCATTTTATGTTCGCGAGATCACGCGTCTGATCGATGAACAGATTAACTCGGTGCGCCGGGAGCTTTCTAATATGCTTGGTGTGGGGATTATTACGAGCGATACATCTGATAACAAGCTCTATTACGAGGTGAATCAACGCTATGAACATTATGTTGCGCTTCGGGCGATCTTTGCCGACCAGCCACAAAAGACAGCCAAGGTAGTAAGAGCTGCTGATGACTGGTTGCCGATTATCACTGGACTGCCAGGAGTAAGGATCGCGGTGGCGGCTGGCGTACTGGTGCAAGGGTCTGCGAGTAAAGTCGACTTGCTCATAGTTGGATCCATAGCACCAGCAAAGTTAAAGTCAGCAATTAAATCTATCGAGCGTCTCGAAGGGAGAGAATTGACATACAGCACGCTCCCTTATGAGGAGTTCTATTATCGATTGAGCGTTCGTGATAAATTTATAACAGAGATATTGAACAGCAGCCATCAAGTAGTGGTGGATACGGATAACGTGCTGAAAAGTCAGAAATAAGGAGCAAATATGTTTGATATTGAATATAAAGGTGGAAATGGCGTTGTTATCAGCGGTAAAAAAACACAGGTTGTGATTGATCCGAAGCTGTCTCTTGTCGGCCTCAAGGATTTATCAGTAAAAGATGCTGTCGAGCTTGCAACAGAGGCTCGCTTTGCAACGAAAGATCCAAGTGCAAAACTCCACATTGAGGGTCCGGGCGAATATGAGATTGGTGAGGTATCTATAAGGGGTACTCGTGCGACACGGCATATTGATACAAGTGCTGATGAACCATTGAGTACCGTGTACCGTTTAGAAATTGGAGATGTTCGCATAGCAGTGCTTGGTAATATTGCCCCGAAACTCAGTGAGGATCAGCTAGAAGAGATTGGTGTCGTTGATATTCTTATTTTGCCGGTCGGAGGTAACGGATATACGCTTGACGCAGTGAGTGCAGCAACAATTACTCGTCAGATAGATCCACGAGTGGTCATTCCTGTTCACTATGCTGATAAGGCGCTCCAATATGAGGTCCCCCAGGGTGACATCGAACACTTTACGAAGGAGTTGGCTGCACCTGTCGACGACATCGGATCAAAATATAAAGTAAAGTCATCTTCATCAATTCCGCAAGTTCTTACAGTAGTGAAGATTGATCGTAGTTAGAATCTTCACCCAGACGAAAATAAAAACATCTCCGATCGGAGATGTTTTTATATACAAGGAGTGAGCCTACTTAGCTGGGGCGAGGATGCCCTTTTTCTTCAGCGTACGGATAGCCTGAGTGCTGAGAGTCATCGTTACTTTCTGGCCATCGACCATGAAAGTCTTTTTCTGCAGGTTTGGCTTAAAAACACGTTTAGTGCGACGCAAAGAAAAGCTCACATTGTGACCGAACTGTTTGCCTTTACCGGTGAGTTCGCAGCGTGCTGCCATTTCTTTACTCCAATTATTTTTACAATCTGAACCAGTATAAGGTATTTATCTACCCCTGTCAATACCTGGGCGGCCGAAACTTTACAGGCGAAAATGCTATAATGAGACAAATGACAATTGATTTTCTGCAATTAGGCGTCGTGCTCGGTGTTATTTTAATTTCGATGACACTTCATGAGGCCATGCACGGGTTTGTTAGTTACTGGCTAGGGGATGACACAGCAAAACTCCAGGGACGCCTGACACTGAACCCCATAAAGCATATTGATCCGTTTCTCACCATCCTTTTGCCCCTGATGCTCGCAATCATCGGTGCACCGATTTTTGGCGGTGCGAAGCCGGTACCGTTTAACCCTGACAGGGTAAGGGGTGATGAGTGGGGGGTTGCTGCGGTTGCCTTGGCTGGGCCACTTACTAATTTATTGCTCGCTTTTGTTCTTTTTGGGGTTGGAGTACTCTCTGGATTTAACCTTACGGGTCTCGGTTACTCCTCTATTTATGAGATGGTTTTGGCGTACGGGGTATTTATCAATCTTGGATTTTTCGTATTTAATATGATTCCTATACCACCTCTGGACGGCTCGCGCGTTCTTTATGCGCTTGCTCCTGATTTTGTGCGTCGTGGTATGGAGTATATCGAGCAATACGGATTGATTTTCGTTTTTGCAATTGTACTCCTTGGAAGTAGCGTTATTGGCACCATTATGGTTGAGGTAATTCAGTTTATTGTGGGTGTCTTTGCCAAGATTTTCATGCAAGGATAGGGTATAATAGTAGAGTCCCAAGGTTGCCATGACGTGTATGATTTTCCTAACATCATACATATTGGGAGTTCAAATAACTTGTTTCCGTGGAAACATTTTGAGAGCACCCACCTTGCATAAAAGCGGGGAATATCAAGCGTTATGCGCCATGCCTTGGGATTTCGCGTACCTAAAAATCGGGGTTTGGCGCAGCTTGGTAGCGCGCACGCCTGGGGGGCGTGAGGTCATCGGTTCAAATCCGGTAACCCCGACCAGGAATTATCTGATATCATACCTATAGAGGAGCAAAACAAACATAAAATGAACCAACGTATCGCCGTGAGAGCAATTGTAAAGCAAGATGATAAGGTCTTGCTGCTAAGACGTGCGAGTGGCAGGGTCTCAATACTTGGAAAATACGAGCTTCCTGGTGGTCGAGTATCATATGGTGAACAACCTGAAGATACATTGCGACGCTATTTGCATGATGATGTAGGGCTACACATCAGGGTAGCTGATCTGTTTGATGTCGTGACGTATGTTGATCATGATGATCGTAATATCCAGTATGCAGTAGTTACTTATATAGTGGTTTTGGCGACCGATCACCATGAACCGCGTCTCAGCCAAAATTACGACAAGTATATGTGGCAGTCGATGTCAGATATACAACTAAATACGCTTACTGATTTAACACAATTATTGTTGGGAATTATACAACAAGATAAAATAACAGAGAAAAGCATCGATACGGTTATTAAAACTGATGTATCAAAGACAACTGATAATGATGCAATTATCTATGCGGATGGGGGGTCTCGTGGTAATCCAGGTCCTTCGGCGTCTGGTTACGTTATCATGAATGACAAGCAAGAGATCCTGGCCCAGGGTAGTGAATATTTAGGTATCACAACAAATAATCAAGCAGAGTATCATGGTGTACGGCTTGGTTTAGAAAAGGCGCGCGAGCTTGGTTTAAAAAAGATAGACTTTCGACTCGATAGCATGCTTGTCGTTAACCAGATGAATGGTGCTTACACTATAAAAAACCGAGATCTTTGGCCGATCAATGAGCGTATCAGAAAGCTCGTGTCGGGGTTTGAGCGTGTGACATTTCGACATGTTCCCAGAGAGCTTAATCAGTTGGCGGACAATGAAGTAAACAGAGCGCTCGACGCTCATGACACCGAGAAATAATGGTATAATATTAATTGGCAGTCTATTAGGCGATCGCTTCACATCGAGTGAAGAGGAAAGTCCGGGCAGCGTAGGACATGACAGTTGTTAACGACAACCGGGGGTAACCCTAGGGAAAGTGCCACAGAAACGAAACCGCCCTGTAAAGGGTAAGGGTGAAACGAGTGGGGTAAGAGCCCACAGCGGCGTCTGGTGACAGGCGAAGAAGGTAAACCCTGTCAGCTGCAAGGAGGTCTGCATAAAGGATGGTCCGTCCGCAGGCCGATATCCGCTTGATCCTAGTGGTGACGCTAGGACTAGATAGATGATCGCCCCCGACAGAACCCGGCTTATCGATAGGCTACCATAAAAATAACTCCTAGCTAGGAGTTATTTTTATTGAAAAGAGGATTCTTTTCTTATTTAGCACTTTTGACGATTGCCGCGAATGCTTTTGGCTCGCTGACAGCGAGTTCGGCCAAAACTTTGCGGTCAAGTTCGCTATTTGCAGCTTTCAAACCAGCAATGAGTTTTGCGTAAGTTGTACCGTTCTCGCGAGCGGCAGCGTTGATGCGCGTAATCCAAAGACTTCGGAGGTCGCGTTTACGGTTGCGACGATCGCGGTATGCATATTCAAGCGCACGAATAACAGCTTGTTTTGCCAAGCGGAATGACCGCGTGCGGTTGTGCTGCATACCTTTGGCTGCTTTTAGTATCTTCTTGTGTTTAGCGCGTGCAGTGACGCCTCGTTTAACTCGCATGATCCTATACTCCTAGTGCTCGCTTAACATTTTTTGCAGTCGAACCAGTGACGGCTGCTGAAGTGCCAATGGCGCGCTTACGGCTCTTGCTCTTTTTGGCGAGCAAGTGGGTGCCGAACGCTCGGCGGCGGGTGAGCTTACCAGTGCTGGTTAGCTTGATCCGCTTGGCGGTGCCTTTATGGGTCTTTAGCTTTGGCATTATTTACTCCTTATTACTACGCTCAGATTGCGGCCAGCCATCTGAGGTTGTTGCTCCATCACTGCGTCATCTTCCAGCATGGTAACGATCTTGTTGATCATGTCATATCCCAATTCTTTATGTGCCATCTCACGACCCCTGTAAAAAATTTGGATACGTACTTTGTGTCCCTCGGCGAGGAAACCGCGGATTTTACGCAGTTTGATCTCGAGGTCGCCAGCCCCAATCTTGAGGCCAAACCGCATTTGTTTCAGCTCGCTTTGCTTGCTGCTGCGGCGGTTTTTCTGCTGCTCCTTCATCTTTTGGTACTGGTATTTACCCCAATCGATGATTTTTGCAACAGGTGGGTCGGCGTTTGGAGAGATTTCGACCAGGTCAACTCCTGCATCGTTGGCTCGCTGTAAGGCTTCTGCTCGTGACATGATGCCTAGCTGCTCGCCATCGCTGCCGATCACACGAAGCTCACCAGCCCGTATTGCTTCGTTGATGCGAATGGTTGTATTGATCGTTGGTTCTCCTTGGACTGGTTAGTTTAGATCGTTTCCATATGACATGGATTGAGCGTTTACTCGACATTTATTCTATCAGATAAGTCGTCTCTATTCAAGAGGTTTGTCTGCGATACTGTAGCGCCTCGGCAATGTGCGTTTTTGTGATGATTGGAGCCAACTCAATATCTGCAATTGTTTGCGCAACCTTTATGATTTTGAAATAACTCCTGGCGCTAAGACCAAGCCGTTCACCTGCAGTATTTAACAACAGTTTGGCTTCAGGGTGCAGTTTAAGTAGTTTGTGTACCTGGCTACTTCCAAGAGAACCGTTGTATATCGTACTACTATTATATCTTTCCGTTTGTGCTTTTCGAGCATTTTCTATCTGATTTAATCCCAGATTATGTTGTTTATTTTGCTTTTCTCTAGCCTCTAGCAGAATGTCGTTGGGGACTCGAGAAACATTAATAACAAGGTCGATACGATCCATCATCGGGCCCGATAAACGCTTTTGATAGGTAAGGATTTGTGTTTGGCTACAGCTACATTCCTTTGTAGGATCCCCTAGATAGCCACAGGGGCAGGGGTTCATTGTTGCCACAAGCATAAAATCTGCTGGATAAAGCATGCGGCCGCCAGCCCGTGACACGGCGATTTTCTTGTCTTCCAATGGTTGGCGCAGTGCTTCTAGGACGGAACGGGGGTATTCAGGGATCTCATCAAGGAAGAGGACTCCAAGATGAGCAAGACTAATTTCACCAGGTTTTGGCCGTGCACCACCCCCGATAATCGCTATCTGACTGGTGGTATGGTGAGGGGCGCGAAAGGGTCGTTCATTGATAACCTCTCCATCAATCTCTCCGGCAATACTATGAAGTTTCGTAACGGCAATTTGTTCATCTGCAGTAAGATCGGGCAATAAGCTCGTGAGTGTCTTGGCGAGCATTGTTTTACCTGCACCTGGCGGGCCAGCAAGTAAGATATTGTGGCGACCGGCGGCAGCAATAATAAGCGCTCTCTTTGCTTGTTCCTGGCCGTATATATCATCAATCAGCTGTGACGGGGACCTGCGCTGGGAATGTTGGAGTGGGGCGGCCGTGGTGATAGGGAGGATTTGTTCGCGCTTGAGGTGAAGGAATAACTCTTTTAGTGAGGCGACACCGACAACTTCGATGCCTTTGATCAAGCAGGCTTGTTCGGCATTAGCCGTGGGAACAATGAGCTTGTTGATACCAGCTTTTCGGGTTGCCTCAGCAATGTTGATCGTCCCTTTAATGGGCCGAAGGGTGCCGTCGAGTGCTAATTCACCAGCAAACACGATATCATCTACCTCGGATTGTCGGAGTTGACCGCTACTAACAAGAATTGCAAGTGCTATTGGCAAGTCGAAATGAGCGCCATCTTTGACAAGTTCTGCCGGAGCAAGATTGATGGTTATTTTTCTGGCGGGGAACTCCAAGAGGGAGTTAGCGATCGCACTCCGCACGCGCTCTTTTGCCTCGTCGATAGACTTGGTTCCCATACCGACGATTTGTATGGCCGGTAGACCCTTTTTGGCATCACTCTCCACCTCGACAAGGGCTCCCTCGAAACCAATTGGGGCAACAGTTAATACATGGGCTACCATATAGCGCCTTATTATAAGCGTAAGCGATACTGAGGAGCAAGCAGTATGCTATAATGAACAGAGGTCGGGGCTGATTTAGCTTTCGACGGGAGGACCTTAACAGGTTATTTTGCAAGCCGACTTTGCGCGTAACGCATATTTTTAATTGCAAACTTTGTTGCAAAAGCTAAGGCTCTGTTCGCTTCTTTGAAGCCACAGGTCGTAGCACCAGCTTTCGCCTAATTGCGAAGCCGTCATATGCCCATAGGTGACATAAGGGCGTATGGTGTCATATGTATGTCACTCACCAATCTCGTGCGCAGTGGCGCGGGTGAGGGAAATCTTTCCACGCGACGATCGATTTTTTCTGTTTGCCTTTGATATCGTGAGTCGTAAACCCTAAGACAAACTATGCTTGTAGACGAATAGCCAGTTACCTTTCGGACCGGGGGGCAGTTCCCCGCAGCTCCACCAAACGAAAAATGCCGAATATATATTCGGCATTTTTCGTTTGTATCCACTTTTGACCCTAAAAAAGACAACCACCTGCGAGTAGTGGTTGTCTTTACGTGGAGTATTTTGTTCGCTGTTTATTTTTGGCTTCTGTACAATTTTTTTATTCAGAAGCTACCCCTATAATATGTCGTCAAAGTGCTTGTGTCAACAAGATTTTATTATTTCAGCAGGTAAAAAATACTACGAGATTTTAGACGCCATATATGGCGTTTGACCATATTGCTGAGCCACAATACAAGCAACACCTCACTAGTCAAACATTACGTAATCACGTATAATAATAACTCTAGACGGGGGATGTGAATATGGAGAGTGACAATTGGCAAGACGGGCAGCCGTCCTCCAATAATGTCAGTCAATCGGCGCCCCGCAATTATAATTTCCTGCTTCGTATGAGTCGGCGCCTCGGCAATGTTGCAACTCAATCTTCATTTATTCATGACGTTCGAAGTTTCATGAATCAAGAAATCACATACAGCTCGCCAAGTCGTTGGCTGGATTCCGGTATTGCGATGTTGCGCGGCAATAGAGCCGAGCAGGCGACGGAAGCCTCCAAGGCAGAACAGGCAGAAACAAAGAAAGAAAAAGATCTTAAGAAAATTGTTACCCAGTCACATGAAATCCTCATGTCTGCGAATACGGTTTTTCCCATCACACTATTTCCAGACACGGTGACGGTGGATAGGACAAAGGTTACTATTACAAAACGTGACTTTTTCTGGTCAGCTGACGTCATGAGTATTCGCATTGAGGATGTATTGAATGTCTCGGCGTCGGTCGGGCCACTCTTCGGGTCCCTGACTGTTGCTAGTCGCGTCATGAGTACTATTGATCATTTTCAAATTAATCATTTTTGGCGGAGCGACGCTATTCGTTTAAAGCATATCATTCAAGGTTACGTGATTGCGCAGCACAACAACATTGATACGGCGCATCTCAAAAAAGAAGAGCTCATCGAAACACTATTAGAGCTGGGAGTCGATACGAATAAATAGAAATACACAACATTGTATTTCATACAACCATATTAAATTAACAGATTATAAATTATCATAATTGATGCAATAATGTTATATACACATCGATTTATATTGACACATTAAGATGCTTGTGCTAGATTGATTATAGGCTTTCTACAAAAACAAAAACGCCTAAAAACCTACCTTTACAATTCAAGTTACGCCCGCCTTTGACGGTAAAACGATAGCGACAATATTATGCCCTGCTATATTGCAGAGCACGCACCTTTTGTTGGCGCTATCGATGCTCCGCCAAACTTTCTGTGGAAACGGTGGCAATGAAATAGAATCGTTGCTAGCGTTTCCACAGAAAAAGCGTCGAGCGCGCATATGATCAGTACCTATGCGCTGAGTTAATCCTTGTTATAAACGAATAGCAGAGAGACTACTCAGCGTATATGTGGAACATCAATGCAAGAGACATGCTTCAGGTTTTTCCTGGAGCGGTCAGACGCCAGGAGTGACAGGTTGATCTTTGGTACACGCGCCCTTTTATTCTTCTTAGCGGCGGATCTGTGTTACCGGATCGCTATAGCCTGTCGCTCTGGCTCATTGGAACTCTTGTCTGTATAGTTATTATTATATGTTTGGGAAACTTCTCTTTATTATCGGCCTCGCCTCTGCGGGGCTGCTTTTACTTGTTCTCAATCTTACGACGCCTTCCACCGCTGGAGCGGGGGGTGTCCTCGTCGTCTTCTTTCTTGGGTATATTGTCACCTTGGTTATCGTTACTTTTGGTTTATGGGGCCTTACACGTGTGCTCTTTAAGTTTGCAGGGGCAAGTAGAGTACTGCGCAATGTAAAACGACTTTCTTTAACGCGATCGTATTATTATGCAACGGTGATTGCATTTGCCCCCGTACTTCTTGTCAGTCTCCAGTCAGTGGGTGGTGTTGGTATTTATGAAGTGGGACTCGTTGTTCTGTTCGTTATTTTGGGCTGTATTTATATTGCCCGACGCTTACGATAAAGTGACGTTCCCCAGCGCAATGGTTATGCTATAATTACAGATATGAATCCGGAACTTCCTGCACCTCAAGTGACGCCAGAGTCAACACCGCAGCGTCATGATAGCGAACCGCAGCCATTCAACCCCGAAACGGTGGGTGAACGTCCCCAAGAGCGTGAGCAAAACATGCAGCAGGTTGATAGGCAGACTGCTCCGCCACCTCCAGTCGTTATGCCCATGCCGCTTCCTGCGGTGCCAGTCCCTGTTCAGGCACAGCCGACTGCTGATGATACTGTCGGCCCGACAATTGCTGCCGACGATGATTTAATAGAAAAAGAGTGGGTAGATAAGGCAAAAAAGATCATTGCAGAGACACGTGATGATCCTTATCGGCGCGAACAAGAAGTGAGTAAACTTCAGGCAGATTACCTACGTAAACGCTACGGCAAAGAACTAGGTGTTTCAAACTAACGCAGTGCGCTAGAATAGAAGTATGGCGGGCATTCTGATCGGAGCATTCCTGATAATATCTGTTGGCGCAGCCTTGATCATTATTGCCTTTTCTCAGTACAAAAAGACGCTACGTGAAGCAAAAAATTACGAGCGTGGCCTTAAAATGGTCCCGATGTTTATTCACTTGCCACCGGCGAGCGAGGATATTGAAAAGGGAAGCCGTGATGAACGTGATCTCACTGAAGAAGTGCTATCGGAGGCACAGATCATGTACAACATCATTGCTAGCACGGCTACAAAGGGGTTCAAGAATAAGATTTATGGCCAACGTCACATCTCGTTCGAAATTATCGCAAAAGGTGGACTCGTTCATTACTACGCCGTTGTCCCAATGGTGCTTGTCGATGTTATTAAACAGGCGATCGCAGCCGCATATCCATCGGCGAGATTGGAAGAAGTTGCCGAGCACAATGTTTTTAGTCAAGCTGGCAAAATGAGCGGGGTGATCGGTGGCGAATTCACATTGAAAAAGCAGTTCGTGTACCCTATCGCTACCTATCAGGAGACAAAGCGTGATGCTGCGCGTGCGTTGCTAAATGCCTTGTCCGCTGCTTCCCGGGAGGATGGAGTGGCATTGCAGTTTTTGATTCGGCCTGCCAGCGAAGGCTGGGTACGTACATCGATCAATGCTGCAAAGAAAATCAAGGATGACAAGGGTAAGAATAAGGGCTTGGGTATTAAAAGTGCTACTGGTATGGCGGAATTACTCTGGAAACCGCCAGAGTCACCGAATGAGAAGAAGCCAGAAGAGAAGCAACTGACTTCGCTTGAAGAAGAGACGATCAAGGCAATTGAGGAGAAGACACGCTATCCTGGTTATGAGGTGTTGGTTCGCGTTGTGGTCTCATCAAACACAACTGAACATTCCCAGGCGCTATTGAAGAATATTGTTGCAGCGTTTGCACTGTTTGATTCACCGAGCAATAACGGATTTAAATTTAACCCAGCACGTGACATTGAAGAGCTGGTGACGGCATTTATATTCCGCTTCTTCCCCCAAGCGGTGAAATACAATATCTTGAATAGCGTTGAAATGGCAACAATCTTTCATTTGCCAGATCAGAACAGCATTCCCACATCAAAAGTGAAGCGGCAAATGTCGAAGCAGGTTGATGGTCCGACGGAACTCATGGAAGAAGGCCTATTGCTGGGTGTGAACGAGTATCGTGGCGTCAAAAAAGAGATTCGATTGAGTACGAATGATCGTCGTCGTCACACATATATTATTGGTCAGACCGGCGTTGGTAAATCGGTTTTCCTGGAGAATCTTGCCTATCAGGATATGCATGATGGTCGAGGATTTGCTTTTATTGATCCACACGGAGACTCAGTGGAGCAGTTGCTTGCAAATGTACCAAAAGAACGTGTAGAGGACATTATTTACTTCAATCCCGGTGATTTAGATAACCCAATCGGTCTCAACTTATTCGAATGGGACACCGAAGATCAAAAAGACTTTATCGTGAACGAGTCAATTAATATGCTCTATAGTTTGTACGATCCGGGACATTCGGGTATTGTGGGGCCTCGCCTTGAGCATATCTTCCGTAACTGTGCGCTACTATTGATGGCTGATCCAAACGGTGGAACTTTCATCGATATTCCAAAACTCCTTGTGGATGATGCCTTTATGAAATCAAAACTGAAATATGTTACCGACCGCAATGTGCTTGATTTTTGGACCAAGGAATATCCAGAATCAAAACGCTCAAATGAGTCTGGTGAGGTGACTAGCTGGGTTGTGAGCAAATTTGGTCCATTCTTAAGCAACACGATGATGCGCAACATCATGGGACAGACAAAGAGTGGCTTTAATCTACGTGATATTATGGACGGCAATAAAATTTTGCTTGTTAATTTATCAAAGGGTAAGGTTGGCGAATATAACTCTCGACTACTTGGTATGATTTTTGTTATGAAGTTCCAGGCGGCCGCGATGGGAAGGGCAAATATGTCCGAAACAGATCGTAAAGATTTTAGCCTTTTTGTAGACGAGTTTCAGAACTTCGCGACAGAGAGTTTTGAATCAATCCTATCAGAAGCACGAAAGTATCGTCTCAACCTCGTACTCGGTAATCAGTTCATGACGCAGTTAACTGACAAAATTCGCGAAGCGATTATTGGTAATGTCGGTACTGTCATTAGCGGTCGTATTGGCGTGACGGACGCGGAGTTGATGGTGAAGAAATTCCAACCTGTTTTTGATGCTGAAGATTTAACGAAACTTCCAAATTACCAAGCCGTCGCATCAGTAATGATCAATGGCGTTCCATCTGCACCATTCAGCATGTCACTCTTGCCACCGATGAATAAGGCGAACCCTCAGCTTGCTGATGCAATGAGACGGTTATCGGCTACCAAGTATGGCTTCAATCGGGCCACAATTGAAAAAGAGATCTTTGCACGTCTTGAGCCACCGCGTCCGGCAGCGCGCCCTCCAATGCCCGGTGTCCCTAGCCAGGGACAAGTGCCACCAACAATGCGTCAATCTGCACCTGGAGCAGGTGGGGGCGGTTCCTCGTTTTTGGACGAATGGTTGGCGAAGCGCCAGAAGTTAAGTGCTGCCCCTCAAGTAGCAAGACCGAGTAGTCCAACGCTCAGCGCACCATCACCGAGTCAGCCACTTGCCACTCCGGCACCAATGGCACCACCGGTTGCTGCCTCACCGCTGACTACTACGCCTCCAGCAGCACCACCTCCCGCACCTCAGAGTTCACCTCAGGTGCCTCAGCAGCCTCCTGTAGTTGTAGCTCCTGCGCCACTACCATTGGAGGAAGAAAAGCCCCAAGCGGCACCTGAGCCTCAAGAAGTAAGCGTAAGGCTACGATAGATTTTATTATCGACCGCGGATCATGACAGCGAAATAATCATAAAGAATGCCAATAATCCATCCAAGGATAAAAGCACCGATTGTTTCAAAACCTGAAAGACTGAAACCATAATATTTGGCTGTAAAATAGAGGATTGTGACGACGCCAAATGCGGCGATGCTGCCGCTGAGGAGTGCGTTTGGCCTGGCAATTGTTGAGCTTGCAATATCACTAGCCACTTCAACTGGACGCCAATGAATGAATTTACTAAATGCACGTCCTGTAGGACTCATATGGCTTTGCGCTTGAGTCATTTGCGTCTTAAAGCTATTATCGAGCTGCTTTTTAGTAATAGGACCGCGACGACGCTCGGCTGGACTTGTTGGCTGAACGCTACGATCCTGTTCTTCTTTTTCATGCGCCAATTGTTTTGCTTCAGCAAGAACCTCTGTTTCTGAGGCTCGCTCTTTATGCTCGCGTTCGGCTCGCTCAAGATTTTCTCTGAGGACCTCACGTTGCTGCTCAGCCTCGTGATCCTGTCTTTCTGCGCTATTCTCTGTTTCATGAGAACGGTGAGCTATTTTTTCTGCCACTTTTCCACCCCTTACTATTTATTAGATTATACCAGTGTTCAGGTCGTGGCGGATAATTCGGATTTCGTTTTTCAGTTGTCTGGTACGGAAATAGAAGTAGACGACAACACTCAAAAGTACTGCGGCGAAAATGACGTTGGCAACAATACCGGTCGTTGGAAGCTGGTTGATAATGTTTTCAACACCCTTAATAGGTGGACAATCAACGGGAACCTGTAAGTTTGTCCCAAAGCTAATGGCAATGCGACAATCATACGATGCCGGGTTACTGTTACCGTCAGGTGTCGCGGGGAGTTGAGCAAGAAGCTGCATAACAAAAGTACGCTCTTGCGACTCACCCGGTGCTAACTGAACTTGAGGCCATGATAGTGTATTTGTTTCTGAATCGAGTGTGGCTCCACCCGCATCAACAAGAGAAGAGTATTCCAACAGGTCGGATACTTGTACGCTGAATGTGGTGGTAATCGATGTCTTACCAGGGTTGTGTACTTTTAATGTGTACGCGATTTTATCTAAAGGTGAGGCAAGACCATTTGCAGCATTCGCAAATCCTTGGGTGAGGTTGGCGGCACTGACGGATTTAACTGCAGTAGAAGACGTATCATCTGGGCTAATAGATGCAGGAAGACCATGTGTTGCGAGACTGCCATTACTTTTTATAATAGCGAACCATCCCACGGTCGATGAATTGCCGATCCATCCATCAAAACTAACCGGTCGATTGCTCATTTGACCAAGCAGAGTAAAGTATCGAACCCCCATACCGCCCACACTGCGTTGATAGGAAAGGCTGGCTTCGTTGGTTGAAGCGCTTAACTGCCCATACCGCGTCAGTATGTAAGTGTCATTGGTCGAGTGGATCGACCCTTCTTTCATTGCAGCTAATTCGCTGCGAGTAATACCGACGGTGCTTAATATGTCTTTGAGATCATCATCGTTACGATCAAAACGAAGCAAAAAGTCGTCGAGGTTACTGACACCACCACGAACAATATCTTGTTCACTCGAAGCGTTGGCTGATTCCGGTGCAGAAAATACAGCCAATGATTGCATGACGAGTGCCAATACAACAAATAAGAGTGTAAGTCGGCGTGTTACTTCCTCACCGCGTAGTCGCTGCGCATAAAACCCCACATCATGGATCAATGCGGGACTAAAAGGCAGATTCGAGACAAGTTTTCGAAACATTTGGGTTTGTTTTTTGTTTGTTTTATACCTCTTGTGCATTAGATTAGCATAACTATTGTGTTCAGTACAAGAGCTTGAGTGAATAATAGTTTTGCGGTATAATGGAAGAAATGTAAATGGCTGAAAGTCCTAACCGGCTTAATTGAGAGAGGGAAAATGGCACAAAAACAACAGTCTGCTGACTCCTATGATGCGTCGCAAATTCAGGTTCTTGAGGGGCTCGAACCGGTCCGTAAACGACCGGGAATGTACATCGGTAGTACCGGTTATGATGGCGTCCACCATCTCATTAAGGAAATTGCAGATAACTCAATAGATGAGGCAATTGCTGGACACGCAACTCGTGTAGACGTGACAATCCTTGAGGATGGCGGAATTACCATCACCGATGATGGGCGCGGTATCCCTGTCGATAAGCACCCCAAAACAGGCCTCAGCACACTTGAAACAGTCCTGACGGTTCTTCATGCAGGTGGTAAATTTGGCGGTGGTGGTTATAAGGTATCATCAGGTTTGCACGGTGTTGGTTCGAGCGTCGTGAATGCGCTATCCACAAAACTGATTGCTGAAGTTGTACAAAACGGCGAACTTCATCGTATTGAATTTGAACGGGGCGCAACAACGGTGCCAATCAAAAAAATAGGTAAGACCGATCGACCAACTGGTACGAGCATCACTTTTTATCCGGACCCGACTATCTTCAAGGAAACTGTTGATTTTGATTATAAATGGGTTGTCGATTACTTGCGACACCAGGCATACCTGACAAAAGGCGTCTATGTTTCGGTGCGTGATGAGCGGACTAAGGAGCGGGCTGCTTTTTACTTTGAGGGCGGTATTCAAAGTTATGTGAAGCACCTGAATATTGGTAAGGATGTTGTATCCGATAGCGTCTTCTATGTTGAAAAACAGGTTGAGGATTCAATGGTTGAAGTGGCTGTGCAATATAATGAAACCTTCGTTGAACTGGTTAAACCATTTGCTAATAACGTGCTCACCCCTGATGGTGGAACGCACTTGGTCGGTTTTCGTACTGCCTTGACGCGTGTGATTAATGACTATGCGCGTAAGTCTGGATTACTGAAGGAAAAAGAAGACAATTTGACAGGCGATGATATTCGGGAAGGTCTAACGGCAATCATCCTTGTGAAACTGCCCGATCCACAGTTCGAAGGGCAGACAAAGAACAAATTGGGCAACCCAGAGGTGCGTCGCTATGTCGAACAGGTGATGAACGAGTATTTTGCGTATTATTTGGATGAGAATCCTGCCGTTGCAAAGAAAATCGTTGGCAAAGCACTCCTTGCAGCTCGTGCTCGCAAGGCCGCTCGTGCTGCGCGCGACAATATCATTCGTAAAGGTGCACTTGATGGCTTGAGCTTGCCAGGCAAACTCGCTGATTGTAGCAGTAAAGATCCAACAAACTCAGAAATCTATATTGTCGAGGGTGACTCGGCAGGCGGATCTGCGAAGGTTGGACGTGATAGTAAAACCCAGGCAATTTTGCCACTTCGCGGTAAGGTACTGAACGTGGAACGTGCCCGATTGGATCGTATGTTGAATAACAACGAGATCGTTAGCCTGATTAAAGCGCTAGGTGTTGGTATTGGCGACCAATTTGATATGAACGGTTTGCGTTATCATCGCATCATCATCATGACCGATGCCGATGTTGACGGAAGCCACATCTCAACATTGCTCTTGACGTTCTTGTTCCGCTATATGAAAGAAGTTGTTGATGGTGGCCACGTGTACCTGGCGAAGCCCCCGCTCTATAGCATTAACAGGGGCCAGAAGAAGGTCTATGCTTACGACGAGTCCGAGCGCGACGCGATCATCGAAGATATTCTGCAGAAGAAGGTAGAAAAGGGTACTGTGATCGACGAGAGCGCCGATCGTTTGAAGCAAGCTGGTGTGACGATTTCACGCTTTAAAGGCTTGGGCGAAATGGATGCTGATCAGCTATGGGATACAACGATGAACCCAGAGAACCGCGTGTTAATACAGGTTAAAGTGGAAGATGCAGAACGAGCGGATGCGATCTTTACCAAATTGATGGGTGATGAAGTGCAGTTACGGAAGAGCTTTATTCAAACTCGTGCTCGTGACCTTGATCTAGAGGAGTTGGACGTATAATTATGGATGAAGAAAAGACACCAATCGAGGGAGAAATCCTGAATATCCAAACGCATTCTCGCAGTGTTGAGAATCGTACAGTCGAAGATGTTATGGAGGACAGTTTCCTTCGCTATTCGATGAGCGTGATCATTGACCGCGCCCTGCCGGATGTACGCGACGGTTTGAAGCCAGTGCATCGCCGTATTCTCTTTACAATGAACCGTGATGGCCTGCGCGCCGGGTCAAAGCACCGTAAAAGCGCAAACGTTGTCGGTGCAGTTATGGGTGACTTCCACCCTCATGGTGACAGTGCAATCTATGACTCAATGGTTCGCCTTGCTCAAGATTGGTCCATGCGATATCCACTCGTTGATGGCCAGGGTAACTTTGGGTCGATGGACGGTGATCCGCCGGCAGCGATGCGTTATACAGAGGCGCGTATGGCGCGTCCAGCAGATGAAATGCTGGTTGATATTGATAAAGACACGATTGATTTTCGTGATAACTACGATGGTCGTCTGCAAGAGCCTGTCGTGCTTCCCGCAAAACTGCCAAATCTGCTCCTTAACGGACAGATTGGTATTGCTGTTGGTATGGCAACCAATATTCCTCCGCACAATTTGAGCGAATTGGTTGATGCAACAATTGAGTTGATTGACAACCCTGAAGCAACTGTTGATGACCTATTGAAACATGTGAAGGGGCCAGATTTCCCAACGGGCGGTATCGTGTACGGTGGTGCACCGATGAAGCAAGCCTACCAAACAGGACGTGGCAGTGTCATGATCCGCGCTGTGGCAAATATTGAGGAAACCAAAAAAGGTCGTCATCAGATTGTTGTTACAGAGATGCCTTATGCTGTAAATAAAGCAACACTCATTGAAAAAATCGCAGACCTTGTGAAAGATAAAAAGCTGAATACTATTAGTGACCTTCGGGATGAGTCAGCGCGTGGTAATGTCCGTGTTGTGATTGAGCTCAAGAAGGACGCCTATCCAAAGAAGGTGTTAAACCAACTGTTTAAGTTGACAGCGCTACAGACAAGTTATCACTTCAATATGCTGGCGCTGGTCGATGGAATTCAGCCACGAGTGTTGGGATTGCAAGAGATTCTTGATGAATATGTAAAGCATCGCCGCATCGTTGTTCGTCGCCGTACGGAGTTCGAACTGCGAAAGGCACAAGAACGCGCACACATCTTGGAAGGCTACAAGATTGCACTCGATAATATTGATGAAGTTATCAAAACAATTCGCGCGAGCAAGACGAGCGAAGAAGCTGAAGCGGCACTCATCAAACAGTTCAAGTTAACAGAGATACAAGCGAAAGCAATTTTGGCGATGCAACTGCGCCGCCTGACAGGCTTGGAACGTCAGGCAATTGAGGATGAGTTGAATGAGCTTCGAGCGCTTATTAAGAAGCTCGAGGCAATTCTGGCAGATGAAAAAGAAATCCTAAAGATCATCAAGACTGAGCTTCTCGAGATGAAAGAAAAGTACGGCGACGAACGTCGTAGCCAGATGATTAACCACGAGCTTGGCAAATTCAGCGACGAGGAACTGATTCCGGAAGAAGATAGCGTTATACTTTTGACAACGGAAAATTATATCAAGCGTACTTTACTCAGTGAATATCGGCGCCAAAACCGTGGGGGTAAAGGCAAACGTGGTATGACCACTAAAGAAGAGGACATCATTGATCATCTGGTACCCGCAAGTACTCATGACTATCTGTTGTTCTTTACGAATAAGGGTCGTGTTTTCCGCTTGAAAGCGTATGAGGTGCCGGCAGCAAGCTTGGCGGCGAAAGGCGTTGCGGCAGTGAATCTGTTGCAACTTCAACCGGAGGAAAAGATCACCTCTATTATCAAGCATGAAAAAGATGCGAAAGACGATGGTTATCTATTCATGGCAACAAGTAAGGGTACCATTAAGAAAACTCCATTGAAGGATTACGCGAACATTCGTACAAATGGTTTGATTGCGATTAAGCTGGATGATGGCGATGAACTGAAGTGGATTCAGAAAACGACCGGTGATAATGATGTTATTATTTCAACATCTGCCGGCCAGGCAATCCGATTCAGCGAAAAAGATGCCCGCCCTATGGGACGTGCAGCTCGAGGTGTCCGCGGTGTTCGACTTCGCCCGAATGACAAGGTTGTCGGAATGGATATTGTATCCGATAACGAACGAAGCCTACTGGTTATCAGTGAGAATGGATATGGTAAGGCGACAAAAGTGGCAAACTTCCCAAGCCATAAACGGGGAGGTGTTGGCATTAAAGCGGCTGTCGTCACAGCAAAAACCGGTCCGATCATTGATGTACGGACGCTTGAAGAAGATGCGAGTGAGGTGTTGATTATCTCCAAGAAAGGACAAACAATTCGAGTTGGCTTGAAGGATATCCCAACGCTTGGAAGGACAACACAAGGTGTACGTATCATGAAGCTAAGTGACGGTGATGCCGTATCATCGCTTGGGGTAATGTCAGAACAATCAAACGAAGAAGAGGTGACTGAAGGGTAAATATGGAAGAGCTGTCACCCTATCTTATCGCTGTGATAATTGCTTGGGTGGCAGCCCAGGGCAGTAAGTACCTGATTCAGGCATTTAAAAATCGTAGTCTTGCAAGCCTTCGGCAATTGTACCTATCTGGAAATATGCCGAGTAGCCACAGTGCAACGACGGTTGCACTGGCTACTGTTGTGGGAATGAGGATTGGCGTTGAAAGTGCGCTATTTGCCATATCGGCGTTGTTTGCTGCTGTAGTTATGTATGATGCGGTCATGGTGCGACGGTCATCAGGGGAACAGGGTGCAGCGATCATTGCACTAATTAAAGAGCAAAAAAGCAAGGTGCAGATGCCACGAGCCGCCAAAGGTCATGAGCCATTGGAAGTGATTGTGGGGGCTATCCTCGGGTTCATTATTGGCTATCTCGTCTTTTTATTCATAAAATAGTAAAAATACCCCTTGACGCCCACCTCTTTTGGCGCTATGATGGATAACAGTCTGGTCGCCAGTCTTGTTAGAGAGACAAGAGAGCGATACCCAACGAATGCGAGTTGAACAGATGGTTAATGTACATTGACAATTTAGTTGTGCAATATCATCGTCAGTTTATTTGAGTCTGATACACTATAAGTATCATTTTTATGGAGAGTTTGATCCTGGCTCAGGATGAATGCTGGCGGCGTGCCTAATACATGCAAGTCGAGCGGCAGCGCGAGTAGTTTACTACTTGGCGGCGAGCGGCGGACGGCTGAGTAACGCGTGGGAACGTGCCCCAAAGTGAGGGATAACGCACCGAAAGGTGTGCTAATACCGCATATGGTCTTCGGATTAAAGCTTCGGCGCTTTGGGAGCGGCCCGCGTACGATTAGATAGTTGGTGAGGTAATGGCTCACCAAGTCGACGATCGTTAGCTGGTCTGAGAGGATGATCAGCCAGACTGGAACTGAGACACGGTCCAGACTCCTACGGGAGGCAGCAGTAAGGAATCTTCCACAATGGGGGCAACCCTGATGGAGCAACGCCGCGTGCAGGATGAAGGCCCTCGGGTCGTAAACTGCTTTTATGAGTGAAGAATATGACGGTAACTCATGAATAAGCACCGGCTAACTACGTGCCAGCAGCCGCGGTCATACGTAGGGTGCAAGCATTATCCGGAGTGACTGGGCGTAAAGAGTTGCGTAGGCGGTTAGTAAAGCGAATAGTGAAACCTGGTGGCTCAACCATACAGACTATTATTCGAACTCACTAACTCGAGAGTGGTAGAGGTAACTGGAATTTCTTGTGTAGGAGTGAAATCCGTAGATATAAGAAGGAACACCAATGGCGTAGGCAGGTTACTGGACCATTTCTGACGCTAAGGCACGAAAGCGTGGGGAGCGAACCGGATTAGATACCCGGGTAGTCCACGCCGTAAACGATGGATACTAGCTGTTGGAGGTATCGACCCCTTCAGTAGCGAAGCTAACGCGTTAAGTATCCCGCCTGTGGAGTACGGTCGCAAGACTAAAACATAAAGGAATTGACGGGGATCAGCACAAGCGGTGGATCGTGTTCTTTAATTCGATGATAAACGAAGAACCTTACCAGGGCTTGACATCCAGGGAAGCACTGCGAAAGCAGAGTGTGCCTTTTGGAACCCTGTGACAGGTGTTGCATGGCCGTCGTCAGCTCGTGTCGTGAGATGTTTGGTTAAGTCCATCAACGAGCGCAACCCTTGTGAATAGTTGTATTTTTCTATTCAGACTGCTCTAGTAATAGGGAGGAAGGAGGGGATGATGTCAGGTCAGTATTACCCTTACGTCCTGGGCTAGAAACACGATACAATGGCTAGTACAATGCGCAGCGAAGCCGCGAGGTGGAGCAAATCGCACCAAAGCTAGTCCCAGTTCGGATAAGAGGCTGAAACTCGCCTCTTTGAAGCCGGAATCGCTAGTAATCGCAAGTCAGCAAATTGCGGTGAATACGTCACTGATCTTGTACACACCGCCCGTCAAACCATGAAAGTGACCAACACCCGAAGTCCGATTCGTCGGCCTAAGGTGGGGGGCATGATTGGGGTTAAGTCGTAACAAGGTATCCGTACCGGAAGGTGCGG
>Ga0164243_10001018_pt1 | contig 48694 bp, 49 predicted proteins | sample OricompcompostOP_FD_108781 | JGI IMG/M metagenome (GOLD analysis project Ga0164243, IMG submission 108781) | Organic Plus compost microbial communities from Emeryville, California, USA - Original compost - Organic plus compost (OP) | ecosystem: Engineered > Solid waste > Mixed feedstock >... | reverse complement strand
GTTCCCGGGCGGAATCAGCATCTCGGGTACCGGCTGGGTGTTCGCGCCATTGCTGGTCTGGTTCGTCACGGCAATCGGCGGCTGGCTCCTGATGGATGTCGTGTTCAAGCGCGTGATCGAGCGACGCGCCCAGCGGAAGCGCACGCACACCTCTTAGTGCCGCACGGGAGCGGCGGATCTGGTGAGCAGGGAGACGACGGAGTCGCCGTCGCGGACAACATCCGGGGCACGGAAAGCCCTAGCAAAGGGTCCCTGCGCATAGACCGACGCTAGGCGGCGGTCGCGACCCTCTCGAGCTCGTCGAGGAAGCCCTGCCACCCCGCGAGGAGCCCCGCTTTCTGCTCATCCGTGAAGCCGGGCGCCTCCTGAGCGAAGCTCATGTGCGTGCCCTCCGGGGTCTCGGCGAGACGCACGACGATCGCGGCCCGCTCGGGTTCCGCGGGGCGGTCCGTGATCGTGAAGACAAGGCGCTCGTTCGCGGCGACCTCGATGAACTCGCCCGCCCAATCGATCCCGTTCCCGTCGGGCAGGACCATCCGTGCCGTCCAGGCACGACCCGGCTCCGCGACGAAGTCGAGCGTCTCCCCCGGCACCTCGACCCGCGCGCCGCCGAACCAGCGCGCGAAGCCTTCGGGCGTGGTCCACGCCGCGAACACCTGGGCGGCCGGTGCCGCGATGTCGCGCTCGATCTCGATGCCGTCGGCAGTCGTTCCGGTCATGGTCGCTCCCTCGTCGTGCGGATCCCGGTGATGCATTCTCTCGCGGATCCGCGCGGCGCGCACCGGCTCCGCCGCACGTCGTCTCCCGGAAACCTCGCGCAAGATCCGCCACACCGAGCTGCGCTCGACGACACGGTGGCTCCGCACCGATGTCGGAGAAATCACGAAACTCGGAAGGATCCGCGCCTCACACCCGAGGTTCGTGATTTCTCCGATTCTCGTGCCGCCGCGGCACCCTACGCCTCGGCGAGACCTGGTTCGATGCCCTCGGCGGCCTGGGTGAGCGCGTCGAAGAAGCGCAGCACGGCGGCCCGGTCATCGGGCGCCAACGATGCTATCGCGTCGAATCGGCGCGCGTGGCTGCGCCCGACCGACGCTCGGGCGGATGCCATCGTCGTCTCGGTCACCTCGATGGCGATACGGCGACGGTCCGCCGGGTGCGGCAGCCGTCGAATGTGGCCGCCCGTCTCGAGCCGGTCGGTGAGCTTCGTGGTGGCGGCGGGGCTGATCCGCAGGTGCGCCGCGATCATGCCCGGCGTCGCGATGATGCCCTGCCGCTGGGCCGCGATGAGGTAGCGCAGCGCGCGCATGTCGGTGTCGCCGAGACGCATGTATTCGCGCGCCTTCTCGCTCAGTTCCCGCTCCAGGCGGCTCCACGCACCCATCGCCTCGAGAACGGCGGCGACCTGATCGAGATCGTCGGGCGCGAGGTGAGCGCGCGCGACGATCTCGCCGTCGGGATCCATCAATCTCGGATCCACGAGGCTTCGCACCCTCTCGTCATCCCGCTCCACCCCTAAATCCTAATCCATGTTGTAATTACACCAAGAATACTATTTACTAGGTGAAACAAGCGAAAGGGGAAGGGCCGTGACAACTCACGAGCGAGTCGTGCTGCTGAACGACGACGGTGCCAGCATCGGCGCGGCCGACAAAGGGGGTGTACATCACGCGGAAACTCCGCTACATCTCGCGTTCTCCTGCTACGTGTTCGATCCGTCGGGCGAGCGGATCCTCGTGACCCGCCGCGCGCTGACGAAACGCACCTGGCCCGGTACGTGGACGAACTCGTTCTGCGGCCACCCACAGCCGTTCGAACCGATCGGGGACGCGGTGGTGCGGCGCGCATCCCACGAGCTCGGCATGGAGCTGACCGGCCTGCGGCTCGCGCTGCCGGAGTTCCGTTATCGAGCCATCGACGCCTCCGGCATCGTCGAGAACGAGATCTGCCCCGTGTACATCGCGACGGCGGTAAGCGATCCGCTTGCAAATCCCGACGAGGTCATGGACCTGACCTGGGTGCGGACCGCCGATCTCCTCGCCGCGGCCCGCGCCACCCCGTGGGCGTTCAGTCCCTGGCTGGTGGAGCAGCTCGAGCTCCTCAGCCTCGTCGCGCCGGAGTTCGCTTCCGTGCCCGAGTTCGCGCCCTTGCCGGCCCTGGAGGCACAGCCATGATCATCGCCGACCGGCAGAGCCTGACCGACGTCGACGAGCGCCTCGAGGCGCTGCTCGCCGAGCGCATCGAACGTGCGGAATCGGCGGGCCACGCATACGGGCGGCTCTGGACGCGGATCCGCGACGCGATCCGCGGCGGCAAGCGGATCCGCCCCCAGCTGCTCCTGCGCGCCCACGCCGCCCTCGGGGGCCGGGAACCCCACGGCGCCATCACCGCCGCTGCCGCCTTCGAGCTGCTGCACACGGCGTTGCTGGTGCACGACGACATGCTCGACGGCGACCTGGTGCGCCGCGGCGAGACGAACCTGCAGGGCGCGTTCGTCGCCGAGGCGCTCGATGGCGGTTCCTCCGTCGAGGCCTCGACGGCCTGGGGCGGTGCCGCGGGCCTCCTCGCGGGTGACCTGCTCATCAGCGCCGTCCACGCGCTGCTCGCCGAGATCCCCGCTCCCCGATCGAGAGGGATCCAGACGCTCGTCGACGAGTGCCTCTTCGCGACCGCGGCGGGCGAGTTTGCCGATATCGGCCTCTCGGTCGGCACGCTGGACCCGACACCCGACGAGATCTCGCGCATGATGCGCAACAAGACCGCCGCCTACTCCTTCGCCGCTCCGTTGCGCGCCGGGGCTGCCCTGGCGGGTGCGGACGCCCGTATCGACGCCGAACTCGATGAGATCGGCACCCTGCTCGGCTTCGTCTACCAGTTGCGCGACGACCTGCTGGGCGTCTTCGGCTCCGAGGAACTGCTGGGAAAGTCCGTCGACGGCGATCTGCGGGAAGGCAAGCGCACACTGCTCATCGCGTACGCCGAGGGCACCGACGCGTGGGAAGAGGTGCGCCACCTGTTCGGCCGGCGATCGCTCGACGCCGACGATGCGCAGCGGATGCGCACGGCGCTTATCGAGAGCGGCGCACGGTCGCGAGCCGAGCTGCTGCTCGCGCGGGAATGCGATGCGGCCATCCGTCGCATCGAGCGCTCGGCGCTTCCGGCGCCGCTCCGCGACGAGCTGGCACGGCTCGCGCGCCGCTGTGCGGAGCGAGAATCGTGACCGGGCTCGACCTCTATACCGGCACGGCGCGCGTTTCGTCGGCGCGCGTCATCGGGGCGTACTCGACGTCGTTCGGCCTCGCGAGCCGCCTGCTCACGCGCCGCGTGCGCTCCGCGATCGCCGACATCTATGCGCTGGTGCGCGTCGCCGACGAGGTCGTCGACGGCCCGGCCGCCGAGGCCGGCGTCGACGCGGACGAACGGCGGCGGATCCTCGACGAGCTCGAACGCGAAACGCTCACCGCGATGCGGCGCGGCTTCAGCGCAAACCTCACCGTGCACGCCTTCGCGGTCACGGCCCGCGAGACGGGTATTGCAGAGGAGCTCGTGACCGCTTTCTTCTCGTCGATGCGCACGGATATCGATCCTCCGGCTGCGTTCGACGACGAGGCCTACCGCCGGTACATCCACGGGTCCGCAGAGGTCGTCGGCAGCATGTGCCTGCGCGCCTTCATGCTCGAGCGCGGCGCGACGGCCGAGCGCCGCCCCGACGTCGAGGAGGGTGCCCGCCGACTCGGCTCGGCCTTCCAGAAGGTCAACTTCCTGCGCGACCTCGCCGATGACTGCGATCGGCTCGGCCGCTGCTACTTCCCCGGCGTCGATCCCGCGCGGTTCTCCGAGGAGGAGAAGCGCGCCATCGTCGCCGACATCGACGCCGACCTCGCGGCCGCCCGCCGCGCGCTCCCGCACCTCCCGCGCCGCGCACGCAGCGCGACGGGCGCGGCCCTCGGCCTCTTCGCCGAGCTCAACCGCCTGCTGGCGGCGGCGCCCGCCGAACGGATCCGTCGCGAGCGCCTCTCGGTGCCGCGCCGCACGAAGGCCGCGATCGTCCTGCGGGCGGTCGCCGGAAGGGATCCGCGATGACCGCGCGGCGAATCGTCGTCATCGGCGGCGGCATCTCCGGCCTCGCGAGCGCCGCCCTGCTCGCGCGCGACGGTCACGATGTCACCCTGCTGGAGTCGCGCGACGAGCTCGGCGGACGCGCGGGGACCTGGCGCGAGGCGGGCTTTACCTTCGACACGGGCCCTTCCTGGTACCTCATGCCCGAGGTCTTCGACCACTTCTTCCGCTTGATGGGCACATCGTCGGCCGAACAGCTCGACCTCGCGCGCCTCGACCCCGGCTACCGCGTCTACTTCGAGAACGAACCCGCGCCGTTCGATCTGCCCGCCGAGAACGCGCGGGAGGCGATCATCGGCCTGGATCCCGGCGCCCGCGACGGCCTCACGCGCTATTTCGACTCGGCCGCCGACACCTACGAGATGGCGACGAGCCGCTTCCTCTACACGAACTTCAATACGCTCGACGGCATCGCCGACCGCGAAACCCTGCGGCGCCTGCCTCGGCTCGCGCGCCTACTCGCCCAGCCGCTCGACCGCTTCATCGCGGCGCACTCCGAGTCGCGGCGCGTACAGCAGGTGCTCGGCTACCTCTCGGTCTTCCTCGGCACCTCGCCCGCCGAGGCACCGAGCATGTACCACCTCATGAGCCACCTCGATGTCGACCAGGGCGTGCTGTACCCGCGCGGCGGTTTCGGCGAGATCATCGCCGCGATCACCCGGCTCGCGGAGCAGAACGGCGGGACGATCCTCACAGGACACCGCGCCGCGCGGATCCTCGTCGACGGGCGTCGGGCACGCGGCGTCGAAGCGCGCACTCCCGGCGGCGAGCGCAAGGTGTTTCCCGCCGACACCGTCGTCTCGACGACCGACGTGCGCGTGACCGAGCAGCTCCTGCCGCACCGCGCGCCGCGCCGCAGCGCGCGCTGGTGGCGGCGGCGAAATCCCGGCCCGGGCGCGGTCCTGGCGCTCCTGGGTGTCGAGGGTGAGCTCCCTCAGCTCGCCCATCACACGCTGTTCTTCACGAACGCGTGGGAGGAGGGCTTCGACGCGATCTACGGATCCGAACCCCGGATACCGGACCCGGCGTCGCTCTACGTGTGCCGGCCGAGCGCGACCGACGACTCCGTCGCGCCCGCGGGCCACGAGAACCTCTTCGTGCTCGTTCCCGTCCCGGCCGACACGAGCATCGGTGCGGGCGGCGACGCGCGCGTCGAGGCCGCAGCCGACGCCGCGGTCCGACAGATCTCGGAGTGGGCGGGCGTCCCCGACCTCGCCGAGCGCATCGTCGTGCGGCGCACGATCGGGCCGGCCGATTTCGAACGCGAGTACGGATCCTGGCGCGGCGGCGCGATCGGTCCCGCGCACACGCTCCGGCAGAGCGCGATCTTCCGCGGCAGCACGAGGGCGCGGGGAGTGCGAGGGCTGCTGCTCGCCGGCGCGACGACGGTGCCCGGTGTGGGGCTGCCCATGTGCCTCATCAGCGCCGAGCTCGTGCTCAAGCGCGTGCGCGGCGACCGTTCCGCGGGACCGATCGGGGTGCGCGCATGAGCTTCGTCTACCTGGCCGCGCTGCTCGTCAGCCTGGCCTGCGTCATGCTCGTCGACGTGCGGTTCCGCCTGTTCCTCGGAAGCGATTGGCGGCGCGCGCTCGTCGTGCTCGCGATCGGGGTGGCGTTCTTCCTGGCCTGGGATCTCGCCGGTATCGGCCTCGGGATCTTCGTGCGCGGCGATGGACCGTTCATGACGGGTGTCCTGCTCGCGCCCGAGCTGCCCCTCGAGGAGCCCGTGTTCCTGCTGTTCCTCTGCGAGGTGACGATGGTGCTCGTGCTGGGGGCGGCGCGCCTGCTGGAGAGGAAAGGGGACCGGCCGTGACCTACCTCGTCCTCTCGGCGGTGTTCCTCGCGATCGCGGTCGCGCTCGGGATGTTCGCGGCACGCCGCGGCGAGCGCGTGCCCTTCCTCGCGCTCGTCGCGGGTGGCCTCGCGCTCCTCGCGCTGACGGCCGTCTTCGACACCGTCATGATCGCGGCGGGCCTGTTCACCTACGCCGACGCGCATCTGCTGGGCCCGCGCATCGGCCTGGCGCCGATAGAAGACTTCGCGTATCCGCTGGCTGCAGTCATCCTGTTGCCCACCCTCTGGTTCCGATGGGGCAGGAATGATGATCGCTGACCTCGTGTCCGTCTCGCGCCCGCTGAGCTGGATCAATACGGCCTTCCCGTTCGCGGCCGCGTACCTACTCATGACGGGCAGCGTCGACGCGGCGCTCGTGATCGGAGCCGTCTTCTTCCTGATCCCCTATAACGTCGCGATGTACGGGATCAACGACGTCTTCGACTACGCCTCCGATGTCGCGAACCCGCGCAAGGGCGGGGTCGAGGGCGCGCTCTTGGATCCGGCCCGGCACCGTTCGGTCCTGGTCGGCGCCGCGCTCGCGTGCCTGCCGTTCGTCGTCGCGCTCGTGGTGCTGGGGCCGCCCCTGTCCTGGCCCGTGCTCGCGGCGAGCCTCTTCGCCGTGGTCGCGTACTCGGCACCGCCCTTCCGGTTCAAAGAGATTCCCGTGCTCGACTCGATCACCTCGAGCGTGCACTTCTGCTCGCCCGCGCTGTACGGCATCGTGCTGGCGGGTGAGCTGCCGGGCCTGCGCTCGGGAACGATCCTCCTCGCCTTCTTCCTCTGGGGCATGGCGAGCCACGCGTTCGGCGCCGTGCAGGACGTCGTCCCGGACCGCGAGGGCGGGATCGCGTCGACCGCGACCGTGCTGGGCGCCGCCCGCACGGTGCGGCTGGCCCTCGCCCTCTGGACGGTCGCGGGGCTGCTCATGCTCACGACCGGGTCGCCCGGCGCATGGGCGTCTCTGCTCGCCATTCCCTATCTGCTCGCCGCGGGGCCCTTCGCGCGCGTCTCCGACGACGACTCGGGCCGCGCGAACCGCGGCTGGCGCCACTTCCTGTGGATCAACTACCTCTGCGGCTTCCTGGTGACGATGCTTCTCATCTGGTACGCCGCCACGACCGCCTCACCCTGGAGAACATCATGACCACCGTTCCCTACGCCTCCCCCGCATCGTCCTCCGGCGCCCCCTACGCCACCGCGCGCCAGCCGTACGACGCGATCCTGCTCGCAGGCTTCGGCGGCCCCGAGGGCCAGGACGACGTGATCCCGTTCCTGCGCAACGTCACGCGGGGCCGCGGTATCCCCGACGAGCGCCTCGAAGAGGTCGCCCACCACTACCGGCACTTCGGCGGCATCAGCCCCATCAACGCGCAGAACCGCGAACTGAAGGCCGCGATCGAGGCCGAGCTGGCCGCGCGCGGCATCGACCTGCCGGTCTACTGGGGCAACCGGAACTGGGATCCGTACCTCGACGACGCCGTCCGCGCGGCGTCCGAGGCGGGCGACACCCGTCTCCTGGCCCTCGCCACGAGCGCCTACAGCTCGTTCTCGAGCTGCCGCCAGTACCGCGAGGACTTCGCTCGCGTGCTGGAGGAGACCGGGCTCGCCGGCACCGTCACGATCGACAAGATCCGCCAGTTCTTCGACCACCCGGGCTTCGTCGACTCCTTCGTCGCGTCGATCGTGCGCGCGCTGGCCGAGTTCGCCGTCGACGGCGTCGAGAACCCGCGGGTCCTGTTCACGACGCACTCGATCCCCACGGCCGACGCCCAGCGTTCCGGCCCCCGCGACCGCGACTTCGGCCCCGGTGGTGCCTATGAGGCGCAGCACCTCGCCGTCGCCGCGGAGGTCATGCGGCGGGTGGCCGCCCGGGACGACCGCTTCGCCGACGTCGCGTGGGAGCTCGTCTACCAGTCGCGGTCCGGCCCTGCCTCGCAGCCGTGGCTCGAACCCGACATCTGCGATCGCATCGCAGAGCTGCCCGCCGAGGGCGTCGGCGCGATCGCGATCTCGCCGATCGGCTTCGTCAGCGACCACATGGAGGTGAAGTGGGATCTCGACACGGAGGCCCTCGACGCCGCCGCCGAGCACGGGATCCGCGCGGTGCGCACCGCGACCCCCGGCACGGATCCGCTCTTCGTCGCCGGCATCGTCGACCTCATCGAGGAGCGGATCGCCGCCGTGGCGCCCGAGGAGCGCGCCGCCGCAACGCAACTCGGGCCGTGGTTCGACGTGTGCCGGCCGGGCTGCTGCGAGAACGTCCGCGCAGGCTTCAAGCCGGCCGCCGCGGGCGTGGCACCCTGATGACGAGCGTCGTGTGGTTCCGCGACGACCTGCGCGTCGCGGATAACCCCGCGCTCTCGGCCGCGATCGATCGCGGCGGCGACGTGATCGCGCTGTACGTGCTGGACGAAGAGACCGCGGGAATCCGCCCGCTCGGCGGCGCGGCTCGCTGGTGGCTGCACCACAGCCTGGCCGCGCTCGCCGAACGCCTGGACGAGATCGGCGTGCCGCTCGTGCTCCGGCGAGGCGGGGCCGAGAGGATCGTCGGAGAGCTCGCGAAGGAGACGGGTGCTGAGGCGGTGTTCTGGAACCGCCGCTATGGAGGCCCGGAACGCGAGCTCGATGCCCGCATCAAGACGAGCCTGCGTCAATCAGGTCTCGTGGCACGCTCCTTCGCCGCCTCGCTGCTCTTCGAGCCGTGGACCGTGACGACGGGGGCCGGCACCCCCTATGCCGTCTTCACGCCCTTCTGGAAGGCATGCCTGCGGGAACCCGTACCGCGCCGGCCCCTCTCCACGCCCGCTGCGGCCGCCGGGCGCGCTGGCCGCGTGGACTCCGAACGGCTGGCAGAGCTGATGCTGCTCCCGCACGATCCCGACTGGTCGGGAGGCCTCGCCGAGGCGTGGCGGCCGGGCGAGGAACACGCCCAGGCCGCGCTCGACGCGTTCGTCGAGACCGGGTTGGACGACTACGAGCGCTCGCGCGACGAGCCGGCGGCCGGGTCCACGTCGCTCCTCTCACCGCGCCTGCGTTGGGGCGAGATCAGCCCGTTCGCCGTGTGGCACGCCGTCGCGGGCGAACCGGGCGCCGGCAAGTTCCTCTCGGAGCTGGGCTGGCGCGAGTTCGCCTGGCACACGCTGTTCCGGTTCCCGGACCTCGCGACGCGCAACCTGCGCCCCGAGTTCGACCGTTTTCCGTGGGGCCCGGCCGAGGACCCCGTCGTGCGCGCCTGGCAACACGGCCGCACCGGGGTACCGCTCGTCGACGCGGGCATGCGCGAGCTGTGGCACACCGGCTACATGCACAACCGGGTGCGCATGGTGACGGCGTCGTTCCTCGTCAAGAACCTGCTGATCGACTGGCGCGTCGGCGAGGCATGGTTCTGGGACACGCTGGTCGACGCCGACGCGGCCAGCAACCCGTTCAACTGGCAGTGGGCGGCGGGATCCGGCGCCGACGCCGCACCCTATTTCCGGATCCTCAACCCGCTGCTGCAGCGCGAGCGTTTCGATCCGCTCGGCGTCTACACGCGCCGGTGGGCGCCCGACAGCGGCGGCGAGCCGATCGTCGACATCGCTGAGAGCCGGCGCGCCGCGCTCGATGCGCTCCAGGAGATGAAGCGGACGGCTCAGGACGAGGCATCCTCCACCGCATAGTCGCGGATCTCCGGCGTGACCACGTCCTCGAGCCTGCCGTTCCGCGCGAAGCGTTCGCGCTGCTGGTCCGCTCCCGTACCCCGCCGCAGGATCTCGTCGATGCCGGCACGCACGCGCGCCTCGTCGCCCGCCACCGCAAGCCCGGGAGCGGCGTAGTCGAGCATCGCGGAGAGCGCTTCGCGGGCGGGCCTCGGCGTCATCTCTGCCAGCGGATCCAGCAGGTCCCCGCTCACCCCCGACAGGGCCGCGCGACCGTTCGCGAGGCGCAGGATCCGGTCGTCGATGGCGAGCGGTTCCAGCCCCGCGCGCCACTCGGCCACGGCGGTCTCGACGAGCCCGCGGCAGAGCCCGGCGATCGTCACGGCGTCCTCCTCGAGCAGGCAGACGTCGCACACGCGCACCTCCACCGTCGGGGCATGCCGCGACAGGCGAGCATCGAAATAGAGCATGCCGGGGTCGAGCAGGGCGCCCGTCGCGAGGATCTGCTTCTCGTGCTCACGATAACGCTCGAGGCTGCCGAAGATCGGGTTCGGTCCGGCGCAGGGCCAGAAACCCCAGATGCGGTGTCGATACGACGCGTGGCCGCTGTCGGCGCCCCGCCAGAAGGGCGAGTTCGAGCTGAGGGCGAGCAGGGTCGGTAGCCAGGCGCGAATACGGTCGAGCACCGCAACGCCCTCCTCGGGCGAATCGATCGCGACGTGCACGTGCATGCCGCAGACGAGCGCCTGGCTCACGGGACGACCGTACTCCTGCACGATCGTCTCGATGCGCGTCGCCGGCGACACGTGCGGCGTGACCGGCACGGGCGAACTCGCGAAAGCGACCGCCCGCGCGCCGGCGCCGCGCGCGGCGATGTCGGCACGGATCCGTCCCCGGGCGATCGCGTCGGCGATGTCATCGATCGTCTCGCAGGGCGGCGTGACGACCTCCAGCATCTCCTGCTGAAGCTCCTGTTCGAGAACGGGGCGCTCCCACCCCGATTGCCACTCGAGGATTTCCGGGGCGACGGCGGCGGGCCTTCCCGACTCATCGACCAGCAACAGTTCCTCTTCGACTCCGAGAGTTCTCATGGGTCCATTCCCGCACATCGCATCTGATTGTTCCGGGGGTCTTGACAACGGCGCCGTCGTCGATGTTTCAATGGACGCCTCGGGCCAGGAGGACACTATGACAGAACGATTCGCGGTCGGCGATCACGTCACGTGGAACTCCGAGGCGGGCCGGGTCTCGGGCACCGTCACGAAGGTTCACACCCGTGATTTCACGTACAAGGGTCATCTCCGTCGGGCGAGTTCCGACGAACCGCAGTACGAGATCAAGAGCGACAAGACCGATCACGTCGCCGCTCACAAGGGAAGCGCGTTGCGCCGCAGCGATGGCTGAACCGGTCTTCACGATCGGCCACTCCACGAGGCCCCTCGACGACTTCCTGTCCTTGCTCGGCGAACACAGGATCGACGTCGTCGTGGATGTGAGAAAGCTTCCCGGGTCGCGTCGATACCCGCACTTCGATGCCGACGGGCTCGCAGGGTCCCTTGGAGAGGCGGGTATCGGGTACGAGCGGGTCGAGTCGCTGACGGGCCGGCGGCCCGTCAGCCGTGACGTGCCGTTCGAGACGAACGCATGGTGGCAGAACCGCAGCTTCCACAACTACGCCGATCACGCCCTCTCGTCCGAGTTCCGCCAGGGACTGTCCGGGCTTCTCGAGGGAAGCACCGAGCACCGGCTCGCGCTGATGTGCTCGGAGGCGGTGTGGTGGCGATGTCACCGCAGGATCATCGCCGACCACCTCCTGTCGCACGGTGTCGACGTCCAGCACATCCTGGACGAGGATCACGCCGATCCCGCGACGCTCAGCGCGGGCGCTGTCATCGGATCCGAACGGCGGGTCACGTACCCGGCGGCCACATAGAGGCCATACTCCCCGCGCACGCCACTGTCAACGCCCCTGTCCCCGACGCTGCGAACGCACCATCATCGACAGGAGCCGGCCCGGTCCCGGGCGCGGCGCACCGACTGGAAGGACGCATCATGGGAATCGGATCGGGAATTGCACTCATCGCAATCGGCGCGATCGTGGCCTTCGCCGTGAACGTGGACCTGGGCGGCACGGTCGATCTCGACCTCATCGGCTACATCCTGATGATCGCAGGAGCGGTCGTCTTCCTCATCAGCCTCGTCCTCGTCCTGCGACGCCGAAGCACCGTCACGCAGCAACGCGTCAGCACGGATCCCGCGAGCGGCGACCAGATCGCGACGCGGCGCTCCACCGACAACGGCGACCCCCTGGTCTGATCCGGCGCCGCGGTCAGCCGAGGGCGACCCCGGCGCCGAGGATCACGACGGCGAGCAGCGGGAAGACCCCCTGCTTGACGGCCGCCGCACGCTTGTCTGCCGCCGAGAGGACGAGCACGAGCGCCGCGGCGAGCATGGAACCGGTGCCTGCGAAGACGAGCGCGTAACCGGGCACCGCATTCTCGCCGGCGAGCGCCCAGACGATACCCACCGCGGTGACGATCGCGAGGAACAGATTGTAGAAGCCCTGATTGAACGCGAGAGACTTCGTCGACTGTGCCTCCTCCTCACTCGTACCGAATGTGGCACGCCCCTGCGGGGCCGTCCAGAGAAAAGCCTCGAGGACGAAGATATAGACGTGGAGCACGGCGGCGAGCGCCGCGAGAACGAGCCCGGCGACGATCATGCGCGGTCCCGCCACGAGTGCTTCGGCTCGTACCCGAGCAGGCGACGCGCTTTGTCGATCGACAGCAGGGTCTCGTGGTCTCCGACGGCCTTCTTCAGCGGGACATCGGGGAAGACCTCGGCGAGAAGCTCGGAGTTGGGGCGCGTCATGACGGTGTCGGCCGCCGCGATGATGAACTGGTCGAACCCCGCCGGCGCCACCTCGAGCGCGCGTTCCACGGCCTGTGCGCCGTCGCGGGCGTCGATGTAGCCCCAGAGGTTCCACTTGCGCTTCGTCGCATCATCGTCGAAGGAGCCGAACGCCTCGTAGTCCTCGGGGACCATCACGTTCGAGAAGCGCAGTGCCGTGATCGACAGATCGGGATACCAGCGCACGAGTTCGTCGGCCATGCGCTCCTCGAGCGTCTTCACGAGCGAGTAGACGCTCTCGGGCCGCGGAGCGTACTCCTCGTCCACCGGCGCGTATGGCGGGTCGATGTCGAACGGCAGACCGAGGACCGTCTCGCTGGACGCGTAGACGATCTTCCGGATCCCGAGTCGCACCGCGGCCCAGAACACATTGAAGGTCGCGGTCATGTTGTTGTGGAAGGTCGCGACCTCGCTGCGGATCCCCGGGGCGGGGATGGCGCCCAGGTGGACGACGGCGTCGACCGGTTCGCCGCGATCACCGCCGCTTCCCAAGGCATCGATGACCTGACCGTAGTCGGTCAGCTCAACCTGCAGGAAGCCGCTTCCGCGGGCCCCGATGGCGTCCAATCCCAGGACCTCGTGCCCGGCAGCGCGCAACTCGCGCGCTACGACCGTGCCGAGCTTGCCGCTGTATCCCGTCAGTGCGATTCGCATGTGTCAAGAATGACACGAACACGGGGCGGCATGGCGTCCGTGGCGGGACCGCGACCTTAAGTCGTGGCAGCCTGCGCCGGATGCTCCGCTTCCCAGGAGGCGAGCAGGACGAGGCGCTCGGCGGAGGCCGACCCGGGCTCGGCCGTATATATGAGCATCCTCGTCCCGGGATCGGCGGTGATGGCGAACTCTTCGTAGACGAGTGTGAGCTCCCCCACGATCGGATGGCGGAAGCGCTTGGTACCTGCGCCATGGGTGCGGACGTTATGCGCACCCCAGAGCGTGCGGAACGTGTCGCTGCGTGTGGAGAGCTCGCCCACCAGATCTTGCAGGGCGCGGTTGTGCGGGTCACGACCCGCGGCGGCGCGCATGTTCGCCACGCACATCTCGGCGAACAGATCCCAGTCCGGATAGAACTCGCGCGACGCCGGGTCGAGGAACTGGAAGCGGGCCAGGTTCGGGGTGCGTCCACCGTCGCCGATGATGCCCGAGTAGAAGGCGCGCCCGAGAGCGTTCGTGGCGAGCACATCGGTCTGGGCGTTGCTGACGACCGCGATGCCGGTCGTGATCGACTCGACCGCCCACAACAGTGACGGCCGGGCCGCCTGCGTGGCGCCGGCCTTGCGGCGAGCGCGCCCCGAGGTCGGGATGCCGTCGGCGGCACGGGCGAGGTCGAGCAGGTGCGCCCGCTCGGCGTCGTCGAGTTGCAGAGCATCGCTGATCGCATCGAGCACGGCGGCGGAGGCTCCGGCGATCGCGCCGCGCTCCAGCTTGCCGTAGTACTCGACGCTCACGTCGGCGAGCATCGCCACCTCGGCGCGGCGCAGGCCCGGCACGCGCCGGTTGCCGCCAGCCGCCAGCCCGGCCTGTTCCGGCGAGAGCTTCGCGCGCCGCGACATCAAGAACTCGCGGACCTCTGATCGATTGTCCATGCCCACCAGGTTATGGAACCGCGAGGCCACCTGGGGTGCCCTGCCAGTACACCTCTCGTCAGGGTATCCCTGTGCACGCGAGAAGGCGGTCTACTGGGATCCATGACCGCCACCCTCGCCGCCACCGCATCGCCCACGCGCGCCTCGACGCGCCTCGGCGTGCTGCTGATGGTTCTCACCGTGTTCGGCCCCATCTCGATGGACCTCTACCTGCCCGCGCTCCCGGCGCTGACCGACGAGCTCCGCGCGGCAACATCGACGGCGCAGCTGACCGTCACGGCGTGCCTCATCGGTCTCGCCGGCGGGCAACTCGTCGCGGGCCCGCTCTCAGACCGCTTCGGTCGCCGTAGGCCGCTGCTCATCGGCGTGACCGCGTATGTCATCGTGTCGGTGCTGTGCGCGATGAGTCCGACCGTGGAACTGCTGGTGGTGGCGCGCCTCGTGCAGGGGCTCGCGGGCGGCGTCGGCATCGTGATCGCCCAGGCGGCCGGCCGCGACGTGTACGAGGGCGGTGCGCTCATCCGCTTCTACGGCCGTCTGACCGTGATCGGCGGTCTCGCCGCCGTCGCCGGTCCCCTGCTCGGCGGCGCGCTGACGACAGTCATGAACTGGCGCGGCCTGTTCCTCGTCCTCGCCGGCATCGGCGCGGCGATCCTGCTGTGGGTGGCGCTCGGTTTCGGCGAGACCCTCGCGGCGGCGGCCCGGACAACGGGAGGTTTCGGTCGCATCGCCGCCGACACGCGCGTGCTCTTCTCCGACCGCAGGTTCGTCGGCGCGGTCCTCGTGCAGGGTTGCGTGAACGCCGCGCTATTCGCCTATCTCAGCGGCGCGACGTACGTACTGCAGGGCGTCTACGGACTGACCCCCTTCCAGTACGCGCTGGCCTTCGGGCTGAACTCCGCCGGCTTCGCCCTGTTCGGCTACCTCGCGGGCCGGACGAGCGAGCGGTGGAGCCTGCCCGGCACCCTCATTGCTGGTGTCGTCATGGCCGGTATGGGCGGCCTCGGCCTGCTCACGGCGGGCCTTGCCTCTGTGCCGCTCGTCTTCGTGATCGTCTCGCTCCTACTCCTCGTCGGCGGCACGGCGGTCACGAGCCCGCCGTCCACGACGATCGCGCTCTCCGACTATCCGCAGTTCGCCGGCACGGCCTCGTCGATCCTCGGCGCCGCACGGTTCGCGTTCGGCGGCGCGGTCGCTCCGCTCGTCGGCGTCGCCGGCGCCCTGAACATCCTGCCCCTGGGCATCGTCACCACCGGCAGCGTCGCGCTCGCGGCCCTCGCCGGCCTGGTCTTCCTGGCGCGCCCGCGCCGGGCGTCCTGAACCGTCCCCGAAGAGAAGGAACCATCATCATGCGTGGAGTAGTCATGCACGCGCCCGGAGACATCCGTGTCGACGAGCGCCCCGAGCCCGTCATCGAGCTGCCCTCGGACGCGGTCATCCGCGTCACCGCCGCGTGCATCTGCGGTTCCGATCTCTGGCCCTACCGCGGCACGGATCCGGTGACCAAGCCGACCCCGATGGGTCACGAGTACGTCGGCATCGTCGAGCGGATCGGCGACGAGGTGACGACCGTGAAGGTGGGCGACTACGTCGTCGGCTCGTTCTTCGCCTCCGACAACACCTGCGAGATCTGCCGTGCCGGGTACCAGTCCCGCTGCGTGCACAACGTCCCCATGGGATCCCTCGGCACCCAGGCCGAGCGCCTGCGCGTCCCGCTCGCCGACGGCACCCTCGTCGTGGTGCCGGGCGACCCCACGCCGGAGCAGGTCAGGAGCCTCCTCGCCGCATCCGACGTGCTCGGAACCGGCTGGTTCGCCGCGGACGCCGCGGCGGCCGGACCTGGGAAGACGGTCGCGGTCGTCGGCGACGGCGCCGTGGGCCTGCTCGGGATCCTCGCCGCGAAGCATATGGGTGCCGAGCGGATCATCGCGATGTCTCGTCACGCGGACCGGCAATCGCTCGCCCGCGCGTTCGGGGCGACGGACATCGTCACCGAGCGCGGCGACGAGGGCGTGGCGAAGATCAAGGAGCTCACGGGCGGGCTCGGCGCACACAGCGTCATCGAGGCCGTCGGCACCCAGGAGTCGATGATGCAGGCCATCCGCTCCACCCGCCCCGGCGGGCACGTCGGGTACGTCGGCGTCTCCCACGAGGTCGAGATCCCGGGCCTGGAGCTGTTCTTCTCCGGCGTCCACCTGCACGGCGGACCCGCCCCGGTGCGCCGATACCTGCCCGAACTCGTCGACCTCATCATGCGGGGCGACATCGACCCCGGCCTCGTCTTCGACCTCACCCTCCCGCTCGAAGAGGCCGCCGAAGGCTACAGGGCGATGGACGAGCGCCGCGCGACCAAGGTCATGCTGACGTTCTGAAAGGAAAGAAATGAGCACTCACTTCCACCAGGTGTTCCCGCAGGGGGAGCCGAATGACGCGTTCGCGCAGTACTTCACGGGGCAGAGCTATCTCGCCCCGCTTGCCGGCGGAAGCGTGCCGGTATCGAACGTGACCTTCGAGCCGCGGTGTCGCAACAACTGGCACATCCATCATGGTGAGAACGGCGGCGACCAGATCCTCCTCTGCACCGCCGGATCCGGCTGGTACCAGGCCGACGGCGAAGCGCCGATCAGCATGATGCCCGGCACCGTCGTGCGCGTACCGGCCGGCACGAAGCACTGGCACGGGGCGAAAGCCGACTCGTGGTTCAGCCACCTCGCGTTCATCACGCCCGGCGACGGCGTGCGCAATGAATGGCTCGAGCCAGTCGACGACGCGTATTACGCCGCGCTTCCGGCTGACGCCGACTGAGCCGCTCGCGGCACTCGCGAGTCGGTAACGTGGCTGGGATGGTGCAGAAGACTTCCCGTTGCCCGAAAAGGCAGCCGTGACGTTCGAGACCGTGCTGGCCCTCAGTGCCATGGCTCTCGTCGCCGGTGGCCTGATCGGATCGATCGGCATCGGCGGCGTGGTGGTCCCTCCGGCCCTGGTATTCGCGCTCGGATTCGACCCGCACATCGCGGCGGGGACCAGCAGCTGGAGCTTCCTGTTCACCGGGGTCGCGGGAAGCCTCATCTACATCCGGCGCGGGTTCATGCCGTGGCGCATGGTCATCCTGCTCACCGCGGGGATCATCCCCGCCGCGGTCCTCGGATCCGCCCTCAACTCGCGCATCCCTGATGCGATCGCCATGGTCCCCCTCGCGCTCCTCGCGCTCGCGGCGGGCGGATACCAGCTTCTCTCACGGCGGCCGCGCGGGGCCACCGACCGGCGCCTGCCCGCCGCCGGCCTGGTGTGCATCGGCACCGTGGTGGGCCTCGCGTCGTCGGCGACCGGCACGGGCGGTCCGTTCATCCTGGTGCCGATTCTGCTGTTCCTCGGCGTGCCCGTGGTCACCGCCGTCGCCGCCGCGCAGGTGATCCAGGTGCCCCTCGTGATCTTCGCGACGGCCGGGTACGCGCTGCACGGAGACGTGGACTTCGCGGCCGGTACCCTCTTGGGCATCGTCGCCGTCGTCGGCGTGTATCTCGGCAGCCGGGTCGCGACGCGCGCGCCCGCAAACCGGATCCGTCTCTTCGCCGGCTCGAGCCTGCTCGTGATCGGCGCCGCCCTCCTGATCGTGAACGGCATCGGCCTCTTCACGGGCTAGCGAGAACGCTGGCGCGGCATCGGCACGCACCGACGGGATCCGTTCACCCGTGGTCGATCTCGATGTGCGAGATCGTGCATCGACGGCATCCGCAAGGTCACGGGTCGAGGGCCCGCCGGGCCCGGAGCCCGCCAGCGGGGCTCCGGGCCCGTTATGGTGCCCAGTCCTGCCGGATGCGTCAGGCGTTGATGCTCTTCTGCGGCTCCTGCTCGCGGATCGCGTCGCGTGAGGTGACGCTGATCTTGCGTGGCTTCGCCTTCTCCGCGATCGGGATCCGCAGGCACAGCACGCCGGCCGTGTAGTCGGCATCGACCTTCTCGGTGTCGAGCGAGTCGCCGAGCACGAGCTGGCGGCTGAAGACACCCCAAGGCCGCTCTGATGCGACCGCGTCGACCGCATCGGGGATGCGGCTGAGTCGTTCGGCCTTGATGGTCAGGACGTTACGTTCCACGTCGATGTCGAGCTTGTCCGGGTCGATGCCGGGGAGGTCGAGTTCGACGACGAACTCGTCGCCGTCTCGCCATGCATCCAGCGGCATGCTCGAGGGACGCGTCACGGTACCGAAGACCTGCTGCGTGAGTCGGTCGAGGTCTCGGAATGGGTCGTGTTGCAACAGCATTTCTGAATCTCCTCCATCTCACAGATCGGTTGTGGATCACTCGACAATCTGTGTCAAGTGATATAGATTTTATACATCGACTGAGATAGAAGACGCAAGCCATCGGAATGAGATTTTTGGTGAATGAGTCTGGGGTACCGGCACGCTCCGCCGGCGTGTACGGCATCGCGGTTGCCGCGGAACTCGTCGGAGTAGGTGAGCAGACGCTGCGACTGTACGAGCGCAAGGGACTGCTCGCGCCCAGTCGCACGGCGGGCGGCACGCGCCGGTACAGCGAGGAAGACCTCTCGACCGTGCGACGAGTCATCGAGCTCGTGGAGGTCGGAGTGAATCTCGTGGGGATCCGCCACGTCCTCGAGCTGGAGGCTGCCAATCAGGCTCTGAGAGCCCGATTGGACGAGCTCACCGACTGAACGGCGCGAGGTGCCCGCCTGAGACGAGATGTAGACCGTAGTACGAGTTGCCTCCGGAAACCTAGCCGGCGGTCCGATGTGCTCTGCCCACAGCGTTCGTAGCGTGGTCCTCGAACGAAAGGCGGACGCATGATCCGAGTCAGTGGGTTGACGAAGCAATACGGCAAGAAAGCCGCGGTGAAAGGCATCGACTTCACGGTCGAGCCGGGGCAGGTGACCGGATTCCTCGGGCCGAACGGAGCGGGGAAGTCGACGACGATGCGCATGATGGTCGGCCTCGACCGCCCCACCGCGGGTTTCGCGGAAGTCAACGGACGCAACTATCGTGATCTCGCCGCACCCCTGCGCGAGGCGGGCGTACTGCTCGATGCGCGGGCCGCGCACCGCCGCCGCACGGCGTACAAGCATCTGCTCGCCGTCGCCGCGACACACGGCATCGACAAGCGACGCGTGCACGAGGTCATGGGGATCACGGGAATCGAGCCTGTCGCCCACAAGCGCGTCGGCGGCTTCTCGCTCGGCATGGGTCAGCGGCTCGGAATCGCGACGGCGCTGCTGGGCGATCCGCCGACGATCATCCTCGACGAGCCGGTGAACGGGCTCGACCCCGACGGAATCCTCTGGATCCGCGAGTTGCTGCGGCGTCTCGCGGCCGAGGGCCGGACGGTGCTGCTGTCGTCGCACCTGATGAGCGAGATGACGCAGACCGCCGACCATCTCGTGGTCATCGGACAAGGCCGGATCCTCGCGGACGGCCCCCTGCAGGAGGTCGTTTCGAGCGTGACGCGGCCGAAGGTCCGCGCACGGACCCGCGAGCCGCAGCGGCTGGCGACCGCGCTTGTCGAGCTGGCCACCGGGCCGGGCGCCGCCGTCTCCGTCGTTGCGGACGGCACGGTCGAGATCGAAGGATTGAGCGCGGAGGATGTCGCCCGCGCCGCGGCGTGGCACGGCATCGTGTTCCACGAGCTCACGACCGTCGAGGGGTCCCTCGAAGAGGCGTACCTCGCCCTCACCGCGCACGACACCGAGTATCGCTCGGCCGCGATCGACTCGCAGACGAACGGAGCCACCCGATGAGCCCTCAGACCAGCCCTGCCCATAACCCCACCCGGCATGCCGACTCGGTCTTCGAGCGCGCACGCTTCAGCGGTCTGATTCGTTCGGAATGGGTGAAGACGGCGAGCCTCCCGTCGACGGTTCTCCTTCTCATCGGGATCCTCGCGGCGGGGCTCGGTGGCAGCATGTTCCTCGCGGTCACCCTCGAGTCGTCCGGTGTGCCCTCTGTGGCGTCACTGGAACAGACGGTGAATGACGTGCTTTCACCGATGGTCATCCTGGGTCAGATCATCGCGGGTATCGTCGGCGTCATGTCGATCGGCGCCGAGTACTCGTCCGGCTCGATCCAGCCCACGCTGATCGCAAGCCCTCGGCGCCTTCCCGTGCTCGGCGCGAAGACCCTTGTGGTGTTCTCGATAGTCACCGTGGTGGGGCTCGTGACGGCCTTCGCATCGTGGACGGCGACCTATCCGTTCTATGCCGAGCATGGATTGGAGGCACGCCTCGATGCGCCCGGCGTGCTGGTCGCGGTGCTCGGATCGGCCGCGTACCTCGGGCTCTGCGCCGTGTTCGGAGTGGGCATCGGCACTCTCCTGCGTTCGACGACGATCGGTGCGGTCATCGTGTTTGTCGTGACGCTGCTCGGCCCCATCCTGGCCTCCGTGCTGCCGTACGGCCTGTTCTCCCGAGTCGTGCGGGTGCTGATGCTCGGCAACGCCGGCGATGCGATGTCGCGTGTGCGTGATGCGCCGGGGCCGTTCCTCGATATCTGGACGGGCCACATCAGCGCCGGAGCCGGATGGATGATCGCCCTGGCGTGGACGGCGCTCGCGCTTACCGCGGGTGCCCTTGCTCTCATGAAACGCGACGCATGATCTCGCCCAGGGTCGAACTCGCGACCTACCTGGTGTTCGCCGCCGGGTTCGGATACTTGTCGGTCGAATCCGAGCTCGTGACGCCACCCTGGGCCATCGCACTGCTGTGTCTCGGCGGGGTCGCGACGGTACGCTTGCGCCGCCGCGACCCCACTGCCGCACTCGGTGTCGCGCTGATCCTCTTGCTCCTGTCCGCGGCCGGGGGAACGGGCGCGGAAGCGATTCTCGTCGGCTTCGCCCTGCTCGAAGCTGGGGCGATTCGCAGCGTCCGCTGGACCTGGACGGCCTACGGGTTCGCTGCGGCCACGGGAACGCTCGCCGCGCTGATCCTCTCCTTGCGCGTACGCTCCGGCCCGCCGATTCTCGGGCTCGCGCCACGGGTCGATCAGACGGCCTGGGCGACCGACTGGCTCAGTCTCAGCGCCGTCTTCTTGGGAATCACGCTGATCACGACCCTCGCCGGGCTCAACATCGGCCATCGGCGCAGGCACATCGCCTCACTCATCGAACGCGCGGAGCAGATGCGGCGCGAGCGCGATCAGCAGGCGGACATCGCCCGCGCTCTCGAACGGGAGCGCATCGCGCGCGAAATGCACGACGTGATCGCCCACAGCCTCTCGGTGATGATCTCACTCGCGGATGGCGCCAAGGCCGCTGCTCCGGGAAAGCCGGAGGAGGCCCGCCGGGTGATCGGACAGGTGGCCGATACGGGCCGGCGAACCCTCGGCGAGGTCCGCCGGCTGCTCGGGCAGGTGCGAAACGGGGCCGAGCCACAGGCCGATACGCCCGTGCTCGGCCCGGAACAGTTGCCTGAGCTTGTCGCGGACTTCGCCACCGCGGGTCTGCCAGTGCGCCTGGAACGGGAAGGACGGCTGCGCAGCGACACCGCTGTGGAACTCACCGTGTATCGGATTGTGCAGGAGTCTCTGACCAACGTGTTGCGCCATGCACGACAGGTGCGCAACGTTCTCGTCAGAATCGACGCGGGCGGCGAAACGGAAGCCGATGAGGTCACGATCCTGGTGGAGGATCAATCGGCTCCCGTCCAGGGCCTGGAATCACGGGTCGTGGGCACGAACGTCCCTGGCCGGGGCCTGCTCGGCATTCGGGAGCGCGCCGCGCTCTACGATGGCCTGGTGGAGGCAGGGCCGAGGGACGGCGGCGGGTGGCGAGTATTCGTGCGCCTGCGAACGGAGGAGCGATGACGGAGAGCGGCCCTGCGGCGCCTCCGCGGATCCGGGTGCTGCTGACAGATGACCAGGATCTCGTCCGGTACGGTCTCCGACTCGTGCTCGAGGCGGAACCCGACATCGCGGTCGTTGGCGAGGCCTCCGACGGGGCCGAGGCCGTGCGCGCGGTGGCGCGGCTCGCGCCGGATGTGGTGCTGATGGATGTCCGCATGCCGGGCGCGGGAGGCATCGAGGCCACCGAGCGGATCGCGCGGGAGTATCCCGACGTGCGCGTGCTCGTGCTGACGACGTACGACCTCGATGAGTTCGCATTCGGCGCATTGCGGGCCGGAGCAGCGGGTTTCTTGCTGAAGAACACCCGGCCAGAGGAGCTCGTCGCAGCGGTGCGCACCGTACACGCCGGTGACGCCGTCGTCGCGCCGCGGATCACCGCGAAGCTGATCGATGTGGCGATTCCGCACCTGGCGGATCCCGATGCCGCGGCGGCAAACAGCGACGCCGAGAACGCCCTCTCGGAGCTGACCGCCCGAGAGCGCGAGGTGTTCGTGCTCATCGGAAAAGGACTGAGCAACGCCGAGATCGCCGACTCGCTCTATGTGAGCGAGTCGACGGTCAAGGCGCACATCGGCCGGATCCTCGCGAAGCTCCATCTCGCCGGCCGCGTTCAGGCGGTCATCCTCGCGTACGAACTGGGCGTCGTCGTCCCCCGGGGCTAGGACACCTCGCCCGGATCCGTCGTCGGCCGCCCCGTTTCACTACTTCGCGAGGAAGCTCGCCAGCGCGGCGTTCACCTCTTCGGCGTGGGTCCACAGCAGACCGTGCGGGGCGCCCTCCACCTCGACGTAGTCGGCCTCGGGCACCGCCTGATGGAAGCGGCGCGCGGTCGCGTCGATCGGGAGGATATTGTCCTTCGTGCCGTGCAGGATGAGCGTGGGCTTCGCGGCGGCGCGCACAGCCTTCACATCGTCGCGGAAGTCCTCGAGCCACGCCGGCACGACCGCGTACGCCGCAACGGGTGCGCTGGTCACCGAGAGATTCCAATTGGCCTCGACGACGTGCTGGCTGATGCGAGTGCCGAGGTTCTCGTCGAGGTTGTAGAAGCCGCTGTAGAACTCGGTGAACCATGCATAGCGGTCGTTCTTCGCGGCCGCTGAGATGCCGTCGAAGACCTCCTGCGGCACGCCCTCGGGGTTGTCGTCTCGTTCGACGAGGAAGGGCTCGAGCGACGCGAGGAAGGCGAGCTTCGCCACCCGCTCGTGACCGTAGTTCGCAACGTAGCGCGCCAGCTCGCCGGTACCCATCGAGAACCCGACCAGGACCACCTCACGCAGGTCGAGCGTTTCGAGCACGGTGTTGAGGTCGGCGGCGAAGGTGTCGTAGTCGTACCCCGTGCCGACCTTCGACGACTGCCCGAAGCCGCGGCGGTCGTAGGTGATGACGCGGTAACCCTGCGCCAGCAGTTCGCGGGTCTGCCGCTCCCAACTGTGGCCGTTCAGAGGGTAACCGTGGATCAGGACGACCGGCTGCCCCTGGCCCTGGTCTTCGTAGTAGAGCTCGATGGGGGTCGTGTTCTCGGTGCCGACGGTGATGTAGCCCATGATGCTGTTCCTTTTCAATCCCGGCGAGAACGGTCGTTCTCACTCGATGCCCTCACCATATGAGAACGATCGTTCTCGTGTCAAGTAGACTGAATACATGACCGAGTCGGAAGCACGCGAGAAGATCCTCGCCGCCGCAGAAGATCTCTACTACCGAAAGGGATACGCAGCCGTCGGAATGGACGAGCTGCGAACTGCCGCCGGCGTGTCGCTTCGACGCCTCTACGCGCTTTTCCCGTCGAAGACCGACATCATCGCCGCCGTCCTACGACGCAAGCACGACGAGTGGGGATCGGGGTTGGCCGCCGCCGTACGCGCGGCCGGCGACGAGCCCCGTGCCCGACTCCTCGCCGTCTACGGGCACCTCGAAGAATGGTTCTGCGTTGACGACTTCCGCGGCTGCGCGTTCATCAATGCCTTCGGAGAGCTCGGGGGCACCCACCCCGATGTCGCGCAGATCGTGCGCGAGCACAAGGCATCGTTTCAAGAGCAGATGGCGACGCTCGCAACCGACGCCGGCGCTCAACCCGCACTCGCATCCCAGCTCTCGATCCTCGCCGAGGGCGCTCAGACCACCGCGGCGATCTCCGGCGACCCGCAGGTCGCGGTGCAGGCGAGGAAAGCGGCGGAGACACTGATCGACGCATCACTTCCACGACCTTGAGTCGCAGGTGGTTCCAGCCTGCGAGGCGTCGCCCACGAGGTGCACCAGGCACCGCCGCCGCGTCCGCATCCGCGTGCCGCAGCGGCCGCGTGTTCACCCGTGATCGATCTCGATGTGCGCAATCGATGCGTGGGCATTGTGAGCGACGTACACCTTGAGCCGCCCGCCCTGGTCGTTCGCTGCCGCCTCGACCGCGTCCCGAGTGGATCCTGCCTCCCGCTCGAAAGCGGCGACGATGAGGTCTGCGTATTCGGCGGTGCGATCGTCTCCCTGCCACAGGTCCGCGCGGGACAGCGCGCCACCGATCTCCTCCACGCCGTCGACGCCGGGGACGAGACCTGTGGCGACCTCGATCTGATCGGCCGTCAGCGTGAAGACGCTCTTGTACGAGTCCTCGTAGGCGACGGTGAGCCAGTCGCCCTCCGCGGGCGTCCGGCCGTCCGCTGGAGTCGCGTCCGGCGACGGTTCCGTGCTCGGGGACGCCGTCTGCGACTGCACCACCTCCGGCGTCGAGGTCGGGTCCGTGCTGGACGCGGGTTTCTCCGCGGTGCAGCCGGCCAGTGCGAGGAGCGCGACGATACCCGCCGCGGCGGCCGTGAGGGGCTTCTTCATGAGGTGTGTCCTCTCTGCTCAGCTCTGCTCTGTCGGCGCGGATCGCTCTTCGCGCCATGTCCTGCCCAGGGAAGCGTGGCGAACGGCGAGTTCCTCCGCCCGCCGCGCATCGCGCGCCCTGATCGCATCCAGGAGCTCGTCGTGGTGGTCGGTGACGTCCACGAGGTCGTCGTGCTGTGAGAGGACCCAGCGCATCTGGCTGGCCACCGTGCGCATCATCCCGTCGAGGAGCGGATTGCCCGCCGCGCGCGATGCCGCCTCGTGGAAGTCGGCGGCGCATCGGCGAGCGGCCACCGCGTCGCCCGCCTCCGCCGCCGAGCGCTCTCCCTCGAGCGCTCGCTCGAGGGCGTTCATCGCCTCCGCGTCGTGGCGCTGCGCCGCGAGCCGGAAGGCGAGCGGTTCGAGGGCCGAGCGGATCTCTTCGAGATGCTGGATGTCCTCATCGGTGAACTCGCGGACGATGGCCCAGGTGTTCGGACGCAGGACGACCAGGCCCTCGGTCTCGAGCGCCTTCAATGCGTCACGCACCGGAACGCGACTCGCACCGCATTCCGCCGCGAGGTCCCGTTCGATCAACCGGCTTCCCGGCGCGCGCTCGCCGTCGAGGATCGAGTCCCGCAACCACGCGGTGACGCGTTCGGATTCACCCTGTCCCATGCGTCTCTCCCTTCACTCGTCCGTCGCGGCGTCGATGGCGGCGACGATCTTCGAGTATCCGCGGCCCGAGGCGAGCTCCCGCGGAGACGTGCCGTCGCCGTCCGGAAGCTCCGGGTCTGCGCCCGCATCCAGCAGCAGACGGACCGCCGAGAGGTGATCGGGGCCGCCGTCGCCGAGCACGATCGCCTCGTGCAGCGCCGTCCACCCCAGGCGGTTGACGTGATCCAGAGGGACTCCGGCGTCGATGAGGATCCGCATCGTCGACAGGTGCGCCCGCTCGCTCGCGGGGATGAGCGCGGTGCCTCCGAACCGATTCGTGCTGGTCACGTCGGCGCCGTGTTCGAGGGTCAGCTCGACGATGTCATCGAGCCCCTGAGCACCCGCGTAGAGGAAGGCGGAGTCCTGGATCGCATCCTGCGCGTTCGGATCCGCGCCGGCGTGCAGGAGCACCCTGGCCGTCTCGACGTCCTCGTGCTTGGTCGCCGCGACGAGCGGCGTGCGATCCTGCTCACCGCGCGCCTCGATGTCCGCGCCTGCATCGATCGCGCGTGCGGCTGCGTCCGCGTCGGTCGCCTCGACGGCCTCCCAGAGCTGGGATGTGGCATCGGAATTCATGTCGTCCTCCTTCGTGTCGGTCATGGTGCATGCGGCGAGCGCTACGGCCGCGAGCACCGCTACTGCGGCGAACGCGCCGCGGACGCCCGCCATGCGCGCTTCCCTTCTTCGGGTCCGGGATAGCCGCGGGTGTACGCGAGCAGGCGCGGCATGCGCACCGCGAGCACGGCGAGGGACGCCACCATCAGGATCCCCGCGCCGAACGCCGTCCAGCCCACGCCCGCCACTTCGGCGATCGCCCCCAGCCCGAGGGCCGCGAGCGGCATGGCGCCGATCGCGAGCTCCTGGATCCCGAGCACGCGCCCGTGCACATCCGGGGTCGTCATCATGAGTAGGAGCGTCGTCTGCAGCACCCCGAACGCCGAGCTCGCGAGGCCGATGAGCGCCATCAGCACGAAGCCGGCCGCGACGTCGTGCACGAGTGCGAACACCGCCCACAGCGCGGCCCACAGCGCCGTGCCGATCACGAAGACACCGCCCTTGAAGCGGAAGTCGCCGAGCCTCGCGATCACGAGCGCGCCGATGAGGCCGCCGACGCCCGAGCAGGTCAGCAGCAACCCCAGGCCGTCGGCGTCGAGGCCGAACTGACGCTCGGCGAACACCGGCATGAATGACTGGTAGATCGGCCACAGCAGCAGGTTCGCGACGACCGTGACGCCGAGCACGGCAACCGCCATCGGCACGGCACGCACCGCGCGGAAACCGCCCGCGACCATCGTCGCGATCGGCTCGTGATCCGTGTCCCGAGCGCGCGCGGTCGCGATGCCGCGCAGCGGCACGAGCAGGGCGAACGAGACGAGGAACCAGACCCCCGACACCCACAGCGCAGCGGACGCGCCCAAGGATCCGATCAGCACGCCGCCGAGCGCCGGCCCGAACACCTGCGTCATGTTCATCGCGAGCGCGTTGAGGGCGTTCGCGTTGCTGAGGTTCTCGTGCCCGACGATGTCGAGCACGAGAGAAGCGCGCGCGGGCTGCGACGGCGACTGCGCGAGCCCCAGCACGAAGCCGCCCACGACGAGTGCCCAGTACGGCAGTAGGCCGGCGCCCGCGAGGGCGGCGAGCAGGAAAGTCGCCGCCGCGGCCCATCCCGCGGCCAGGAGGAGCAGCCGCACCCTGTCGTGCCGGTCCGCGAGTGCGCCCGCGAGCGGCCCCAGCAGCAGGGGCGCCAGGCGCGCGGCCGTGTAGAGGGCCACGAGCATCTCGGATCCGGTCAGCTCGAAGGCGAGCCATCCGAGCACGAGGGTGAGCGACCAGACCCCGCCGAAGAAGAACAGGTTCGAGACCCACAGGAGCGCGAACCTCGGATGGGCGCGGAGGGAGGCGAACATCGTCAGACCAGGACCTCGCCGCCCGTCACGACGACCTCGCCGCCCGCGATGACGAGCTCGCGCCGCGGCGAGCGCATCAGCGCGTCCTGTGCGTTCTGCGCGTCGAGGAGGACGACGTCGGCACGGGCGCCGGCGACGATATCGTGCGCGTCCGCGCCGATGAAGCCCGCGGCGCGGCTGGTCGCCAGTTCGACGGCGTAGCGCAGGTCATCGTCTCGGCGCAGCCCGTGAAGCTGGGCGAAGGTGTTCGCGACCCCCAGGATGTCGCCGTCACCGTAGGGCGACCACAGGTCGCGGATGCCGTCGGTGCCGAGCCCGATCCGCAGACCGTTCTCGCGGATCCGGTCCAGCGGTAGCGGCGCGGAGCGCACCGGGGCGACGGTCGTCCAGCTGATGCCGATCTCGGCGAGTTCGTCGACGAGGTCGAGCGGGATCCCGCTGAGCGCGAAGCCGTGCGAGACGTTGACGCGGCCCTCGCGGGCATACTCGCGAGTGCGCTCGGCGATGAGTTCGTACTCGAACCGGCCGAGCGTGCCGCCGTCGTGCAGGTGGATGTCGATGCCGCAGTCGCGCTCCGCCGCGATGCGGAACAGGCCATCGAGCTGGCCGAGCGGATCCCGGTCGATCGCGGCCGGGTCGAGGCCGCCGATGTGGCTCGCGCCCGCGGCCACCGCCTCGTCGAGAAGCTCGAGCACGCCCGGCCGGCGCATCACGCCATCCTGCGGGAACGCGACGATCTCGACCTGTACCGCTCCGCCGAGGCGGGCCGCCGCGTCGCGCACCGCCTCGATGCCGCGCAGGCCGACGCCGAGGTCGACGTCGACGTGCGTACGCACGCGCGTCGTGCCCAGGCGCAGGAACTCGCGGAGCACCCCGGTCGTCGCGTCCGCGCTCGGGATGCCGTACTTCTCCCGCTCCGCGCGCTCGTGCGCGATGCGCCCCTGCGTCGTCGCCTCACCGCCGTACGGGACCCACGGCATGCCCCACCAGCTCTTGTCGATGTGAGCGTGCGTATTGACGAGGCCGGGCAGGGCGAGCAGCCCGCGACCGTCGATCCTCTCCGCCGCCGACCCCGTGCCCGCCGGCACCACGCCCGTGATCTGATCGCCGTTGATCAGGATGTCTGCGGGGGCTCCGCCCCAGGGGCGCACGTTCTCGACCACGATCGCCATGAGAAAATGGTATACCAAATGCTTCGCGTTACGCACTGCCCAGATCTGTATCGCATCGAGGGCATCGGGTTCAAGGGGATCCGCGCGGTGCGTCGAGCAATGCAGGATGGGTGGACGCATTCGCCGAATCGAAAGGACACACTATGCGCGCACTCGTGATCACGACCAACTACGGCACGGAGCAGGACGAGCTCCTCAGCCCGGCGAAGGCCCTCAAGGATGCCGGCGCCGAGGTCACCATCGCTACGACCGAGGACGCTCCGATCAAGACTCTGGTCTCGGACCAGGACCCCGGCGAGACCCTCACCCCGGACGCCGCGATCGGAGCCGTCTCGCATCGCGACTTCGATCTGCTCGTCGTCCCCGGTGGAACCATCAACGCCGATTCGCTTCGCCTGAACGAGCCCGCGCAGGAGCTCGTGAAGGCGTTCGCCGCGGACGGCAAGACGATCGCGGCGATCTGCCACGGCCCGTGGCTGCTCGTGGAGACCGGCCTGGTCTCGGGCAAGCAACTCACCTCGTATGCCAGCGTCGCCACGGACATCCGCAACGCCGGTGGGCTCTGGCACGACCGGGAGCTGGTGACCTGCGACCACAACGGCTGGACGCTCATCACGTCCCGCTCCCCGCAGGACCTGCCTGCGTTCAACGCCGCACTCACCGAGCTGGTCCAGGCCTGACACGCAGCGAGCCCCGGAGCTGCACGGGAGTGCAGTTCCGGGGCTCGTCCGCGCCGTTTCGGCGGTCAGCGGTTCTGGGGTCTTAGAAGTCCCAGTTTTCACTAAGAGGCGCGAGATCCTGCGGCTCAACAGCCCTGCGAATCACCTCGTGCCCTCCGCGTGCCCCACGCCTGGCGAGGCGTCGCGATGAGCGCCACGACTGGGTCGGGAACACCCCTCCAGGCTACGCCTGACCGCTGAAGTCTGCACGAACATTTTTAGTGACAGGTCCGCCCTATCTGTACCTAATTCTGTCCGACCCCAGGAGCGTTCGTCCGCGTAACCAACCTTCGTGATCGACTCGCCGATCACGTCAGCACCTCTAAGGCCTGCAGCGCAGGGGTCATCGCATGCGGAAGCTGTGCCGCGATCTGCATCAGACCCGCGCCAAGCCGGGATGTTCAGGATGGGATTGCGCGCATACTTAGCAGTATCGATGACCAGATCGCCACGAATGATCAGGCATAAGATAATTTATCTGAGCTGGCCACCGTCGCCTGACCGTTGATCAGCATCGGCAGTAGCCAGTCCCGCAGCTCTTGCAATCGCTTGTTCTCAACGATGCTGGCATTGAAGCGGCTGAGCGTCGATGATGCCAACTGGCTGAAGCGTCTCAGCGTCTCAGCGTCAGGTATGGGCAAAAGTATGTTCTCAAGGTCAGTGTTGTTGACTGCCTGCTGCGTCGCGCCGTGCGCATGCAGATCTTTGAGCGGTTCAAACTGTTCGCTGGCTATGAACGATGCGATGTATTCGAATGCCGCGGGCTCACACTTCAAGCCAACGAATCCGGTAGAGAGGATGGTCTCGCTTATCAACGATGCACAGGCCTCGTTCAAGAACAGATGCTTGACACTACCTTTCATCTTTGCGAACCAGACCGAGTGCAGGACAGGCTCCATGTTCGCCCGCCCCTCCCGCGTCTCGTACCGGATTCGGCTTCCGTCCTTGATTGTTGTGCCCACAACGTCGGCGGTTGCCAGATAAGTCTTCTCAGAGAACGGTGCGACACCAGGCTTGAGCGGCGCGCACAACGGGTTGGAGACGAGCGACGCGACTCGCCAGCCTTCAGGGATCTCGCGCTTGAGCTGGTCATTCCATACCATTCGTCCGCCATACTCACGGTATGGTCGCCCGTTCTCGTCTGGGAAGTTGAACTGCAAGAACCAGTACCCGTAGAGCGTCTGTAACATGGCCTGTAAATTGTCGTTTACCTGATTGTTCAGTTCGATCTGTTGTTCGATTGAGTACAGCAAGTCGCCGATCTGAACTTGAGAGTTGGGATCAGGTAGATCAACTTCGACATGCGAGAAGATTGCTTCGTTGAAGCTTGCTCGGGTTGTCATCGTCGTGACGCTGTTGATGATTCTTCTGAAGTACTCGCTGCGCAGAAAGAAGCCCATGAACCGTGGATCTGGGTTTGACGGATCGCGCGGACGTAGTCGCTTGGCGAAGCCACTGAATGTTGCGTTTGGATGGTCTTGGAGGGCGACGCTACTCATTGCGAGTTCGTCGAGAGTCTCGCTGGTTCGTGTCAGAAAAACGTCGCCTTCCCGAACCGAGAACTTCTCCTGTTGCTCAGGAGTAGTGTCCATAAGTTCAGTTAGGCGCTCTGGGATGAAGTAGTTGTTGTAGATGTCTTTGAAGGCTACGAAGGGAGCGCCGTGGCCAGCTTGATCCTTCGTAGTTGAGATCCCAGAGCTGATTTCATAGAGATCTGCAAGGCGGTGTCGCTTGAACTCACTCATAGCTCACCGTGCCGAGTTGAGTCATGATTTCGTCTTGCAGGCTCGCACTCTTGGTGAAGAGGTCTTGGAGCGTGGCTTGGTATTCGGCCATTTGGGCTTGGAACTCTTCAGGGGTCAGGTCGACATACTCGATCTTTACGTCGAAGTACTGTCCTGCCGCGAGGGAGTAGTTCTTTTCTTTGATGTCGTCGTAGCTGACGGTTACGGAGAAGTCGTCCACCGCTTCTTGTTTGGTAAATGTCTCGACGATCTGATCGATCTCCTCTGCACGGAGGCGACGCTTTTGGATGCTGCCTTCTTTGTAGAGTTCACCGAGTTTGGATGCATCAATCAAGGTGACGTAGTCACTGTCACGCGATTTGTCGAAGAACAGTACGGAGACGTTGGTGCCGGTGTTGGCAAACACGTTCGATGGCATGCTGACTGCACCATAGACGATGCGGTCGTCGATCAGGCGGTGTAGCACGTTCTTCTCGACGCCGGTTTTGGCGGTCAGGAAACCTGTGGGTACGACGATTGCCCCTTTGCCCTCCGATTTGAGGGAGTTGATGACGTGCTGAATAAACAGCGGATAGATCGCCATCTTGTCCTTATTCTTCGCGGGAACCTTCGGCACTCCACCCCAGAATCGTTCAGGCATCGCGGACAGTCTCTCTTGGGTGTCCGAGAAATCCATTTTGAAGGGTGGGTTCGACACCACATAGTCGAACTGTCGAAGCTCGGCTCCGTCATCGCTCTTGTGATACGGCTGGGTGAGCGTGTCACCCTGAACCGCGTGATCCAGTGACGAGACCAACGAGTTGAGGATGAGGTTAAGTTTGAGCATCTTGTTGCTGCGCTGGGAGATGTCCTGGGCGAAGATCGTGCATCGGTCTTCACCGATTGCGTGGCTGAGCGCCATGAGGAGCGTTCCGGTTCCGGCAGACGGGTCGTAACACTCGACGTTGTATAGGTCGTGTTCATCTCCAACGAGCAGCCTGGCCATGATGGTGGCGATGGCGTGCGGAGTGTAGTACTCGGCATACTTGCCTCCTCCGGAGGTGTTGTAGTCCTTGATCAGGTATTCAAACACTGCGGCGAAGAAGTCGTAGTGCTCTTTGAAGGACTCCTCGAAGGAGAAGTTCACCAGCTTATCGATAAGCGCTCTGGCGAACGCCGCACGTTGGGCATCATCGGTGACGTAGATGGTGAGCCGCTCAAACAGGGGGATCTTGGTGCGTTCAGTGGTTTGGGTCGAGAAGATTTCGATGTTGTCGTTCGCGATGTCCAGCATGATCGCGTCGAAGATCGCGTCGAATTCGCCCTTGGCTTGCTGGTTCCATAGGTTTGCAATGAGGTGTGCAGGCTTCAGCCGTGGCACATCAGGGGAGAGCAAATCAAGTAGGTCGAGCCGGTCGTCCTCGCTCATTTGCGCATAGGCAACTTCCCACTGTTCAGCATCGGCAAGCGCGGGGCTGAGCTTCTTGATTTCGTAGCCGAACTTGTCATTGAGGAACTTGTACAAGAACACCTGAGTGATGATCTTGTACTCATTGCCATCGTTGCCCAGACCGTACGTTTGGCAGGTCGCTTTGAGGGCGTCGATGAGTTCAGCGGTGTCGCGCTTGATGTCTTGGCTCACGAAGTTTGATCCTTTCATCATGCAATCGCGTGCGCGCCGGTGTACTGGTCGCGGTATTGGCGGGTGATGCGTTCTTGCATGAAGGTCTTGTCGGCTCGGGTACCGTTGAGGTTGAGTTCTGCTAGCCCTAAAGCCAGAGTCTGCATCACGACCTGGGAGAAGTACCCATCCGTTCGCAGAATGTCGGCTCGTTCGTAGATCTTGTAGTCAATCTCGTTCTTCACGACAGTAAGGAACTCGACGAGCTCCTCGTCATATTCAAACCCCATCGGTGGCTGCCCAGACTTTCGGCGTTGATCGCCTTCCTCCCGAATTCGTTTGTGAACGCGCACAAACTTCGGGTCGCCGTTGTACCGACGTTGCAAGGCAGCGTTACGTCGCTTGATCTCGATGAGACGATCCATGACCTGGTCGAGGGCACGGTCTTCCTCGTCGAAGGCGCTCATCGAGTCGATGACGAAGCCACGCTCTTTGAACCGATGCATGAAGGCGTCACGGAGGGTAATGAACTCGGGGTCTTCTTGGTCAATGTTCGCTGTGAACTCGCGGATCGCGCGCCTCCACTTCGCGTGGAACTTGTCGCCTGCGCCGGCGAGGATGTTCAGTTCCTCTTCGTTCTTCAGCCGGAACTTGAACTCAATGTCGAGCATCGCCTCGTTGATGACCCGTCGGGTTTCATCGGTGCTAATGAACGCTTCTTTTTGGTTGAGGATACCGATGGCGTTCTCAACTTCGGAGAGCAGGGAAGGGAGCTTCTCGATGTTCATTCGCTCCATCGCGGCCTTGAGGTCATCGTCGCCGAAGGTGCGCGCGAGGTTCATGCCTTCCCGGATTGACTGCAAGGCCTTCCGGAGTTCAACGAGTCTCTCTTTCTCGTCGATCCCAGCGATTTGGCGGCTGAATTCTTCAGCGTTATCGAGATCATAGGTGAAGAGGACGTTCCTGGCCTCGCGTACTTGAGCGACGAGCGCGGCGGGATCCTCAATTACTTGTTCAATCGCGGCGCGCCCGTCCTCTCCCGTTTCTTCTGGGTCGTTGAACTTGTTGAGTTCCTTGAGGTAGGCCGCGTTGGTTTCGTCAAAGTTCTGCTTGATGTCTGCGAAGTCCACTACGTACCCGTACTTATGGTCTTTGTAGGGGCGGTTGACGCGCGTCAGTGCTTGGAGCAGGTTGTGGTCTTTGAGTTTTCGACCGAGGTACAGACGTTTGAGTCGGGGTGCGTCGAACCCGGTGAGAAGCATGTTGAAGACGATCAGGATGTCTACGGTGTAGTTCTTCTTGAAGTCTTTGATGATCTGCTTTTGGGTGTCCTTGTCATCGCTGTCAAACAGGATCAGTCCAGCACGTAGCTTCGACGGATTGCTGCTCGTCGCGTTGAGTTCAGCCCGGATTTCATCGAAATACGCGGCGAGGTTACGAGCTTGTTGGCTAGTCTCACAGATCACCATGCCGCCAAGGCTGTCGTCACCGTTGATCGTGCGGAAGCGCTTGAAGTCGGTGATGACGTAACGGAGCAGTTCTTTGACGTAGTGCTCGTGTTCGACAATTTCCTTCTTGCTGACCTCTTTCTTGAGCACCAGATGGTCCAGACTGTCGTAGATCTCAGAGAGCTTGTCCCGGTAGGCGGTCTCGATGTCCTCGCGGATGATCTTGAGGGTGTAGCCGTCTTGGATTGACTTGTCGTAGTAGTAGGTGTGCAGGTAGTCGCCGAAGACTTTCCAGGATGCACGCTCATCTTTGAGTAGAGGCGTGCCAGTGAGCGCGATCTTGACCGAGTTGGGGTCAGATTCGAGCATGTTTGCCAGGAAACTACCTTTCGGGTTGTAGCCTCGGTGCGCCTCATCGATGATGAACACTCGCTGCAGGTTCGTCGCATAGGCGGATGCATCGATCTTGGTTTTGTCCTCGTCGAACCGTTGGATGTTCACCACGGTTACTTCGCGCCGTCCAGAGTCGCCCTCAAGTGATTGATTCGTGCGGAACTGCTCCATCAATTCCGCACGTGAGTTCGCGGTCTTCACCTCCAAGCCGCGCGCCTCGAACTCTTGCGATGCCTGCTCCAGAAGGTCGAGGCGGTCAACGATGAAGTAGAACTTCGCCACTTTGTTATGCGCCGCGTAATAGTCGGTCAGCACATTGTTCAAGTAGTAGGACAACGCGGTCTTCCCACTACCCTGCGTATGCCAGATGACCCCAGAAGTTACCCCCTCGTCCAGTCGATGACGTACCGCCAAGGATGCGAACAACTGTTGGTAGCGCATGATGTGCTTTTGATCGGTGGATTCGATCTTTCCGTCAACCTCACGGTCGATTCGCACGTAGGCGATCCCGTACTTGATGAGGAACAGCAGCCGCTCCGGTGACACCATCGAAGTTAGCCCCCGGTTTGTTGGCGTGTTCTCTTTCAGATTCGTGGCGTACTCAGGGGTGGTGCGAATGACTTGAACGTTGTAGTCATCCAAGATCTGTCGCTCGACGTCGTCGTCGACCTTTGCGTAGGGGAACGTGGCGTGAAAAGGTGCCTCGGCTGACCCTGCTGGATTGTCCTCACGGAAGGTCGAGAACTTCGTGTCGCCGCGCGCGCCCGTGCAGTAGAAGACGCCCTGGATAGGTGTGATGCCCCCTTCCGCGTCGTACTCCATGTTGTTGGAGAAGATCATCAACTGCGTGATGTTGATGAATCGGCGGAACTTGCGATTGGGGAAACGCCCACGGTTCATGCGCGTGCTTTCCATAACCATTCCGCCCCGATTGTTTGGCTTCTTCACCTCCACAAAGGACAGCGGGAAACCGTTCACAAAAAGGGTGATGTCCGGGCGGAACTCGTCCTGCCCGTTCTTGCACGTGAACTCAGCAGTGAAATGAAACGTGTTGTTTGCGGGGTTGTCGAAGTCAACCAGCTTCACTGGGCTTGAACTGATCAGACGGTTGTAGAAGCTCCGACCCAGGTCGTCATTGTCGAGTTCCTGCCGGATGCTACGAAGCACATCGTCGGCGCGGCCAGCATGCTCGGGGTTGAGTTTCTCGAACTGAGACTTGAACACTTCGAGGAGGATGTTCGTATCAGGGTCATAGACGGTACCGGCCATGTCCTCGGTGAGCTTACCGAAGTAGGTGTACCCCAGCCTGGCCAGATGAACCATTGCTGGCATCTGTACCCTGGTTGCCTCATCAAAAGTCCGCATCCGCGCCATGATCTAGACTCCTTCGCATTCAAAAGCACTGTTATGTCCGCCTTGGCTGTTCCAGACAGCAAGGTTCTCGGCGACGAACCAGTAGAAGAGCAGCCCTGGCAGGTATGACTTGATGTCCCAGCTGTGGGCACTGCCACGCAGAACGCTGGAGAAGTGGCAAATCGCCTTGTGCAACTCCGCCAGATCGGCTTCGTGGGTTCCAGTCACTCTTAGGTTCTCCCGATTCACAGCGACGTTGCGATGCCGACAGTGAGCAGTCCCCCGCCCATGCAACGCCTACGAGGTAGCGATAAACGCCACCTAAGTCATTCTCTCGTTGAAGTAGCTCCTCCGCCGTGTGACACCCCGCCGCTACTGTCGTGTGACTCCGATCACAACCTGCTCCACAACTGATCACGCGTCTGGCAGATCGAGGACGCCGGGCGCGGCTGCGCACCTCCTTCCTAACGGGAGGAGGTGCCGCGGTGACCGTTTCGATGCGCGTCATGTCGGCTGGCGACGGTTACAAGTACTTCCTCCGTACCGTCGCCACCGGTGACGTCGACCGCTCCCTCTCCACCCCGCTGACCCGCTACTACAACGCCGAAGGCACCCCTCCCGGCCGTTGGATGGGCGCAGGCCTCCCAGCCCTCGGCGACGGCACCCTCGTCGAGGGCTCCGCCGTGTCGGAGGCGCAGCTGCAGCTCCTCATCGGCATGGGCCGCGATCCCCTCACCGGCCAGCCCCTCGGCCGCGCATACCCTGTCTACAAGGGCCTCGATGAGCGCATCGCTGACTGCGTCAAAGCACTCGACCCGAACCTCTCCCTTCAGGAGAAGGCCGTGGCGATCACGCAGATCGAGACCGAGGAAGCGGGTAAGTCGCCGCGGCGCGCGGTGGCGGGGTTCGATTTCACGTTCTCGATTCCGAAGTCCGCGAGCGTGCTCTGGGCTGTAGCCGACGCGCGCACCCAGCAGATCATCGCCGACGCCCACCACGCCGCGGTCGCTGAGATGCTCGCGTACATGGAGCGGGAGGTTGCAGCGACCCGCACCGGTGCAACCGCGGGCGACGGCGCGGTTGCACAAGTCGACGTCCGGGGCCTGATTGCAACCGCGTACGATCACTTCGACTCGCGGGCTGGTGATCCGCATCTGCACACGCACGTGGTGATCAGCAACAAGGTGCAGACCGTGCTGGATGGCAAGTGGCGCTCGCTCGACTCCCGTCCCATGCACGCCGCCACCGTCGCGATCTCCGAGATGCACGAGGCCGTGTTCGCCGACCACCTCACCCGAGCCCTCGGCGTCACTTGGGAGACCCGCGACCGGGGCAAGGACCGCAACCCCGCTTGGGCCATCAGCTCGGTGCCCGAGTCGTTGACGGCAGAGTTCTCCTCCCGCTCACGGACGATCGATGAGGAGAAGGATCGCCTCATCGCCGACTACGTCGCAGCTCACGGCCATCAGCCCACCGCCCGGACGATCATCCGCCTGCGCGCGCAAGCGACCCTGTCAACGCGCCCGGCCAAGACGTTGCATTCCCTGGTCGAGCTGACGGCCGGGTGGCGTGCACGGGCCAGCAAGATTCTCGGCACCGATGCAACCGCCTGGGCCACACAGGCCGAAGCTCCGTTGCTGCTACGTGCGGATGACGTGCCGTTGGACGTGGTCGAGTCGATCGCCGCTCGCGTGGTGGAGGTGGTGAGTGAGAAGCGCACGACGTGGCGGCGCTGGAACCTCACCGCAGAAGCCGCCCGTCAAACCAAGGGCTACCGCTTCACCAGCTTCGAAGACCGGCAAACCGTCACCGAGCTGATCGCCGACGCCGCCGAGCACGCCTCGCTCCGGCTCACCCCATTCGAGCTCGCGTCCTCGCCGCTGGCATTCCGGCGTGAGGACGGGACATCGGTGTTCCGCCCAAAGCACTCAACCATCTACACCTCGACTGCGCTGCTGGAAGCCGAGGACCGCTTGCTGGATCGCTCTCGCGCACTCACCGCACCGACCGTCGACAAGGGCACGGTTGCACGGGTGTTGCAGCGCCCGCGCCGAGGCGAGCACGCCCTCGGGGAGGACCAAGCCGCCGCGCTCACCTCGATCGCGACGTCCGGCCGAGTCCTCGACCTGCTGGTCGGCCCAGCCGGTGCGGGCAAGACCACCGCAATGCGCGCCCTGCGCACCGCATGGGAAGCCGAGCACGGCAAGCGCTCCGTGGTCGGCCTCGCACCCTCCGCAGGGGCCGCCGAGGTCCTCGCCATGGACCTCGGCATCGCGACGGAGAACACGGCGAAGTGGTGGCAGAACCACCTCACCCACGGCGACACCTTCCACGCCGGGCAGCTGGTCATCCTCGACGAGGCCTCACTGGCCGGAACGCACACGCTCGATCGGATCACCGGCCTCGCAGCGTCGGTGGGTGCGAAGGTGCTGCTGGTCGGTGACTGGGCTCAGCTCCAGTCCGTCGACGCGGGCGGCGCGTTCGGGCTCCTCGCACACGCCCGCGAAGACGTGCCCGAGCTCACCGATGTGCACCGCTTCACCCACGACTGGGAGAAGCACGCCTCCCTCCAACTCCGCCACGGAAACACCGAGGTCATCGACACTTACGCCGAGCACGAGCGGATCACCGACGGCGCGACCTCGGACATGATCGATAACGCCTACACGGCGTGGAAGGCAGATCGTGCGGCGGGGCTCGCGTCGATCCTGATCTCCGACTCCAACGAATCCGTCACAGCGCTGAACGAGCGCGCACGCACAGACCTCATCCTCGACGGCATCGTCGGCGGACCCCGCGAAGCGCTGCTGCGCGACGAGGCCCGTGCCGCAGCCGGGGACACGATCATCACGCGCAAGAACGACCGCCGCCTCAGCGCCGGTCATGGCTGGGTGCGCAACGGTGACCGCTGGACGGTTCTCGATGTTCGTACCGATGGATCGCTCCTCGTGCAGCGCGCCGGAGTCGAACACGGGTCCAAGGCAGTGCTTCCGACGGCGTACGTGGCCGAGCACGTGGACCTCGGGTACGCGGTCACGTCGTATCGGGCGCAGGGAGTCACCGTTGATACCGCCCACGTGCTGGTGGATGCGTCGATGACGCGGGAGAACCTCTACGTCGCGATGACCCGAGGCCGCGAGCTCAACCAGGCCTACGTCGCAGTTGACCGGCCCGATGACGCACACGAGATGACGCACCCCGCCGATAACGACGGTGCCACCGGACGCAGCGTCCTCTACGGGGTGCTCCAGCACGCCGGTGGCGAGCTCTCGGCTCACGAGACGCTTACGGTCGAGCAGGAGCGTTGGGGCACGATCGCGCAGCTCGCCGCCGAATACGACACCCTCGCAGCCGCCGCCCAGCACGACCGCTTCGCCGACCTCATCCGCCATTCCGGCCTGAGCGAGGCCGAAGCCACAGCCGCGATCGGTTCGGATGCGTTCGGCCCGCTCACCGCGGAGCTGCGCCGGGCTGAGGCCCACAGCCACGACCTCGAATCCCTGCTGCCACGGCTGGTCGCGGCACGGCAGCTCGATGACGCCGACGACATCGCCGCCGTCCTGCGCTACCGCCTCGCCGCCGCGACCAGCCGGTACACGGGCTCTGGCCGTACCCGCACCGCACCCCGATTGATCGCCGGGCTCATCCCCGAAGCAGGCGGTCAGATGGTCGCCGAGATGCGGCGAGCGCTCACGGAGCGTCGGGAGCTGCTCGAGGCGCGTGCGGATGCGGTGCTGGATCGCGGCCTCAGCGATGGTGAGGGCTGGGTTGCCGGGCTTGGGGCTGTGCCGTCTGATCCGCAGCGCCTCGCGACTTGGAGGCGCTCGGCCCGGGTCGTTGCCGCGTACCGTGACCGCTACCGGGTCGAGACCGAGACGGCCCTTGGCGCTCCGGCAGATTCGACCACGCAGAAGCGCGACCGGGCCGCAGCCGAGGCTGCGTTGAAAGCCGCACAGAGCGGCGCGCGGAAGCCGCGGCAGGAGGCTCCGCTGCGGCAGCGCGAGGCGCGTGGTCTTAGGTTCTAACCATCCTCGTCCGGCCCAGGTTTTCTAGCGCTTGTTCCGTGCCACCTGGCTGAGCCCGATGAGCTCAGAAGAGCGGAATCCGCTGCGCGTACAATCATCCACTACCGATACACCGCAATCGCTCTGAGCAACAGAGCGGGCCCGTGCAATTCTGCTTCATCGGGGGTAATCTCCACGCCAAGCGCCTTAGCAGGCTCGACAAAGTTGCTAATGACTGAGTTGAGCGTGTCTTGCTCCAGCTTCGTCACTGGAGCATCAGAAGTAAGACGCACCGTTGGCCAGATATCGCCTTCGCCCAAAACCCGTTCCACTTGAGCAATAACGCTGTAGACGCCATCAAAACGACCAAGATCTGTGATGAGGGAGCTGTTGTCGAGGATCACGGCCACGGTCGGCCCCTCGCCACCAAGCGGCTGAAGCATTGCTAGTACTTCGTCCGTGCCACCGAGCAACGTCTCCATGTTTTTCAGTCCAGCTCGAGTTGCCTGGAGCTCTTCACCCTTCTGTGCGAACGGGGACGACTTATCCGAGACTTGACCGGCAAACCATCGGAACAAGCGAAACAGGGTTTGAAGCGGGACGATCTGCAAAGAACCACGAATCTCTACGGTGTGTCCCGGCTCGACATCCGCAAGTGCGAAGTCACCCCATCCTTCAAACGTGCCGAGCGCATTCTCCGCTTTTAGCTTTTGGTACCACGCTTCGAAGATGGAGAAATTTGTTCGCGTCTTAACGACTTCTTCTTCGAAGGAAGAGGTCGATTTTTTACCAGCTTCTAGGTTCCCACCGACCCCAACGAAGGAAGCGTTAATTCCGCCACCGAATCCGCCCTCGCGCGCCTGCCCGATTTTGGCGATGATGCTATCAATCTGACCAGATTCGATGGCAGACAGGCTGTTGATTACTGTCTCGTTGTCGAGGTACACAAAACCTCTGTGAACACGGTTCTTCGGTGCGTTGTAGCTTGCCATAACCGGGTGCTCCTTCGCTGGCGGAAGTTCAATCTCTGTCCACGCTACCGGTTGGAGGGCATGTAGCTGAGGCCCTATGACTTACAGGGGCAGTCCCACTCAGGTCCAGTTCCTACTGGGTGCTGCTCTGCGCCTCGTTATGACGTGCCTGCGCGGGAGCGACAGCTCGCCATCGGGCGATCAGATCGCGGATCAGGGGAGGCAGGTGTGTCTTGATGCGCAACCCGTAATACGAACGGAACGGTCCCGCCGATTCGGCGGGACCGTTATTTCCATTAATCAAGGATTTCCACTCTTCACGCTACTCCCCCAGCGATACAACCGCTAGCCCCTTTTGCTCCCAAAAGCTGGGATGCCCCGCGCTGCGAACACACGGCGCGGGGCATCCCGGTGAGGCCGTTCACCGCATCGTCGGGATCTCGATGATCAGCTTCTCGCGCAGCTCGCCGAGGTCGACGCGGATGAGGCTGCCGAGGCGGTAGCCGTGGATGGTGCCGTCGGCGATGCGGCGGCGCAGCGTCTTGATCGACACCCCGTACAGCTCGGCGGCGGTAGCCAAGGACGCCAGGTCCGTCGGCTGGGGTCCGGTGTGCTTCTGGTTGCTCATGGTTCCTTTTCCTTTGATCCGATGGCGGTCATGTCATAGGTGTGCATCGCTGTCCACCGACGTCGGCTCGGGCTTCGGAGCCGCGGCAAGCCGGTCGGCGATGCGGCTGCTCATGCGCTCGGCCAGCTCTCGGTCGCGCGTCATCGTGGCGTGCTGGTAGCGCAGCACCACCCGCAGGTCAGAGTGCCCTCCACGGCGCATCAGCTCCGCAAGCGTCGCTCCTTCCTGAGCGAAGAGCGTCAGCCCCGTGTGGCGGAGGTCGTGGAAACGGAATCGCGGCGGCAGCCCTGGGACCGTATCGCGCACCTCTCCCCACAGATGTCCCCACCGCGTGTTCGTCATCGGAACGCTGCCGAGCGCCCGCGACGGCAGGATCGGCGCGTTCATCTCCGAACTGACGTTGGTCGCAAGGTGCTTCCGCAGGCGCTCGACCATGATGCTCGGCACCGTGACGGATCGCTGCCCAGCATCGCTCTTGAGGAGTGTGTAGTCGCCAGTGTTCGCGTTGAGCTGTCGCCGCACGTGCACCGTCGCGTGTGCCTCGTCGTGCCATTCGACGTCACGTCGCTGGAGCCCCAGGCACTCAGCCCGGCGAAGTTGGCACCAGGCCGCGAGGAGCACCCCGATCGACCACGGCTCTTCCATCGCGGCGTACAAAGCCTCAACCTGCTCGGGAGTCGCCACGTCTTCTTCCGGGTCGTGCTCGGCATCGTGGCGTACCGCGGGCTGCTTCGGAATCGAGATGTCCGGCAGGGAGGTCACGAGGCCGTCGCGCATGGCCTGGCGCAAGATCATCATGAGCACGACGAGCACCGGCGTCGTCACCCCGTTGAACTTCGACTTCGGGTTCAGCGGCGAGGGGATCTGATCGAGCCGGACAGTCATCTGCCGAATCCGGGCCTTGTCGATCTCGCGGATCGGCGTATCGCCGAACTCGGGGATGAGGTAGCCCGTGACCTTGCTCTTGTACGCCCGCACGGTGCCGACGGCCCGCCGCTTGCCGCTGCGGTTCGGTTCCGTGCGGATCATCTCCAGCCAGCGCTCGGCGTAGTCAGCGAAACCGACGACCCGCGCCTTCGCTTCTTCGTCCTCGATGCGGCGGCGTTCGGCGTACTCCTCGGGCGGTGCCCACGTGCCGAGCGCAATCTTCGACTGCACACCGGCCAGCCAGGCACGGGCGTCAGTCTTCGTTAGGAAGGTGAGCGACTTGTTCGCCTCGGTGCGGGCGGTGTACATCTTGCCGTCCGGCCCCGGGTACCTCGCCTGCCACCTGCCGGAGGGCAACTTGCGCAGCCTCCCCCACGCCTCGCGGCGGACGATCTTGCTCTTCGCATTCGGCGTACTCATGACGCCCTCCCGTGGACTCGAACGATTGCCTGCGGGCCGTCGTGCCCCTCCGTGCCCCTCGTGAGACACGAGGCCCGAGATCCGCGTAATTCCGCGGGATTCTGGGGCCCGGTCGCGTCGCGAGGGGCACGATGGGGCACGGCTTCGGGGGCACGCGTGACCAAATCAGCGGTCCAGACGCGACTCCTCACCCGAGGTGTAGGTGTGCACGTGCCCCCAAACGTGCCCCCAGAGTGTGCACAAGGCGGTTCGAGATTGTTCATCACTGTTCTCCTCTGTACTCGGTACAGAGGGCACAAAAAGAGGCCGGGACCTGCAGAATCCTGCAGGTCCCGGCCTCTCGGAAGCCCTCGCGGGCTTCACATGAAATTAGGGGCTTCTAGAAGTCCCAGTCGTCGTCCTCGGTGGCCTCGGCCTTACCGATGACGTAGCTGGATCCGGATCCCGAGAAGAAGTCGTGGTTCTCGTCCGCGTTGGGCGAAAGGGCCGACAGGATCGCCGGGTTCACGTTCGTCGTCTCGGCCGGGAACATGGCCTCGTAACCGAGGTTCATGAGGGCCTTGTTGGCGTTGTAGTGCAGGAACTTCTTGACGTCCTCGGTCAGGCCGACCGAGTCGTAGAGATCCTGCGTGTACTGCACCTCGTTCTCGTAGAGCTCGAAGAGCAGGTTGAACGTGTAGTCCTTCAGCTCCTGGCGGCGCTCCTCGGTCTCGTTCTCGAGGCCCTTCTGGAACTTGTAGCCGATGTAGTAGCCGTGCACGGCCTCGTCGCGGATGATGAGGCGGATCAGGTCTGCCGTGTTGGTCAGCTTCGCATGCGAGGACCAGTACATGGGCAGGTAGAAGCCCGAGTAGAACAGGAACGACTCGAGCAGCGTCGAGGCAACCTTGCGCTTCTGCGGGTCGTCGCCACGGTAGTAATCCATGACGATCTTGGCCTTCTTCTGAAGGTTCGGGTTCTCGATCGACCAGCGGAAGGCGGCGTCGATCTCAGGCGTCGACGCGAGCGTCGAGAAGATGCTCGAGTACGACTTCGCGTGCACCGACTCCATGAACGCGATGTTCGTGTAGACGGCCTCCTCGTGCGGGGTGACCGCATCCGGGATCAGCGACACGGCGCCCACGGTGCCCTGGATCGTGTCGAGCAGCGTCAGACCCGTGAAGACACGCATCGTCAGCAGCTTCTCCTGCTCGGTGAGGGTCGCCCACGACTGGATGTCGTTCGAGAGCGGCACCTTCTCGGGGAGCCAGAAGTTGCTCGTGAGGCGGTTCCACACCTCGACGTCCTTGTCATCCTGGATACGGTTCCAGTTGATGGCCTGGACGTGATCCAGGAGCTGAAGCTTCTCAGTCATTCTCTTCCTTCGACGGGTCTCTGCGTAACGCTATTACAGCGTGCAGCTCACGCACATCTCGAGCTCGGTGCCCTCGAGTGCCATCTGGCGCAGACGGATGTAGTAGATCGTCTTGATGCCCTTGCGCCACGCGTAGATCTGCGCGCGGTTGATGTCGCGCGTCGTCGCCGTGTCGGGGAAGAACAGCGTCAGTGAGAGGCCCTGGTCGACGTGCTGCGTCGCCGCGGCGTAGGTGTCGATGACCTTCTCATAGCCGATCTCGTACGCGTCCTGGTAATACTCCAGGTTGTCGTTCGTCATGAACGGCGCCGGGTAGTAGACGCGACCGAGCTTGCCTTCCTTGCGGATCTCGATCTTCGACGCGATCGGGTGGATCGAGCTCGTCGAGTTGTTGATGTACGAGATGGATCCGGTCGGCGGCACCGCCTGCAGGTTCTGGTTGTAGATGCCGTGCTCCTGGATCGACGCCTTCAGCTCGCGCCAGTCGTCCTGCGTGGGGATGTGGTGGCCCTCGAACAGCTCCGCGACGCGGGCCGTCGCCGGCTTCCATTCCTGCTCGATGTACTTGTCGAAGAACTCTCCCGACGCGTACGTCGAGTTCTCGAAGCCCTCGAACGTGACACCGCGCTCGATCGCGATCTTGTTCGACGCCTGGAGGGCGTGGAACAGCACCGTGTAGAAGTAGATGTTCGTGAAGTCGATGCCCTCTTCGGATCCGTAGAAGATCCGCTCGCGCGACAGGTAGCCGTGCAGGTTCATCTGGCCGAGGCCGATGGCGTGGGACTTGTCGTTGCCGTCCTCGATGGAACGGACCGACTCGATGTGGCTCTGGTCGCTGACGGCGGTCAGGGCGCGGATCGACGTCTCGACCGTCTGGCCGAAGTCCGGCGAGTCCATCGCGAGGGCGATGTTCAGCGAACCGAGGTTGCAGCTGATGTCCTTACCGATCTGGTCGTACGACAGGTCGGTGTTCAGCGTCGTCGGGGTGTTCACCTGCAGGATCTCGCTGCAGAGGTTCGACATGTTGATGCGGCCCTGGATCGGGTTCGCCTTGTTGACCGTGTCCTCGAACATGACGTACGGGTAGCCCGACTCGAACTGGATCTCGGCGACCGTCTGGAAGAACGTGCGCGCGTTGATCTTCGTCTTCTTGATGCGGGGGTCGTCGACCATTTCGCGGTACTTCTCGGTCACCGAGATGTCACCGAAGGGCACTCCGTAGACGCGCTCGACGTCGTACGGCGAGAAGAGGTACATGTCCTCGTTGTTCTTCGCGAGCTCGAACGTGATGTCCGGGATCACGACGCCGAGCGACAGCGTCTTGATGCGGATCTTCTCGTCGGCGTTCTCGCGCTTCGTGTCGAGGAACTTCATGATGTCGGGGTGGTGCGCGTTGAGGTACACGGCACCGGCGCCCTGACGCGCACCGAGCTGGTTCGCGTAGCTGAACGAGTCTTCCAGGAGCTTCATGACCGGCAGGATGCCGCTCGACTGGTTCTCGATCTTCTTGATGGGGGCGCCCGCCTCGCGGATGTTGCTGAGCAGAAGCGCGACGCCGCCGCCGCGCTTCGAGAGCTGCAGCGCGGAGTTGATGCCGCGGGCGATCGACTCCATGTTGTCCTCGATGCGCAGCAGGAAGCAGCTGACGAGCTCGCCGCGCTGGGCCTTGCCGGCGTTGAGGAAGGTCGGGGTCGCGGGCTGGAAGCGGCCCGAGAGGATCTCGTCGACGAGCTTCATCGCGAGGTCTTCGTCGCCGTCGGCGAGGGCGAGAGCGGTCATCACGACGCGGTCCTCGAAGCGCTCGAGGTAGCGCTTGCCGTCGAAGGTCTTCAGCGTGTAGCTCGTGTAGTACTTGAACGCGCCCAGGAAGGTCTCGAAGCGGAACTTCTTGGCGTACGCGAAGTCGTTGAGCTTCTCGATGAACGAGAAGTCGTACTTCTCGATGACGGCGCCCTCGTAGTAGTGCTTCTCGACGAGGTAGTCGAGGCGCTCGCGCAGCGAGTGGAAGAACACCGTGTTCTGGTTGACGTGCTGCAGGAAGTACTCCCGGGCAGCGCGCTTGTCGGCGTCGAACTGGATCTGGCCGTTCGCGTCGTACAGGTTCAGCATCGCGTTCAGCGCGTGATAATCCATGCCCTCGAACGCCGGGTTGTGCTTGAAGTCGGCCTCGGCCGTCACTGCTGCTTCCACCATTTTTCCAATCCCCCGCTCACTCGAGCGACGTCCTCGGGAGTGCCAAAAAGTTCGACGCGGTCCAAGTGCGGCACCTTGCACTTGCGACTGATGATGTCTCCACCGATGCAGTACGCGTCACCAAAGTTCGTATTTCCGGTTGAGATGACCCCGCGGATCCATGTCCGGTTCCGTTCATCATTCAGGAACCGGATCACTTGCTTCGGGACCGCACCCTCACCGTTTCCCCCACCGTAGGTGGGAGAAATGAGGACGTACGGTTCGCTCACCTCGAGCGCGTCATCGCGCTTGTACAACGGGATCCGCTTCGCTCGCATTCCCAGCTTCTCGACGAAGCGCTCGGTATTTCCCGAAACGCTGGAGAAGTACACGATGAGCGGCCCGGACTCTGCCGGGCCGCCCTTCGCGGAAGGAGCAAAACTCGCTGTCGCGGTCATGAGCGTCTATCCCCTCGCCGCGTCAGCGGCACGCTTACGCCAGACGGGCGGCGAGCTCGTCGATCTTGTCGGGGCGGAAGCCCGACCAGTGGTCGCCGTCGGTGACGACGACGGGAGCCTGCAGGTAGCCGAGCGACTTGACGTGCTCAAGCGCGTCCGCATCCTGCGAGACGTCGGTCACCGAGTACTCGATACCCTTGGCGTCGAGAGCGCGGTAGGTCGCGTTGCACTGAACGCAGGACGGCTTGCTGTAGACGGTGATCGCCATGACTTCCCCTCCAAATGATCTGGTTTCGCGGCAACTCGTGCCGTGACTTCAATACTACATATAGAGGTCGATCGCGGTCTAGACCACAACCCATAGTAGTTACAAGCGTGTGGTTATCCACGGCGATCTCCACAGGTTATGCACTGAGTTGTGCACAGGCGCCCCCTCTCCGATCCCTCCCGATAACGCCGGGATCATGCGCTTCGCGACGTCCCACCGCGAAGTTCTCCACAGCTCGAACGCTACCTATGACCACTGACAAACGAGGGGCTGAGAAAGACCGTAGAGGGTGTGTCGCCCGCCGCGGCCGCACTACATATCGGGTGGATCCTAGGCTGGCATCTATGAGTGCACCTTTCGTCCCCTCGCTCGCGCTGCCGAGCGAGCTCCTCGAGCGGATCCGCGGCCGCGCCGCCCAGGTCGATCGCGACAACGTCTTCCCCGAGCAGGATCTCGCGGACCTCGCGGACGCCGGATACCTGCGGATCCTCCTCCCCGCCGATCGCGGCGGATCCGGCGCAACCCTGGAACAGGCGAGCGCCGCGCAGCAGCACCTCGCCACCGCGGCGCCGGCGACCGCGCTCGCGGTCAACATGCACCTCGTGTGGACGGCGGTCGCCCGGATCCTGCACGAGCGCGGCGATGACGCCCTCGACCTCGTCTTCGAGGGCGCCGCGGCGGGCGAGGTCTTCGCCTTCGGCGTGAGCGAGGCCGGCAATGACGCCGTCATGTTCGACAGCCGTACGAGCGCCGATCCCGTGGACGACGGATACGCCTTCACGGGGACGAAGATCTTCACGTCGCTCGCGCCCGTGTGGACCCTGCTCGGTGTACATGGACGCGACGACAGCGATCCCGACCGCCCCACCATCGTCTTCGGCTTCGTGCGCCGCGACGATCGTGTCGTGACGCGGGACGATTGGGACACCCTCGGCATGCGCGGCTCCCAGAGCCGCACGACCGAGCTTCACGGGGCTCACGCCCCCGCCGAGCGCATCGTTCGCGTCATCGACATGGCTGACATCCCCGATGGCCTGCAGTTCGCGATCTTCGCCGCCTTCGAGCTGCTCGTCGCGTCGGTGTACACGGGTATCGCCCGCCGCGCGATCGAGCTCGCCGCCGAGGCCGTCAGCGCGCGCGTGAACAGCGCGACCGGCGCCTCACGCGGCGAGGACCCCGTCGTCCGCGACCGGATCGGCGATATGTCGATCGCCTACGACGGCATCGCGATCGAGCTCCGAGCCCTCGCCCGTGATGTCGACGAACAGGTCGACCACGGCGCGGCGTGGTTCCCGTTACTGTCGGGGATGAAGGATCGCGCGACGGCGACCGCCCAGCGCATCGTCGACGACGCGCTGGCGTTGGCCGGCGGCGGATCCTTCCGCAGCGCCAGCGAGCTGGCGCGCCTCGCGCGGGACGTGCGCGCGGGCGTCTTCCACCCGACGTCGCCTCGCGCCGCCCGGCAATCGGCCGCGGGCGCCTGGCTCGACGCCTAAGCACCCGGGCTCTTACCGAGGGGTGTCTCCGCGCGAACGCGTGGAGTCACCCCGGGCCCGGAAATGCGAAGTGGGTTGTCCCCCGCCCAGGAACAACCCATACAACGCACGAAAGGGCCGCCCAACCCTGGGCGACCCTTTCGTCTAAGTAAAGTCCGGCGGTGTCCTACTCTCCCACAAGGTCCCCCTTGCAGTACCATCGGC
>Ga0164243_10001017_pt1 | contig 48726 bp, 47 predicted proteins | sample OricompcompostOP_FD_108781 | JGI IMG/M metagenome (GOLD analysis project Ga0164243, IMG submission 108781) | Organic Plus compost microbial communities from Emeryville, California, USA - Original compost - Organic plus compost (OP) | ecosystem: Engineered > Solid waste > Mixed feedstock >... | reverse complement strand
GGGCGGTCCGTTCCGGACGTTGCGGGCAAAGAAAAAGGCGGGCCCGAAGGCCCGCCTCGAAGGTTGTGCAGCGGAAGCTGCGGCCTAGAACTTGGCCTTGATGCCGACGTAGTAGCGCCGGCCCAGGGCGTCGTAGAGGCCTTCCATGGTCGTCCCGCGCCCGGACGTCGCGAGCGAGAAGCCCGGGATGCCGGTGTTGGCGCCGGTGATCTCCGGCCGGGCGTCGAGCAGGTTGTCCACGCCCGCGCGCAGGATGTAGTTCCGGTTCAGCTCCCAGGTGCCGTACAGGCCGAACTCGTCGTGCGCCGCCGTGTCGAGCGTGTTGTCGCCCGGCTGGCCGTAGGTCTGGGAATGGACCTTCGGCAGGTGACGCCAGTTCAGCGAGAGGCTGGCAGGACCGTAGTTGTAGGTCAGGGTGGTGTTCAGCTTCCACTTGAAGGCGCCGGGGTTGGTGCCGTTCAGGTTGGGGCCGAGCGTCCCCGCCCAATGGCGGACGGGCTGCCCCGGCGCCGAGACGGTGTCGAAGTAGTCCAGCCAGTTGACCAGGACGTTCAGGTTCAGCCCGCCGGGCACGCTGTTCAGGCCCATGTCCGCGAAGTCCGCGGCCCAGTTGACCTGCACGTCCACGCCCGACGTCTTGATCGTCGCCAGGTTGTCGAACGAGATGGTCGTCGGGGCCTCGGCGCCGGTGCCGCTGTTACGCGACAGCAGCTGGCACTCCGGAGAGGCCAGGGCCGCGGACAGGGCGGCCGCGGTCGACGCGTCCTGAGACAGGCAGGCCTGCTTCACGTCGTCCACCGACTGGAACTCGATCGCGCCGTTGACGGAGATCTTGTACCAGTCGATCGAGGCGCTGAGCCGGCTGAGCAGGGGCTGCTCGACCGGAGAGCGGATCACCAGGCCGGCTGTCCAGGTGCGGGCCTTTTCGGAGTTCAGGTCCGGGTTGCCCTGCTGGTAGACGAAGCCGAACGGCGAAGGCGCCCCCGGGGCCTGCTGCTGGGCGTAGAAGACCGACGAGCCGGTCGCGCCCATCAGGCCGCGGCAGATGGCCAGGGCGTTCTGGGCGCCCGTCAGGCCATTGGCGTTGACGACGTTGTAGGTCGCGCCGGTGACCGGGTCCACGCCCGCGCCGCCCGCGCCGAACGGCGCCGAGGAGGCGTAGGAGCAGGGGTCGCCGTAGGCGGTGGCCGCGCCGGCCGCATAGACTTCCTGCTTGCCGAGGAACAGCTCGCCCACGTTCGGGGAGCGGACGGCGAGGTTGTAGCCGCCGCGCACCCGCAGCCAGTCGTTGATCGCCCAGTCGCCGAGGATCTTGTAGGTCCAGCCGCCCGGCGGGCTGACGTGGATGTTGTTGATCCGGTCGACCGCGCCGTAGGACGAGTAGCGCGCGCCCAGCTCCAGGTCGAAGCTCTTGACGAACGGCAGGTCGGTGACGACCGGGATCAGCAGTTCGCCGAAGCCTTCCTTGGCCGAGGTCGAGGCGTTCATGTAGGCGGTCGGGTAGACGCCCACCACCTGGTCGGTGAAGGACGAGGTGCTCTGCAGCACGTCCGGATTATACTGGACGTTGTTCTCGCGGTAGGACCCGCCCAGCGAGAAGCGGAGCTGACCGGCCGGGAGCTGGAACAGGCCGCCCTGGATCGTGCCTTCCACCACGTCCTGCGACGTGAGGGTGGTGTTCTGCAGGTGGGCGGTGATGGCGTCCACGCAGTCCTTGGACGGCGTGCCGCCCTCGAAGATCGCGCTGTAGAAGCCCGAGGTGCAGTGCACCGAGGCCGCGCCGAAGCCGAAGTTCGGGGCGCCCTGGTTGCCGGTGATGGTCTGGCCCGCGCCGTAGTTCGGCGAGGTCAGCAGCGCCTGGTAGCGGGACAGGGAAGCGTAGCCGTCGCCGATCGAGTAGGCCTCGGCGTTGCCGTGCGAACCGTAGATGTCCCAGGTCAGGTCGGTGTTGGGCACCTTGCCGTTGAACCCGAGGGTCATCTGCCAGACGGTGTTGGTGTCGTGGGTGCCGCGGGCCGGCATCCAGGCGGACGGATCCGGGATCAGGTAGAGCTCCCAGGGGGCCGTCGGATCGGGCCGGGAATCCAGCAGCGCGGTCAGCTCCGGAGACACCGGGTGCGCCCCGTCGCGCGGGATGTTCACGCCCCAGCCGGTGATGAACGGCGAGGGGAACAGCACGGTCTCCGTCTTGGTCTGGGCGAACAGGCCCTGGATGTAGGTCGAGACGTAGTCGCTGAAGTCGTAGTGGGCCGCGCCGTTGATCGACCAGCGGCTGGCCGGCGAGGTGACGAAGTAGTTGGTCTGGGTGCTCTTGACCGCTTGGGTGACCTTGCCGCCGCTGTAGGCGTCGATCACGTCGCGCGGGCCGTAGCGGACGCCGTCCAGCGTTCCCTGGAACCGGTAGGCGCCGGCCGCGCCGTTCGCGCCGAAGCCCGAGGTCGCGCCGGTGAACACCGTGCCGTCCGGGTTGAAGTAGAACTGGATGCCGCTGCTGGGCACCGTCGTGCCGGCCGCACGTCCGCTGAAGATCGAGTCGACCACCGACTGGCTCGGGGCGTTCAGCACGCTCGGGTTGAAGGCCGCGCCGGTGAAGAAGAACTCGTTGGTGGCGACGCTCGGGTCGTTCCAGGAGTCGGTGTAGAAGCTGCGGTTGCGCTGGTAGGACGCGCCGCGGGTGTAGTGCTCCAGGCCGAACATCACATTGCCCTTGCCGTCGGCGAAGTCGGTGCCGAGCAGGGCGCTGATCTTGAACTCCTGGCCGTCGCCCGCTTCGGTGACGCCGTACTGGGCGTCCATGTCGACGCCGCGGAAGTTCTTCTTGAGGATGAAGTTCACCACGCCGCCGACGGCGTCGGCGCCGTACACGGCCGAGGCGCCGCCGGTGATCACTTCGACGTGGTCGACCATGGCGGCCGGGATGGTGTTCAGGTCGACGACGTTCAGGCCGTTGATCGGCTGCATGCGCCGGCCGTCGATCAGCACCAGGTTACGGTTCGGACCCAGGCCGCGGAGGCTGAGGGTCGCGGCGCCGACCGAGTTGGTCGCCGTGGGCTGCACGTCCTGGGAGTTCACGCCGGTCAGGTTCTGCGCCGGGGTGAACTGGGGCAGCTTGTTGAGGTTGGCTTCCAGCGCGACGTTCGAGGAGTTCTCGAGCGCCTGGGCGTTGACGGTCACGATCGGGCTGGAGGAGGTGAAGTCGCGCTTGGCGATGCGCGAGCCGGTCACCACCACTTCCTGGACGGCCGGAGCCGCCTCTTCGCCCGCGGGGGCCGGAGCGGCCTGCTGCGCGAACGCCGTTCCCCCCATCCCCAGGCTGAGCACCGCCAGGCTGGTCGCGCCGAGCGCGCGCCGCCTCGCGGACAGCCAACGAGTTCCCCGATGAGTCATAATGAGCTCCTCCCTCGATCGCTCAAATCTTTTCCGACCGCCTGGACAGACTCCGGGCGGCCGCGCAGCGGGACGTGCTGCGGATCGGCCTAGTCTCTGTTGGAGGGGTGGGGGGTCAATAATGGCCGCAGGCGCTACTGCGCCTATTGTGGCCCAGTGGTGCGGATGCACCTATCTGATCACGGAAGCCATCAAGTGTTGTCTGCGGAGAGGCGAGAACGATTGGAGTTGGGCGACATATTGGCAGAAGTGACGAAGTTCGCCGCCCGGACATAGTCGTGCGGCGCCGGGCCGGCCGGGCGGCCGGCTCTGTTGCGGCGCCCCGGCCGAATCGCGCCGGGTTCGGGACGGAAAAAAGGCCGCCGGGGAGCCCCGCGGCGGCCTTTCGGCTCAGGGATGCGGCCGGGTTCAGGCCACGGCGGTGGCGCTGCGCGCGCCCAGGGCGAAGCGCTCGATGTAGGACCACAGGCCCCCGATCTCCTCTGCGGCCGGATCGCCGCGTCCGGCTTCCTCCACCGACTGCCCGCTGGCGAGGGTGGTCTGGTAGGCGGCGCGGGCCCGCAGCACGACCGGGGCGACCGGCAGCTGCATCAGCCGCAGCGCCTCCTGGGCGCGCTTGACGGCCGGCGGCTCGATGCCGCCGCGCGGCGGGGGCGCCTGGTTCAGCACGATCAGGCCGGGCTTGCGCAGACGGCGCAGGATCTGCGCGGTCTGCAGGGCGGCGGCCAGGTCCAGGAAGGTGGGGCGGACGATCAGCAGCGACAGGTGGGCGACGGCGATGGCGTGGCCGATCGCGTCCTCGGACGCCGCGGGCGTGTCCAGGAGGGTGACGTCGAACGGCGGCGCGCCTTCCGACTTCTGCAGCTCGAAGAACTCGCCGCCCGACAGATGCAGGACCTCGGGGCCGGGGACCTTGCGCACCCTCAGGGACTCGCTGGCGGATCCCTGCGGATCGGTGTCGGCCAGCCGCACCGCATAGCCCCGCCGGTGCGCGGCGACGGCCAGGTTCACGGCGACCGTGGTCTTGCCCGAACCGCCCTTGCGGGCGACGACAGCGACATTCTTCATACTGCAGCCTCAGCTCTGCCCCAGTCCTGGCCAGATTCGCGCGATTCGGGGGAGTCGCCAGTTGAAGCGCTGACCGCGACGCGGGCGCCCGCGCGTCTCGCCGCCTGCGGATGCGGCGCCGCAACATCGATGTGTGCGATGCACAAAACATTCACTTGAGAGGGTCCCCGGGCGGGGCTAGCCAGCAGCCAGGCGCTCAGTAGAGGCGTCCACCTAGGGAGGAGTTCTCCGCAACCTTGTTCGGGAGCTCCGACATGATCCGCACCGCAACCTCTCTGCTCATCCTCGCCGCCCTCGCCGGAACCGCCTCCGCCGAGGAGATCAGGGTCAGCCTCGCGGGCAAGAGCCCGCAGGCGATCCATGCCGAGATCAAGGCCGCCGCCGTGACGGTCTGCCGCCGGGCCTACGGCGAGGCCCGCGTCGGCATGGACGAGATGAGCGGCTGCATCCGCGCCGCGGTCAGCGACGCCGAGGCCCAGGTCCGGACCGCGATGGCCTCCTCGGCGCCCGTGAGCCTCGCCAGCGCCGAGACCGCGCCCAGGCGCTGACGCCGTCCTCGTCCGCAATCGGCCGGCGCGGGATCCGTCCCGCGCCGTGTCGTCCCGCTGTCAGGCGCGCGCCGTCGCCTTCGCCGCTCCGGCCGGGAGCCGCCGTCGGAGCAGGGCGCCCAGCCGGCCGAGGCCCTCCTCGATCTCCTGCGGCGACTGCAGGGTGAAGTTCAGGCGCAGCGTGTTGCGCCCGCCGCGGTCGGCGAAGAAGGCGGTCCCGGGCACGAAGGCGACGCGCTCCTCCTCGAGGGCCGCCGCCAGCAGCTCGGCGCCGTCCATGCCGTCGGGCAGGGTCACCCAGACGAACATGCCGCCCTCCGGATGGGTCCAGCGGACGCCCGCCGGCATGTGCCGCTCCAGGGCCGCGAGCATGGCGTCGCGGCGCCCCCGGTAGACCTCGACCAGGGCGGGGACCTGGCGCTCGTAGAGGCGCTCGGCGACGTCGGCCATGACCATCTGGTTCAGGGTGGAGGTGTGCAGGTCCCCCGCCTGCTTGGCGAGCACGACCTTGTGCGCCAGCTCGCGGGCCGCGCAGATCCACCCGACCCTGAGGCCCGGGGCGATGGTCTTGGAGAAGGTGCCGCAATAGATCACCCGGCTGCGGTCGACGTGGCCGCAGCGCTCGATGTCCAGGGCCAGCATCGGCCGGACGGGCTCGCCTTCATAGCGCAGGGCGCGGTAGGCGACGTCCTCGATCAGCGGGATGTCGAGGGCGGCGGCCAGGTCCAGGAGGTTGCGCCGCTCGGCTTCGGAGAGGGTCTCGCCCGTCGGGTTGGCGAAGTCCGGCACCGCATAGGCCAGGGCCACGCGCCCGCCCGCGGCCCGGGCCGCCTCGACGTAGGCCTGGGGATCATTGATCCGCTCGGCCGGGCGCAAGGTGTCGTAGCGTGGTTCGTAGGGATTGAAGGCCTGCAGCGCCCCTAGATAGGTCGGACGGGTCACCAGGGCGGTGTCCCCGGGCGACAGAAGGAGCTTGCCCAGGAAGTCCAGCCCCTGCTGGGAGCCGGAGGTGATGACGATGTTCTCGGCTTCGCAGGCGATCCCGAGCGAGGCCATGTGCCCGACGATCCAGCGCCGCAGCGGCGGATAGCCTTCGCTCACGGAGTACTGCAGGGCCTGCGGCCCGAGCGCGGGGTCGGACAGGATGCGGGCGTAGGCGTCCCGGATCTGCTCGGTCGGGAACAGCGCCGGGTCGGGAATGCCCCCGGCGAACGAGATCACGTCCGGCTGGTCCAACACCTTCAGCAGCTCGCGGATCTCGGACGCGCGCATCCCCGCCGCGCGCGCGGCGTAGAGCTTTTCCCAGTCGATATCGGTGTCGGCGTTCATCTCAGTCCCGCACATCGCAGGCGGCTTTCGCCCGCGCAAGCTCCCACGCGGCCGCCGCCACCCGATCCTGCGCCCGTTCGAGCGCGTGAGCATGGACCGGACCGGGCACGGGGCCGATCTTCGCGGCGGCCCATCCGGACCCGCCGGCGGCCACCTCGCGGCGCGCCTCCAGGGCCTGCGCCAGGCGGACGCGCGACGCCGCGCCCTCGCAGGCGTCCATCGCCTTGGCCCCGCAGCCGGCCAGCAGCACGGCGGAGCACAGGACCAGGGCCCTCGGATCGGCAGGAACGCATGACATGACGCCTTCCTCGGATAGGTGACAATCCCAAGCCTGTCGGCGAGAATGTCCCGGGTCAAAGGAAGTATTGTCACCATGACAATGTCGCGATCGCCGGCGATCTGGAGCCCGGCGCTCCCCGAGGGCGGTGGGCCGCTGTACCTGCGCCTGGCGGCCGCGCTCGAGCGGGACATCGCCGCCGGGCGGCTCGGGCCCGGCCAGCGCCTGCCGCCCCAGCGCGACCTGGCCTACCGGCTGGGCGTGGGGATCGGCACGGTGACCAAGGCCTATCTGGAGGCCGAGGCGCGGGGGCTCATCGAGGCGCACGTGGGACGGGGCAGCTTCGTCCGCAACCGGCGCGGCGCGGGGCGGACCGCGGGGGAGCCGCCGGCGGACCTGGCCCGCAACATCGCCCCGCTCGCCCCGGCCGAGCGGCGCCTGCCCGAGACCCTGGCCCGCCTGCGCCGGCGCGCGGACCTGATGGAGCACCTCGGCTACGCGCCGCCGCTGGGCGTGGAGGCCCACCGGAGGGCCGCGGCGGCGTGGCTGGAGCGCAGTTCGGCGACCGGGCGGCTGGACTGGCGCCGGCTGATGGTCTGCGGCGGCGCCCAGGAGGCGATCTCGCTGGCGCTGGCGATGCTCGCCCGGCCGGGCGAGACGGTGATGGCCGAGGCCGCCAGCTTCATCGGCATCAAGAGCGCCGCCGAGGAGGCGGGGCTCAGCCTGCTCGGCCTGCGGATGGACCGCCAAGGCGTCCTGCCCGAGGCGCTCGACGAAGCGGCCGCGGCGGGCGCGCGCCTGGTGTACCTCATGCCCACCCTGCAGAACCCGACCGGGCGGACCATGGGCGCAGAGCGACGGGCCGAGATCGTCCGCATCGCCCGCGCGCGGGACCTGCTGATCCTGGAGGACGATATCTACGCCCCCCTGGCCGAGGGCGTCCGACCGGCGGCGCTGGCGGCGCTTGCGCCGGAGCGCACCTTCTATCTGACCAGCCTCTCGAAGGCGGTCGCCCCCGGGCTGCGCGCGGGCTTCCTGGTCGCGCCGAGGCCCGAGGATCTGGACGCCGCCGTCCCCGTGGTGCGCGCGCGCTGCTATGCGCCGGCGGCCATCGGCCCCCTGATCGCGGCCGTCTGGATGGAGGAGGGGATCGCCGACGAGATCGCGGCCGAGGTCCGCCAGGAGATCGGCGCGCGCGCCGCCATGGCCAGGGCCGTGCTCGCAGGCGCACTGGAGCCGGCCGCGGCGGGCCCTGCGCCGCACCTGTGGCTGCCGATGCCGGAGCTCCAGGCCGAGCGGCTCGCGGCCAGGGTCGCCCGCGACGGGGTCGAGGTGACGCCGCCGTCCGCGCCGATCGTCGAGCCGCAGCTGATCCAGGGCGTGCGCCTCTGCCTGGGCGCGGTCCGCGAACGCGAGATGCTGCAGGCCGCGCTGGAGAGCGTCGCGGCCGCGCTGGCCGCGGGGACGCGCCCCTCCGACGGCCTGGTCTGACGCGCCGGGCCGCAGGTCCGGAACGATCGCCCGCCCGCCAGGGTTCTGCGCACGCGGGCGCGGAGGCCGGCGCCCGGGCCCAGGAGGGCGGAGATGGCGGATCGGATGGACTGGAGCCCGCGACGGCCGGTCCTGGCCGTCGCGGCGGCGCTGGCGCTCGCCGGCTGCGGCGAGCGCAGCGGCGCGGACGCGCCGCCGCAGGCCTCGTCGGCGGCCGCCGCGCCGGCGCAGGGCGTGCAGACCAGGGCGCCGGCCCCGGCCGAAAGGTCCGCCTACAAGGTCGAGCTGGTCGCCAGCGGACTGGAACACCCCTGGTCGATCGCCTTCCTGCCCGACAAGCGCCTGCTGGTCACGGAGCGTCCCGGACGGATGCGGATCGTCGAGCCGGGAGGCCGGCTGTCGGCCCCGGTCGCCGGCGCGCCCGCCGTGCGCGCCTCGGGCCAGGGCGGCCTGTTCGACGTGGTCTTGGACCCGGACTTCGCCCGCAACCGGACGCTCTACTGCGCCTTCTTCGAGCCGCGCCGGGGCGGCGCCGGCCTCAGCGTCGCGCGCGCCCGGCTGGAGCTCAAGGGCGGGGGCGGGACCCTGCGCGACGTGAAGGTGCTGTTCCGCGCCGAGCCGACCCTGTCGGGCGACGCCAACATCGGCGGGCGTCTCGTGGTGCAGGGAAAGGACCTGTTCGTGACCGTGGGCGACCGCTTCACCGCCCGCGACCAGGCCCAGTCGCTCGCCAGCGACCTCGGCAAGGTGGTGCGCATCCGCACCGACGGATCGATCCCGCCGGACAATCCCTTCGCCGGGACCCGGGGCGCGCGCCCGGAGATCTGGACCCTGGGTCATCGCAATGCGGAGGGCGCCGCCATCGACCCGGCGAGCGGCCAGCTCTGGACGGTCGAGCACGGCGCCAAGGGCGGGGACGAGATCAACGTCATCCGCAAGGGCCGCAACTACGGCTGGCCCGTGATCACCTACGGCGTGGACTACTCCGGGGCCAGGATCGGCGTCGGCGCGCACAAGGCGGGCATGGAGCAGCCGCTGTACTACTGGGACCCGTCGATCGCGCCCTCCGGCATGGCCTTCTACACCGCGGACCTGTTCCCCGCGTGGAAGGGCGACCTGTTCATCGGCGCGCTCAAGGGCCGGCGCCTGAGCCGCCTCGTACTCGAGGACGGCCGGGTCACGGCCGAGGAGCCCCTGGCGGGCGAGCTGCACAAGCGCATCCGCGACGTGCGCCAGGGGCCGGACGGCGCGCTGTACCTCGCCACGGACGAGGCTGGCGGCCAGGTCCTGAAGCTGGTTCCCGCCCGCTGAGGCGGGGAACCCCCGCCGGTGGGCCGGGTTGAATCGCGGAGGGCGCGCGCCGGCGCCCACCCATCCCAAGTCATCCCCATCGAGGAGAGAAAGCCATGGCCCAACGCCTGGACGGAAAGCGCATCGCCATCCTGGCCACCGACGGCTTCGAGGAGGCGGAGCTGTTCGCGCCCCGCGACGAGCTGACCAAGGCGGGCGCGACGGTCGAGATCGTCTCGCCTCACGGCGGCGAGATCCAGGGCTTCAACCACCTGACCCCGGACAAGACCGCGCCCGTGGACAAGACGCTCGATCAGGCCGACCCGGCCGACTACGACGCCCTGGTGCTGCCGGGCGGCGCCAACAACCCCGACCACCTGCGCATCGACGACAAGGCGCTGAACTTCGTGCGGGCCTTCTTCGAGGCGGGCAAGCCGGCCGGGGTGATCTGCCACGCGCCCTGGATCCTGATCAACGCGGGCCTCGCCGAGGGCCGCACCCTGACCAGCTACAAGACCATCCGCCAGGACCTGAAGAACGCGGGCGCCAAGGTGGTGGACCAGGAGGTGGTGGTGGACCGGGGGCTCGTCACCAGCCGCAATCCCGACGACCTGCCGGCCTTCTGCGCCAAGCTGATCGAGGAGATCGGGGAGGGCCGCCACGGCCGCCAGGCCGCGGCCTGACCCCAGGCGAGGACGGCGACGGCCCGCCATAAGGCCGGCCCGCTCTCGTCGTCCGGGCCGGTTGCGGGGAACCGAAGCGCGGGCTTGGGCGATGATCGGGCGTGCCCGAGACCGTCACCGTCGAAGATGTCGTGCTGCGCCTGGCCTGCGCCCTCCTGGCCGGCGGCGCCATCGGACTGAACCGCGAGACCCAGGGCCAGGCGGCCGGCCTGAGGACCACCGTGCTGGTCTGCCTCGCCGCCGCCCTGGTCGGGATCGAGGCCAACATCCTGCTCGGGACCCACCGGCCGCCGGGCGTCGCCTACAGCACCTTCGACGTCCTGCGCCTGCCGCTCGGCCTGCTGTCGGGCGTGGGCTTCCTGGGCGCGGGCGCCATCGTCCGGCGCGGGGACATGGTGCGCGGCGTGACCACCGCCGCGACCATCTGGTTCGTCAGCGTGGCCGGCCTCTGCATCGGGGCCGGGCAGGTGGCGCTCGGGCTCGCGGCCACCGCCCTGGCGTTCGTGGTGCTGTGGCTGATGAAGCGGGTCGACCGGGCGCTGCCGCACGCGGTGCAGTTCGGCCTCGCCCTGGCGGCTACGCAGGAGGGGCCCGGCGTGGCCGAGGTCCGCGAGCGCTTCGTCGCCGCGGGCTACCGCTGGATCGGCTGCCGCCTGACGCAGGAGGACCAGGGCCGCCGCTACCGCCTGGACGCCATCCTCGCCCGGCGCGTGCGCGGGGAGGTCCCGGGCGACGCGCCGGAGGCGTTCAACGTCCTGGCCCGGACGCCCGGCGTCGAGCGGGCGGAGTGGCGCGTCCGCAGCCCCTCCGTCGAATAGCCGTTCAGCCGCCCGCGGACGCGGCCGCCGCGCGGTCGACCTCGTCGGCTGAGAACGGGTAGGCGCGGGGCGCATGCTGGATCGTGAGCCACTGGTCGGTGGTGAAGGCGTCGACCGCCCATGGTCCGTTGAAGCGGCCGACGCCCGAGTTCTTCTCGCCGCCGAACGGGTTGAACGGCAGGTCGTTGACCGGCTGGTCGTTGACGTGGGCCATGCCGCTCTGGAACCGGGCGGCGAAGCGGGCGCCGACCTCCGGATCGGAGGTGAACACCGCCGCCGACAGCCCCCGGTCCGTGTCGTTGGCCAGGCTCAGAGCGTGCTCCGGGTCGCGGGCGCGCACGATCGGCGCGATCGGCCCGAAGATCTCTTGCCGCGCGAGGTCCTCGTTGTCGTTCGGGACGTCGACGAACACGTGCGGCGGCAGCACCAGCCCCTCCGGTTCGCCCGAGACCGCGGCCGACAGCCCCGCGGCCCTGGCCCTGGCGATCCTCTCGACCAGCCCGTCGAACTGGCTGCGGTTGATGATCGGACCGATGAACGTGTCCGGGCGGCTCGGGTCGCCGACCTTCAGCGCGCGCACCCGCTCGGCGTAGCGGGCGACGAAGTCGTCATGGATCGCGCCCTCGACGATGATGCGGTTGGCGATCATGCAGATCTGCCCCTGGTGCAGGAACTTGCCCCAGACGGCCGCCTCGACGGCGCGATCGAGGTCGGCGTCTGCCAGGATCACCAGCGGGCTGTTGCCGCCGAGCTCGAGCTCCAGGCGCTTGAGGATCGCCGCGTCCGCCGCCAGCCGCGCGATGCGCCGGCCGACCTCGGTCGAGCCGGTGAAGGAGATCACCCGCGGGACCGGGTGGGTGACGAAGGCGTCGCCGATCTCCCGCCCGGGCCCGGGCGTCACGTTCAGGACCCCTTCCGGCAGCCCCGCCTCCTCGAAGATCTTCGCCAGCAGCAGCCCGCCGGTCACCGGCGTGTCCGACGCGGGCTTCAGCACCACGGCGTTGCCCACCGCCATGGCGGGCGCGATCGAGCGGTTCGACAGCTGCAGCGGGAAGTTCCAGGGGCTGATGACGCCGACCACCCCGACCGGCTTCCTGAGCACCCGCGGCTCCTTGCCCGGGAAGTCGACCGGAGGCGTCCGCCCCTCGACCATGTAGGGCAGCACGGCGGCTTCCATCATCCCCCCGAAGACGGCCTGCCACTCCAGCGCCGCCTTGAGCCGGGTGGACCCCGCCTCCCGCACCAGCCAGGAGATGATCTCCTCGCGCCGCCGCTTCATCACCTCCGCCGCCCGGGTCATGACCCTGGCGCGCTCCATCGGCGGGCGCGCCGCCCAGTCCGGCTGGGCCCTTGCGGCCGCGGCATAGGCGTCATCCAGGTCCTGGCGATCGGCCTGGGCGATCTCGGCCACGGCCTCGCCCGAATAGGGATCGTGGTCGGGCCTGCAGCCCGCGCGGCCGGGGCGCCAGCGGCCGCCCACGAACAGCTGGTCCAGGCCGGAATAGGGGCTTTCCGCCGGCGGGGTCCTCCAACCTGCGTCGTCCATCGCCAGGCCTCCTGCATGGGGGGAAAACTCGGGAACCGGCCCCGAGGGGGTTCGGTTTCTCGGGTCTGCGATCAATTCTGCCGTGCGAGGTCCGCCATGAAGGCTGTGCGCATCCACCGGTTCGGCGGCCCGGACGTGCTGTCCGTCGAAGAGACGCCCGTTCCGAAGCCCGGGGAGGGCGAGGTCCGCATCCGGGTCTCCGCCGCCAGCGTGAACCCGGTCGACTACAAGATCCGCGGCGGCGGCTACCCGCGGGTCAAGGCCGACCAGCTGCCGATGACGCTCGGACGCGACGTGGCCGGCCGCATCGACGCGCTCGGCCCGGGGGTGACGGACCAGCGGGTCGGCGAGGCGGTCTACGCCATGCTGCCGCCCGGGCGCGGCGGCTACGCGGAGTTCGTCACCGTGAAGGCCGCAGACTGCGCCAGGGCACCGGGGCGCGTGGACGCGGTCGGAGCGGCGGCCGTGCCCCTGGCGGGCCTGACCGCCTGGCAGGGCCTGTTCGACCAGGGCGGCCTGAGCGCCGGCCAGTCGGTCCTGATCCACGGCGCGGCCGGCGGCGTCGGCCACCTCGCGGTCCAGTTCGCCCGGGCCAGGGGCGCGACGGTGATCGCGACGGCCCGCGCCGAGGACCGCGACTTCCTGCAGGGGCTCGGAGCGGACCAGGTCATCGACTACAAGGCCGAGCGCTTCGAGGATGCGGCGCCGCGCGTGGACATGGTGTTCGATCTGGTGGACGGGGAGACGCAGGACCGCTCCTGGACGGTGCTCAAGGACGGCGGGGCGCTGATCTCGACCCTTCGGGCGCCGGACGAGGCGCGGGCCGCCGAGCGCCACGCCCGGGCGGGCGTCTACATGGCGCACCCGGACGGGCGCGAGCTGGAGGAGATCGCCAGGCTGATCGACTCGGGGCAGGTGACGCCGACGGTGGCCCGCACCTATCCGCTCGAGGCCGCCGCCGCGGCGGAGCAGGCGCTCGAACAGGAGCACGTGCGGGGCAAGATCGTGCTGCAGGTGGGGTAGGGGATGGACGTCGGCTTCATCGGGCTCGGCCACATGGGCCAGGGCATGGCCCGCAACCTGATGCGCGCCGGCCATCGCCTGAAGGTGTGGAACCGCTCGCCCGGGCCCGCCGAGGCGCTGGAGCGGGAGGGGGCGCAGCGCGCCGGCGCCGCCGCCGAGGCTTTCGACGCGGACGCCGTGTTCACCATGCTCTCGGCCGACGACGCCGTGCGGCAGGTGGTGCTGGAGGGCGGGGCCCTGGACCGCGCCCGCCAGGGCGCCGTGCACGTGGTCTGCGCCACCATCTCGGCAGGGTTCTCCCGGACCTTGGAGGAGGTCCACGCAGCCGCCGGGGTCGGCTATGTCGCCGCGCCTGTGCTCGGACGCCCTGACGTGGCCGAGGCCGGCCAGCTGAACGTGCTCGCGGCCGGCGCGCCCGCGCACCTCGGCAAGGTCGCGCCGCTGCTCGAGGCGATCGGCAAGCGGGTCTGGCCGCTCGGCGAGGAGCCGCACCTGGCCCATGTCGCCAAGCTCGCCTGCAACTTCTCCCTGGCCTCGGCGATCGAGACGATGGCGGAGGCCTTCGCCCTGGCCGAGGCCCATGGCCTGGATCCGAAGGCCCTGCTGGAGGTGTTCACCGGGACCCTGTTCGCCGCGCCCGCCTACCAGACCTACGGGCCGATGATCGTCGAGCGCCGGTTCGAGCCGGCCAACTTCAAGCTGACGCTGGGCCTGAAGGACGTCCGTCTGGCGCTGGACGCCGGCGAGTCGGTCGGCGTGCCCCTGCCGTTCGCCAGCGTGCTGCGCGACAACTTCGTCGACGCGATCGGGCACGGGGACGGGGGCAAGGACTGGTCGGCGGTGGCCGCGGCGGCGCTGCGCCGGGCTGCCCGCGGCGCCCGCTGATGCCGAAGGGGGCGCCGGAGCCGCCGATCCGGGGTTCGGGGACGCACGAGGAGGACGGCCTGCCCGTCCCCCGCCGCTACTGGTCGGTGCTGACCATCTGGCTGGCCATGGCGATGACCGTCCTGGACGGCTCCATCGCCAATGTCGCCTTGCCCACCATCGCCCGCGAGCTGCACGCCAATGCGGCGTCCTCGATCTGGATCGTCAACGCCTACCAGCTGGCGATCACCATCTCCCTGCTGCCGCTGGCCGCGCTCGGGGACCTGCTCGGCTACCGCAAGGTCTACATGGCCGGGCTGGCGCTGTTCACGCTGGGGTCGCTGTTCTGCGCCCTGTCGCGGACCCTGCCGGAGCTCGCCGGCGCGCGCTTCTTCCAGGGCTTCGGCGCAGCCGGGGTGATGAGCATCAACGCCGCCCTGGTGCGCTTCACCTATCCCAAGCGGTACCTGGGGCGGGGAATCGGGCTGAACGCCGTGGTGATCTCGATCTCCGCCGCGGTCGGGCCGACGGTCGCCTCGGCGATCCTGGGCGCGGCCAGCTGGCAGTGGCTGTTCGCCGTCAACGTCCCGATCGGCGCCGCGGCCATCACCATCGCCGTCTGCGCCCTGCCCAGGGCGGTGGGCTCGGGCCGCGGCTTCGACTGGCTCTCGGCCGTGCTGAACGCGGTGACCTTCGGGTTCCTGATCCTGGGCGCGGAAAGCGTCGTGCGCGAAGGGCTGGGGATCGGCCTGGCCGAGCTGGCCGCGGGCGCGGCCGGCGGGGTCGTGCTGGTGCTGCGCGAGCTGCGGCGCCCGGAGCCGCTGGTGCCGTTCGACCTGCTCCGGATCCGGATCTTCGGGCTGTCGATCGCCACCTCGATCGTGTCCTTCGCCGCCCAGATGCTGGCCTATGTGGCGTTGCCCTTCTACCTGCAGGGGCACATGGGCCGCAGCGTGGTCGCCACGGGGCTGCTGCTGACGCCCTGGCCCCTGGCCGTGGGCGTGACCGCGCCGGTCGCCGGACGCCTGGCCGACCGCTATCCGGCGGGACTGCTGGGCGGCGTCGGGCTGGGGGTGTTCGCCTGCGGCCTGGCGGCGCTGGCCCTGCTGGACCCGCGCGCGAGCGATCTGGACATCGTCTGGCGGACGGCCCTGTGCGGCGCCGGCTTCGGCTTCTTCCAGTCCCCGAACAACCGCGCCATGGTCTCCTCCGCGCCGGTGCAGCGCAGCGGAGCGGCGGGCGGCATGCTGGCGACCGCCCGCCTGCTCGGCCAGACCGCGGGCGCGCTGGCCGTGGCGATCTTCTTCCACCTCGCCGGGACCGGCGCGACCGTCACCGCGCTGGGCTCCGCCTCGGCGGTGGCCGCCGTCGCGGCCCTGGTGAGCCTGAGCCGCCTGAAGTTCGCGCCCGGCGCCGCGGCGGGCCGGCAGGCGCCTGCGCAGCAGCGCTAGGCGCGGGCGCCGCGTCCCTCCAGCGCGGCCAGCAGCCGGCGGTCGCGATGGTAGATGTCGTGGCGCACCGCCAGCCCGTCCGCGCCGGGCCAGGCCGTGAAATAGGTGATGAACACGGGGACGGGCGTGGGCAGGTCCACCCGGTGGTCCGTCTGGTCGGCGGGCACGAGCGGGACCTCGCCGTAGAACAGCCAGCGCGCCAGTCCCTCGGCGTCCGAGAGGCGCACGCAGCCGGAGCTCAGCGTCCGCGGGTCGGAGGACCCGAAGGGGGCCTTGTTCGGCGTGTCGTGCAGATAGACGCCGAACCGGTTCGGCAGCATGAACTTGACCCTGCCCATCATGTTGTCCGGGCCCGGCAGCTGGCGCAGGCGCAGGTCGCGGCCGGCCGCCACGGCGGCCCAGTCGACCTCGCCCGGATCCAGCGGCGAGGCGTCGGGGCCCCAGCCCGACACCGCCTCCAGGCGCATGCTCTGGAGGTAGCTGCGGCCGGATTGCAGCACCCGCGGCGCATAGGTGGCGCGCACCAGGTCGGGAGGGATGTTCCAGTAGGGGTTGAACACCGCGTAGCGGATCACCCCGGCCATCATGGGCGTCGGCTCGGATGGCTTGCCGACGATCACCGGCATGGACGCCCGCACGCGGCCGTTCTCGTAGATCCAGAGCTTCTGCGCGGCGGCGTCGACCAGGATGTAGCGCGGCCCGGGATTGGTCGGCACGGCGCGGGCGCGCTCCAGATTGGCCAGGATCAGGGCGGCGTGCCGGCCTCCGGCGGCGCGGTCGGCGGCCAGCGCCGCGCGCAGGCGCTCGTAGACGGGGTTCATGCGCCGCAGGTCGGCGATGCCCTCGCCGAGGGTGGGGGCGCGGGCCGCTGCCTCGAGCACGCGGCGACGGGACGGCGTGGGGTCGGGCAGGGTCGGGTCCGTGCGTTCCATGGCCGCTCCGGGCGCCGGCCGGTGCAGGTCGACCACATAGTCCGCCAGGGCGCCGGAGAGGGCGAGCTCGGCCGGCGCCAGCGCCGAGGCGTCCCCGGCGCGCGCGCGGCGGAGCAGGGCCGAGAGGCGGTCGAGGTGATATCGTTCCGGACTCAGCCCGTCCTCGCGGGCGGTCTGGAGCATCCCCACCAGCCCGGCCGCCTCGGGCCTGAGGCCGGAGCCCTGGATCCACAGCGGCCGCCAGCCGCGCGCCTGGTAGAAGGCCCGCAGGTCCGGGTCCGCGGCCTGGGCGAGCGCGGGCCGGAGCGGAGACGCCGCCGCCGCCCCGGCCGGGGGACCGGCGCAGCCGGAGCTGCCGGCGACGGCCGCCGCAGCGGCAAGCCCGCCAGCCAGGGCCAGAGCCCTGGCTGAGCGGACCACGCGTCCTGAACGGGGGGAGACGCCGGAGAGCCTCATCGCTCAGGACGGGACGGGATCAGCCGCGTTCGCCGGCGGTCTGGTAGGGCGAAGTGTACGCGCCCCCGTTGTTCGTGGACGTCGTGTTGGCCCCCCCGCTGGCGCTGGTGTTGGCGTTGTAGTTGGGGTTCGGGTTGGCGCTGCTAGCCATGTTGTTCTGGCTGTTCTGGTTCTGCATGTTGTTCGAATTGCCAGTGGTCTGCGCGATGGCCACAGAGCCGAGCAGGAGCGCCGTCGCCGCACCCGCCATCATGATCTTCTTGTCCATGAGGACCTCCGTTCGTGGAACGCACCTCGAAACGACCTGTCGCGAAAAAGTGTTTCGGCTTGGCCGGGAAAATAATCGGTCCGGGCGTCAAATGTGATCTGGAGCGAATACTTGGGCGTGGCCGCAAAGAGCTTGAGCCTGGCGTCCGGGTACAGGCCTGTGTTCAGCGGTGGGCGTGGTGTTCCCCATGCTCGCGGCGGCGGGCGGTGTCGCGTCCGACGATCTTGGAGAACAGGCTGTCCTCTTCGTAGAGCAGGGCCAGGTCGCGCTGGTCGAACTCCTCGAAGAACTCGTCCCAGCTGATCTCCGTCAGGGCGTCGTGCTCGGAGTTGGGCGCGCCGGGGAACATGATGCGGATGATGCCCACGTCGCCGCCCTGGTGGGTGCGCTTCACGGCGGCCGGCTTGCCGCCCTTCGACTCCGCCCAGCGCCGGATCTTCTCATGGTCCGTGGTGGTCTCGGCCATCTGGAGCCTCCTTTGGCGTGGCTGACGACCGGGCAACGACGGGAGCATCCGATCGTTCCGCGGCCGGGACCGCGCGGAATTTCGTCGGCGGATGGTCCAGGATCGTCATTCAAACGTCGCACGGATGGGCGTAAGGTGCGGGCGATCGGGCCCGGGACCTCACATTCGAAAATGCCGGCCCAGGGCAGCCGATCTAGCCTCAGCGCGTTGAGGAGGCGCCCATGTCCATCGAGATTTCCGTGCGTCCCGTGCCCGGCGGCTGGACCGTCGCCAGCAGCCTCGGCCAAGCCCTCATGTTCATCTCCGGCGGCAGAGCCGAACGCGCCGCCGTCGCGCTGGCGCAGGCCGCCGCCGCGGCGGGCGATCAGGCCGAGGTGCTGATCCACACGCGGGACGGGCGGCTGGCGGGCCGGCGCTGGTACAGCCCCGCCCTCAATCTCGTGCGCGGCGTGCAGGACCGGGCCCTGCGCCGCTAGCGGGGCGCCGGGCGGGAGCGGAACCAGCCGGCGGCGCGACGGTTCTCCGCAGCGGCGCAACGGCCGGCGACGGAGGCGCGCAGATGACGGACCGATCGGCTCGCGAGGCCCGTTCCGCGGGGATGAGCGCCGCCCTCGCCGGGAACTGGTGGGCGGTGCTGCTGCGGGGGCTGCTCGCCCTGGCGGCGGGCGTGCTGGTGTTCCTGATGCCCGGCGTGGCGCTGGTTTCGCTGGTGTTCGTCTTCGCGCTCTACATGCTCGCCGACGGCGTCCTGGCCGTGATCTCGGGCGCGCGGGCGGCCAGCCATCGGCAGCGCTGGGTCTGGCTGATCGTCGAGGGTCTGCTGAACTTCGCGGCGGCGGCCATCGCCCTGGCGTGGCCCGGCATCACCATCCTCGCCTTCGTGGCGCTGGCGGTGGTGTGGGCCGTGGTGTCGGGTGCGGCCCTGCTGGCCGCCGCCTTCGCCCTGCAGCACGCCCACGGCCGGTGGTGGATGGGGCTGGCGGGCGTGCTGTCGATCGCCTGGGGCGTGCTGCTGGCCCTGGCGCCGGCCGCCGGCGCCCTGGTGCTCACCCTCTGGATCGGGGCCTACTTCCTCGTGTTCGGCGTCGCACAAGTGGTCCTGGGACTGCGGCTGCGCAGCCGCCGGACGGCGGGCGGCGAGTTCGGCCGCGGCGCCCGGGCCTGACGAGGGGGACGCGGTTTCAGCCTTGCCCGGTCCCGCGCGGCGCGCGAGAACGCCGTCATGGCCAATCCCATCTCTGATCCCCTCGTCGAGAACGTCATCGTCGACGACGTCGCGTCGGTCGTGAAGCTGGAGTCCACGCCCGAGGGCGTCGCCTTCGTGACCATCAACCGGCCGGCCAAGCGCAACGCCTTCGACGGCCTGACCATCGAGGCCCTGACCGAGGCCTTCGAGACGCTGCAGGGGGCCGACCACGTCAGGGTCGTGTTCCTGAGGGGCGCGGGCGGGGACTTCTCCGCCGGCGGCGACCTCAACTGGATGGCCGCGGCGGTCGAGCTGACCGAGGCGGACAACCGCGAGGACGCCATGAGCGTCGCGGTGATGCTCAAGGCGCTGGCGGACATCCCGGCGGTGACCATCGCCCTCGTCGAGGGGGCCTGCTTCGGCGGCGGCGCGGGCCTGGTCGCCGCCTGCGACTACGCGGTCGCCACCGACGACGCCCGCTTCGGCTTCTCCGAGGTGAAGCTGGGCCTCATCCCGGCGATGATCGCGCCCTACGTGGTCAATGTGATCGGCCCGTCCAACGCGCGGGCCCTGTTCGTGACCGGGCGGACCTTCGACGCCCGCCACGCCAAGAGCATGGGCCTGGTGCACGAGGTTGTGCAGGACGAGCCGGCCCTGGCCCAGGCGCAGGAGCGCCTGACCGGCGAGATCATGGCGGCCGCGCCCGGCGCGGTCGCGCAGGCGCGCAAGCTGGTGTGGGACGTCTGGGGCCGGCCGATCGACCACGAGCTGATGCGCGAGACCGCGCACCGGCTGGCGCACCAGAGGGTCGGCGAGGAGGCGCGCGAGGGCGTGACCGCCTTCCTGCAGAAGCGCCGGCCGGACTGGGCGGGCTGACGGCGCGGCCGCAAGGCGTGCTGACCTCGCTCCTGATCGCCAACCGAGGCGAGATCGCCCGTCGGATCATCCGCACGGCCCGGCGGCTCGGGGTGCGCACCGTGGCGGTGTTCTCCGACGCCGACGCGGGCGCCCCGCACGTGCGTGAGGCGGACACGGCCGCGCCGCTGGGGCCCGCGCCCGCCGCGGCGAGCTACCTGGACGGCGGCAAGATCATCGCCGCGGCGAGGGCCACGGGCGCCCAGGCCATCCATCCCGGCTACGGCTTCCTGTCCGAGAACGCCGACTTCGCCGAAGCGGCGGCGGCCGCGGGCCTGATCTGGATCGGGCCGCCGCCCGCGGCGATCCGCGCCATGGGCCTGAAGGACGCGGCCAAGCGACTGATGGCCGAGGCGGGCGTGCCCGTCACGCCGGGATACCTGGGCGAGGACCAGTCCGACGCGAGGCTGGCGGCCGAGGCGGAGGCGATCGGCTATCCGGTGCTGATCAAGGCGGTGGCGGGCGGCGGCGGCAAGGGGATGCGCCGCGTCGACCGGGCCGCGGACTTCGCCCCCGCCCTGGCGGCTGCGCGGCGCGAGGCCAGGGCGGCGTTCGGCGACGAGAAGGTGCTGCTGGAGACCTATGTCCGGCGGCCGCGCCACATCGAGGTGCAGGTGTTCGCGGACGCCCACGGCGGCGCCGTGCACCTGTTCGAACGGGACTGCTCGCTGCAGCGCCGGCACCAGAAGGTGATCGAGGAGGCCCCCGCGCCCGGCATGGACCCGGCCGCCCGCGAGGCGGTCTGCGCGGCGGCGGTGAAGGCGGCCAGGGCCGTGGGCTATGTCGGCGCCGGCACGGTGGAGTTCATCGCCGACGGCTCCGAGGGCCTGAGGCCGGACCGCATCTGGTTCATGGAGATGAACACCCGGCTGCAGGTGGAGCATCCGGTCACCGAGGCGATCACCGGCCTCGACCTGGTGGAATGGCAGCTCCGGATCGCCTCCGGCGAGGCCCTGCCGCTGAAGCAGGACCAGGTCGAGCTCAGCGGGCACGCCATGGAGGCGCGGCTCTACGCCGAGGCTCCGGCGGCCGGCTTCCTGCCCTCGATCGGGCGGCTGGAGCACCTGCGGCTCCCCGAGGGCGGAGTGCGCGTGGACGCCGGCGTGGAGGAGGGGGCCGAGGTCACCGGCTTCTACGATCCGATGATCGCCAAGCTGATCGCCCACGCCCCCACGCGGGCGGAGGCGGCCGCGCGGCTGGCCGCGGCCTGCCGCGCGGTCGAGGCCTGGCCGGTCCGGACCAATGCGGGCTTCCTGGCCCGCTGCCTGGACCATGAGGACTTCCTGCGCACGGAGGTGGACACCGGTTTCATCGAGGCGCGCCTCCCGGCGCTGCTCCCGCCCGCGGAGCCCTCCGAAGCCCTGGCCCGGCGGGCGGCGGCCGCGCGGCTGCAGGCGGCGGGCGCGGACGGCTCGCCCTGGAGCGCGCTCAAGGGATTCCGGCTCAACGGCCCGGCGCACGGGCGGGTGCGGCTGGAGTGCGGCGGCGCGAGCTTCGCCGTGCCGGTGGCCGAGGCCGCGGCGGCGGCGCCGGACGCCCTGCGGCTGGACGGCCGGATCGTGGTGTTCGAGGCCGGCGAGGCCTACGCCTTCAGCGATCCCGACGCGGACGCGGGGGCCGAGGAGAGCGCCGGCGACGGCGCCATCGTGGCGCCCATGCCGGGCCGGGTCGCGGCCGCGCCGGTCAAGGTCGGCGACCGCGTCGAGCGCGGCGATCCGGTGGTGGTGCTCGAGGCCATGAAGATGGAGCACGCCCTCACCGCGCCCTTCGCGGGCGTGGTGGCCGAGCTGCGGGTCGCGGCCGGCGAGCAGGTTTCGGAAGGTGCGCTCCTGGCGCGTCTGGACAAGGCCGGCTGATCCTGGTCCTCAAGGGCCATGGCCCTTCACATCATCAAGCTCTGCGTCGGCTGCGACACGGTCGAGGAGCTCATGGACTGGCGACGCGAGCAGGGCGAGGGCCAGCCCTGGGTGCTGCGCACGCGCATGACCCCCAAGCGGGTCCAGGAGGTGCTGGACGGCGGCTCGCTGTACCGGGTGTTCAAGGGCTTCATCCTGTGCCGGCAGCGCATCCTGGCGGTGGACACGATCGGGGGAGGGGCCGCCTCCCGCTGCGAGATCACCCTGGACCCTGCGCCGGTGCTGGTGGCGCCGACCCCGCGGCGCCCGTTCCAGGGCTGGCGCTACCTCGATCCGCGCGAGGCGCCGGAGGACCTCCGGGGCCTGGACGAGGGCGGCGCCCCGCCGGAGCTGGCCAGGCAGCTGCGCGAGCTGGGGGCCTGGTAGGCGAACGCTTGAGCACGATGGGGTCAGGCGAGCGCGTCCGGGCGGCGAAACCGCACACAGTTTCGCCTGACGCGCTCTACACCGCCATGTTGTCGATCAGCCGGGTGCGTCCGATCCGGGCGGCGGCCAGCACCCGCGCGGCGCCGTCGACGGGGCCGGGCCCGAGCCGGCGCAGGTCCTCGGCGCCGCGGGCCTCCACATAATCCACCGTGTCGAATCCGGCCTGCAGCAGGGCCTGCACGGCCGCGGCCTCGGTCGGGGCGACGTCCGCGCCGTCGGCCAGGGCGGCGACGGCCCCGGCCAGAACGACGTTGAGCCGGCCGGCGATGGGCCGTTCGGCCTGCGACAGATAGGCGTTGCGCGAGGACCGGGCGAGCCCGTCCGGCTCGCGCAGGGTGGGCGCGCCCACGATCTCCACCGGGATGTCGAGGTCGCGCACGAGGCGGCGGATCACCTGCAGCTGCTGGTAGTCCTTCTCCCCGAACACGGCGACGTCGGGAAGGGCCTGGAGCAGCAGCTTGGCCACGACCGTCGCCACGCCGGCGAAGTGGGTCGGCCGGGCCGCGCCCTCGAGCGGTTCGGACACGCCGCTCACCGTCACGGTGGTGGAGAAGCCCTCCGGATAGATCTCGCCGACCCCAGGGGCGTAGAGCAGGTCGCAGCCGACCGAAGCCAGCAGCTCGGCGTCGCGGGCTTCGTCGCGCGGATAGGCCTCGAAGTCCTCGCCCGGTGCGAACTGGGTGGGGTTGACGAACACCGAGGCGACCACGCGTCCGGCGTCCTCCTTGGCCCGGCGGACCAGGGACAGATGGCCCTCGTGCAGCGCGCCCATGGTCGGGACCAGCCCGACGCGCTCGCCCTTGCTGCGCCAGTCCCGCACCCGCGCCCGGAGTTCCGCCACGGTCCTGACGACCGGAAGGTGCAAGCCGCTCATGCCCGCCGTCTAGCGGCCTTTCGGCCGCGGCGGAAGCAGGCCTAAACAGGGAGCCGTCGTCCCCGGAGTCGCCATGGCCGTCCTGATCGTCGCCCTCCTCCTGCTGCTGGCCGTGCTCTGGCTCGGCCGCGGCAAGCGCGTCCTGACCCGGGGCGAGTGGCGGGCCGGGGCGGGCCTGCTCGGCATCGCCTGCCTCGTGGGCGCCGCGCTGGTGGCCATCCGGGGCAACTGGGCCGACGGCCTGGGGCTGCTGGCGCTGGGCGCGGTGCTGATCGGCGGCGCGCGCTCCCGGCGCGGGCCCTATGCCTCAGGGCCGCGCGGCGCGGCGGGGCCGGCCCTGAGCGAGCGGGAGGCGAGGGCGGTGCTGGGTGTCGGGGAGACCGCGGGCCCGCAGGAGATCCGCGCCGCCCACGCGCGATTGATGGCGAAGATCCATCCCGACCAGGGCGGCACGCACGGACTGGCCGCTCAGGTCAATGCGGCGCGGGACGTCCTGCTCCGGCGTCAGCCGTAGCGCACTGCGCGGCAGCGCTTGACGGTCTCGACCACCTTCTGCCGCCGGCCGTGACGGCGGACCACGCGGGTCTCCTTGACCATGCGGCAGGCGGGCCGGGCCTCGGAGATCGGCCTGGACCGGGCGGCGGGCGCCAGGCGGACCGGCTCCTCGTCCATCTGGATTCGCACGCCGCGGGAGTCGGCGTCGCCCTGCTCGACGTTGTCGGGCCGGACCAGCGGACCGGTCGGCTCCGGCTCGAACAGGCTCTGGGCGATGGTGATGTTCTCGCCCTGGGCGCGGCGGCGGAGCACCTTGAAGCCGGTGTTCAGCAGGTCCGCCACGTTCTCGTCGCGCGAGGCCCAGGAGTTGCCGCCCAGGACCACCGCGATCAGCCGCCGTCCGTCGCGCACGGCCGAGGCGGAGAGGTTGTAGCCGGACGCATTGGTGTAGCCGGTCTTCAGCCCGTCCACGCCCGGCATGGAATCGAGCAGGTGGTTGTGGTTGTTCATCACCTCGCCGCGGTAGGTGAACCGGCGGATGCCGAAATAGCTGTAGTACTGCGGGTAGTCGCGCATCACCGCGCGCGAGAGCAGGGCGATGTCGCGGGCGCTCATCAGCTGGCGGCGGTCCGGCAGACCGGAGGCGTTGGCGAAGTGGGTGTCGCGCATGCCGAGTTCCTGGGCGCGCAGGGTCATGAGGGCGGCGAAGCGCTCCTCGCTGCCGCCGATGCGCTCGGCCAGGGCGACAGCCATGTCGTTGGCGGACTTCACGGCCACCGCGCGGATCGCGTCGTCCACCCGGATGCGCGCGCCGGCGCCGAGCCCGAGCTTGGTCGGCGCCATGGAGTTGGCGTGGGCGGAGATGGTCAGGACGTCGTCGGGCGACAGCCGGCCCGACTGCAGCGCCTCGAAGGTGAGGTACAGCGTCATGATCTTGGTCAGGGAGGCCGGATAGCGCGGGCTGTCGGCGTTCTTCGAGTACAGCACCTCGCCGCTGTTGGCGTCGACCACGATGGCCGCGTAGCGCGGCTCGTTGAACAGCGTGTTCACGTAGGGGATCTGGGCCGCCGCGGGGCGGCCGACGGCGCTCGCCGCCGCGGCGACCAGCACCAGGAGAAGCAAGGCTGCCAGGCGGCGGGCGGTCGGGATCATCGGCGGCGTCCGTCGTGAAGAACCAGGCGGCGAACACCGCCGCGGAACGAACCTCAAGAATGCCAGCAACGCCCTTACGCCAAGGTTAAATATCCTGTGAACGGGCGCGACACTTCGCCCTCCCGGAACCTTTGTGCGGTGCACAATGTTTCTTGACAGACACGAGTTGCGGCGCCAGATTTCGCACCGCAGCAATCGGGCCGACACCGCTGCGCCGGCTCCAAGCCCCGGGAGACTTTCATGGCGACCACCGCCGACACCGCCAAGGCCGCCGCCGACAAGGCCGCGGACTTCGGGCACGACGCCTTCAAGACGACCATCGACCGCTCCATCGCCGCGTTCGACAACGTCGCGACCAACTCCAAGCTCAACCTCGAGGCCTTCGCGGACTCGGTGGGCGCCGCCGCCGAAGGCGCCCAGACCCTCACCGCCCATGCCGCCGCCTACACCAAGAAGGCCCTGGAGGACCACGTCTCGGCCGCAAAGAAGCTGGCCGGGGCCAAGTCGGTCCAGGAGGCCTTCGACATCCAGAGCGGCTACGCCAAGTCGGCCATGGAGAGCTATCTCTCCGAACTGACCCGCTGGTCCGACTGCCTGAGCGCCTCCATGCAGCGTTCGCTCAAGCCGCTCAACGACCGGATGGCCGCCGCCGCCCAGCAGTTCACGGCGCGCTAAGACCCCCGCCCTCGACCGCGTTCTTAAGCGGGCCCGGAACGGCGTCGTTCCGGGCCCGTTTTTGCGTCTGCGCGGTGCGTCGTCCCAGACCTCCGCCCAGGAGGCGATCACCCTGCGCGTCGCTGCGGTGCAGTACGATTTCGGCCTTCCAAAACGGCCGCGGAGTCATATCTAATCCGGAGTCGGGGCCGGAACTCCCGGCGCCAGGAGAGTGTAAACCCGATGGCCGTTCGCAAGGCAGGGGACAATCAGGACGGAGTCGGCTCGGCCGCCATCACCCAGGCCAAGCCGAAGACGCAGAAGCCTTCCCTGTATCGCGTACTGCTGCTCAACGACGACTACACGCCGATGGAGTTCGTCGTCTATGTCCTCGAGCGTTTCTTCAACAAGTCGCGCGAGGATGCGACCCGCATCATGCTTCATGTGCACCAGCATGGCGTGGGGGTCTGCGGGGTGTTCACCTACGAGGTCGCGGAGACCAAGGTGACCCAGGTGATCGACACCGCGCGGCGCCACCAACACCCGCTTCAGTGCACTATGGAAAAGGACTGAGAGGCCTCGGTGCCATCATTCTCGCGTAATCTCGAAGAGACTCTCCACAGGGCGGTCGCCTACGCCAACCAGCGCCGGCATGAGTACGCCACCCTCGAACACCTGCTGCTGTCGCTGATCGACGACCAGGAAGCCGCCGGCGTGATGCGGGCCTGCGACGTCGATTTGGCCCAGCTCAAGAAGAACCTGATCAACTATCTCGACACCGAGCTGAAGTCGCTCGTGGTGGAGAACGGCGAGGAGGCCAAGCCGACCGCCGGCTTCCAGCGCGCGATCCAGCGCGCGGTCATCCACGTGCAGTCCTCCGGCCGCGAGGAGGTCACCGGCGCCAACGTGCTGGTGGCGATCTTCTCCGAGCGGGAGAGCCACGCCGCCTACTTCCTGCAGGAGCAGGACATGACCCGCTACGACGCGGTCAACTTCATCGCCCACGGCATCGCCAAGAAGGCCGGGGCGTCGGAGACCCGCGCGGTGAAGGGCTCGGCCGAGGCGGACGTCGACGAGAAGCCCTCGTCCAAGACCGGCGGCGAGGCGCTGGAAGCCTACTGCGTCAACCTCAACGAGAAGGCCCGCCAGGGGAAGGTCGATCCGTTGATCGGCCGCGAGGCCGAAGTCGAGCGCTGCATCCAGATCCTCTGCCGGCGCACCAAGAACAACCCGTTGCTGGTCGGCGAGCCGGGCGTGGGCAAGACCGCCATCGCCGAGGGCCTGGCCCGCAAGATCATCAACCACCAGGTCCCCGACGTGCTGTCGGGCGCGACCATCTACTCGCTCGACATGGGCGCGCTGCTGGCCGGCACCCGCTACCGCGGGGACTTCGAGGAACGGGTCAAGCAGGTGGTCAAGGAGCTGGAAAACCACCCCAACGCCATCCTGTTCATCGACGAGATCCACACGGTGATCGGCGCGGGCGCCACCTCGGGCGGGGCGATGGACGCCTCCAACCTGCTGAAGCCCGCCCTGGCCTCGGGCACGCTGCGGTGCATGGGCTCCACCACCTACAAGGAGTTCCGCCAGCACTTCGAGAAGGACCGGGCCCTGGTCCGGCGCTTCCAGAAGATCGACGTGAACGAGCCCACCATCGAGGACTCGATCAAGATCCTGAAGGGGCTGAAGAGCTACTACGAGGAGTTCCACAAGCTGCGCTACACCGGCGATGCGGTGAAGGCGGCGGTGGAGCTGTCGGCCCGCTACATCACCGACCGCAAGCTGCCGGACAAGGCGATCGACATCATCGACGAGGCGGGCGCCTCGCAGATGCTGCTGCCCGAGAGCCGCCGCAAGAAGGTGATCGGGGTCAAGGAGGTGGAGTCCGTGGTCTCCAAGATCGCGCGGATCCCGCCCAAGTCCGTCTCCAAGTCGGACACCGAGGCCCTGAAGCAGCTCGAGGAAGACCTGAAGCGGGTGGTGTTCGGGCAGGACACCGCGATCGACCAGCTGGCCACGGCCATGAAGATGGCCCGCGCCGGCCTGCGCGATCCGAACAAGCCGATCGGCTGCTACCTGTTCGCGGGCCCCACCGGCGTGGGCAAGACCGAGGCGGCCAAACAGCTGGCCAACACGCTGGGCATCGAGCTGCTGCGCTTCGACATGTCGGAGTACATGGAGCGGCACACGGTCTCGCGCCTGATCGGCGCGCCTCCGGGCTACGTCGGCTACGACCAGGGCGGGCTGCTGACCGACGCGGTGGACCAGCATCCGCACGCGGTGGTCCTGCTCGACGAGATCGAGAAGGCGCACCCGGACGTGTTCAACATCCTGCTGCAGGTGATGGACCACGGGGTGCTGACCGATGCGGTCGGCAAGAAGGTCGACTTCCGCAACGTGGTCCTGATCATGACCACCAACGCGGGGGCCGCCGACGCCCAGCGCAACTCCATCGGCTTCGGCCGCGGGCGCGCTGCGGACGAGGAGGACGAGGCGATCAAGCGGCTGTTCTCACCGGAGTTCAGGAACCGCCTGGACGCGATCGTCTCCTTCAAGCCGCTGACGCCGGAGATCATCCGGCAGGTGGTGCAGAAGTTCGTGCTGCAGCTGGAGGCCCAGCTGGCGGACCGGCACATCACCATCGAGCTGTCGGACGACGCGGCCGACTGGCTGGCCAAGAACGGCTTCGACGAGCTCTACGGGGCCCGTCCGCTGGCGCGGGTCATCCAGGAGAACATCAAGAAGCCGCTGGCGGACGACATCCTGTTCGGCAGGCTGGTCCGCGGCGGCCATGTCAGGGTCGTGCTCAAGGACGGCAAGATCGCCTTCGAGATCGAGTCGGCCAAGGCGGGCGACGGCCCGGCGGCCACCGGCGAGGCCGAGCCGGCGCTGGCGGAATAGCCGTCCGGTCGGGACAGAGAGAGAGAGAGAGAGAGACGCAGGCGCCGCCTCGGGAAACCGGGGCGGCGTTTTCGTGTGGAGGTCAGGCGGCCCGGGCGGCGCGCCCGCGGGCGCGCTCGGCCTCGGCGAGGGCGAGCATCAGCCGGAAGGCGGCCGGTCCGTCCAGGCGGTGGGCGTCGAACTCGGCCGCCATGCCAAGCTCGGTCAGGAAGGGCTGCACCTCCGGCCCGGCGGCGGCGGCCATCATGGTCCATTCGCGGAAGGCGCGGGTCTCGACCGCGCCGGAGCTCAGGATGTGGAGCTCGCCGTGGCGACGGTCGCGGAAGATCCGGTGCATGGCGGCGGCGATGGCCGGTCGGCCGCCTTCGAGCGCCTGCACGAACCAGCCGTCGTGGGCCAGGAGCAGGGCCGTGAGGCCGCTGTCGCGGTTCCTGGGGAAGGAGGTCTCGACGATGCGCCGGACTTCGGACCCGATCCTGGGTTCGAGCCCCGGCGCCCACCGGCTGGCATAGATCAGACGCTGCAGCTCAGTCGGCATGGTCCCACCTGCACCTACCAGGGCAGGGTGGAGCGGCAGGCGTTAGGAATCCTTTACTCCGGCGGGCCCCAGACGGTGATCAGCTTGTCGAGCTCCGGGCGGACGCGCTCGAGCGGCGGCTCGGGCAGGGCGCCCAGGTGCACGAAGCCGGCGACGCGTTCCTGGGCGTCGAGCCCCAGGAGGCGGCGGGCGCGCTCGTCATAGGCGTACCAGTCGGTGATCCAGTTGGCGGCGTAGCCCATGGCGTCGGCGGCGATCAGTAGGTTTTCGCAGACCGCGCCCGCGGAAAGGATCTGCTCCCACTCGGGGATGTTGCTGTCCACCGTGCGGGAGACCACCGCCACGGTGAGCGGCGGGTTCTTCAGCTTCGCCAGGGTGGCGAGCGCCTTGTCGGGCGCCGGCTGGTCGGCGGCGTAGCGCTCCAGCTCGCGGGCGAAGGCCGCCTTGGCCTCGCCGCCGAGGACGATGAAGCGCCATGGGAACAGCTTGCCGTGGTCGGGGGCCCGGGACGCCAGCCGCAGGAGCTCGGCCAGCTCCTCGCGGGAGGGGCCGGGCGGCTGCAGCATGGCCGCGGGGGCGGAGCGCCGGCGGGCCAGGAGGGCCAGGGTGTCGGGAGAGCCCCGGGCGATCTCGACAGGGGCGCCGAACTCCGGCGCGGGAGGGACGATCTGGTTCACGGCCATGACGGTTGCAGACTGCTGGTCGGCCTCAGGTATAAGGGCCGGCTCTCAACCGCAAGCCGGCCATGGACCCCGACACGCCCGACTGGATGAGGCCGCAAGGCCGCCCCTGGACCGCCCGCGCCGAGCGTCTGGTCTACGACAACCCATGGATCCGCATCAGCGAGTTCCAGGCTGAGGCCCCCACCGGCGCGCCGGCGATCTATGGACTGGTCCACTACAAGAACCAGGCGATCGGGGTCCTGCCGCTGCACGAGGACGGCACAGTCACCCTCGTCGGTCAGCACCGCTTCCCGTGCCGGGACTACAGCTGGGAGATCCCCGAGGGCGGCGCGCCGGTAGGGTCCGACCCGCTGGAGGGGGCCAGGCGCGAGCTCAGGGAGGAGACGGGCCTGGAGGCGGCGGTCTGGATTCCGGCGCTCACCTTCCAGCTGTCCAACTCCGTGAGCGACGAGGTCGGGACCGCCTTCATCGCCACCGGGCTGACCCAGGCCCAGGCCGACCCGGACGACACCGAGGAGCTGGCGCTGGCGCGGGTTCCGTTCGCCCAAGCCCTGGAGCAGGCGCTTTGCGGACGCATCCAGGATATGATCACGGTGGCGATCCTCCTGCGGGCCTACCATATGGCTCGTGAGGGGGCGCTGCCGGAGCCGCTGGCCAGAGCCATGCTCCAGAAGGCCGGGGACACGCCATGAGCCAAGCCAAGCGACTTGAACTGGTGCAGCCGGGGCAGGCCCCGCCCGTGTGGGCGGCCCTGCGCAGCGAGGCGGTGGCCACCTGCCGGGCCGAGCCGCCGCTGGCCTCGATGCTGGATTCGGTGATCCTGTGCCATGACAGCCTGGGCCGGGCCCTGGCCTACCAGCTCGCCCGCAAGTTCGGCGACGCGGTGCTGACGCCGCTGTCGATGCGCGAGATCTGCGAGGAGGCGCAGGACGCCGATCCGGGCCTCGTCGAGGCCGCCGAGGCGGACATGCGCGCCGTGTTCGAGCGCGACCCCGCCTGCAAGGGCTATCTGCAGCCGTTCCTGTTCTTCAAGGGCTTCCTGGCGCTGCAGGCCTACCGCGTCAGCCACTGGCTGTGGGGCCAGGGGCGCGACATGCTGGCCTTCTACCTTCAGAGCCGGACCTCCGAACTCTGCCAGGTCGACATCCATCCGGCGGCCCGCATCGGCTCGGGCGTGTTCATCGACCACGCCACCGGCGTGGTGATCGGCGAGACGGCGGTGGTCGGCGACGAGGTCTCGATGCTGCACGGGGTCACGCTCGGCGGCACCGGCGCCGAGCGCGGCGACCGCCACCCCAAGATCGGCCGCGGCGTGCTGCTGGGCGCCGGCGCCAAGGTGCTCGGCAACATCACCATCGGCGACTACGCCAAGATCGCGTCCGGCTCGGTGGTACTGAAGTCGGTGCCGTCCGGCTGCACGGCCGCGGGCGTCCCCGCCAAGCTGGTCAACTGCCCGAGCGGCGGGACGCCGGCGCGCACCATGGACCACACCCTCGCCGAGCTGGTCGAGGACTATCAGATCTGAGCCGGCGCGCCCGCCCCGGCGGCGGGCGCGACCAGAGGGCGCGGGGCGGCGCGGGCCTAAACGGGCTTGCCCGACGCGCCGATGGAGCTAGGTTCGCCCCGCTGCGCCCGCGAGGCGCCCCACAGTGACCTGGAGCGACGCCTTGGACGACAAGGACGCAAAGCGCATCGAAGCCCATCTGCGCCGGACTTTCGGCAACAACGCCATCAGCCTGAAGGCCCGCCCCAAGCAGAAGGACTCCGTCGAAGTCTACATCGGCGAGGAGTTCATCGGCGTCATCTACCAGGACGAGGACGAGGACGGGTCCTTCATGTTCGAGATGGCCATCCTCGCCGAGGACCTCACCGGTTAGTTCAGGGCCAGGACCTTGCCCAGGGCCGCGCACAGCTCGCCTGACGGATCGGCGGGCAGGGCCGGGGCGCGCCAGGCCACGAATCCGTCCGGACGCACGAGCGAGGCGCCCGTCGGCTGCAGGCCGTAGGCGGACGGGAACTCCGGCGCCTCGATCCGGTGCGCCGCCAGCGAGAGCCCCTTGAAGCGCCCGCGCGCCGCCTCCGCCGCCGCAAGCCAGCCGGAGCCGTCGGGGCCGACGAGCAGGGCGAACCCGTCGCCCATCAGGTCCAGGGTGGAGACGCGGCCGCCGTCGCGCTGCAGCCACAGGTGGGGCGCCCGCGAGCCCGGTCGGCCGTGCGACTGCGCGGGGGGCTCATGCAGACGGGGCGAGCCGGGCTCGGCCAGGACCGCGCCGGAGTCGTACAGGTAGCCGAGCTCGATCTGGAAATCGTCCATGTAGGGCGGGGCGTCCCTGGCCTGCAGATAGGCCGCGGTGCGGGTCACGTAGCGGGCGTAGGCCTGGTCAACGGTGAAGCGCCCGACCGGCCGGCGCTCGGCCTCGTAGCTGTCCAGCAGCCCCGGCCCGGCGGTCCCCTCCAGCACCATGGCCAGCTTCCAGGCGAGGTTGTGGGCGTCGTGGATGCCGGTGTTGCCGCCGAATCCGCCGTTGGGCGGCATCAGGTGGGCGCAGTCTCCGGCCAGGAACACCCGGCCGGACTGGTAGGCGGAGGCCACGTCCGACACCGCCCGCCAGCGCGAGCAGCCCTCGATCTCCACCTTCACCGGCGCGCCCGCGCCGGCCTGCACCAGCTCGACGAGCCGCGCCTCGGAGATGTCGGCGGCGGCGTTGGCCGCCGTCTCGGGGTCGGCGTAGGGATCGCCGACGTAGTTGACCACCAGGAAGCCGCGCTGGGAGGTCTTCTCCAGGCGGAAGAAGCCGCCCAGGACCTCGTTGTTCACGTAGATGATCGACAGGTTGCGGCCGACCAGGAACGGGGCCAGGTCCGCGCGGAAGTAGATGGTGATGGAGTTGGAGAAGACCCCGCGCCCCTCCATGCGGATTCCGAGCTGGTCGCGGATGCGGCTGTGGGCGCCCTCGCAGGAGATCAGGTAGCGGCAGCGCATCTGGCTTTCCGCGCCCGAGCTGACGTCGCGCAGCTGTACGGTGACCCCGTCCCGGTCCTGGTCGAAGCCCGTGACCTCCTTGCCGTTGACGACGGTCGCCCCGACCTCCTCGGCCCGGCGGCGCAGGATCGGCTCCAGGCCCGGCTGGCTGACGAACCAGCGCCGGCACGGGCTCAGGGCTTCCACGCCCTCGTTCAGGCTCGGGATGAAGTCGGCGAGCTTGCGGCCGGCCAGCGACTCCAGCCCCACGATCGCGCCGTCCGGGGTGAACTCGGCCTCCGACTGACGGCGCACCTGATCCTCGATGCCGGCCTGCCGGAACAGCTCGAAGGTGCGCATATGGAAGAAGGCGGCCCGGGGCAGCCTGGAGGGCTCGGCGAGCCGCTCCACGGCCACGGACCTGATCCCCCGCTGCGCCAGGAACATGGCGGTGGTCAGGCCGATCAGGCCTCCTCCTGCGATCAGGACCGGCGCCTCTTCGACCATCACATCCTCCCCGATGTTCTGTTTTGATGGGAGGAGCCTAGCCGAGGTTCCCGAAAACTGGAACAGCTCCTGTTACGGACCGGCGATCCGGCGCCGCGCCGCCCAGCGGTACAGGGCCAGCACGGCGAGGGCGAAGGCGACGACGGTCAGCGGGATGGCGATCGGCCGGAAGCCGGCCCCCATCAGGCCGAGCGGCGCGTCCCTCCCCGAGCCGACCACCAGGCCGGCCAGGGCGATGCCCATCAGGCTCTCCCCGACGATCAGGCCCGAGGCCGCCAGCACGCCCAGGCGCTTGACCGCCTCGCCGCCCGGCCGGCGCGCGGCGCGACGGTCGAACAGGTGGCCGCCGAGGGCGCCGATGATGATCAGGGCGGTGGTGGACATGGGCAGGTAGATGCCGAGCCCGACCGCCAGCGGCGCGCAGCGGGGCTTGTGCAGGCGCCGGAGCAGCTCGTCGAAGGCGACGATTACGACGCCGAGGGCGGCGCCGATCCCGATCAGGCTCCAGTCCAGGTCGCCCTGCAGGACGCCCTTGGCCAGGGCGGAGATCAGGGTCGCCTGGGGCGCGGGCAGGGCGCGCGCCGGGTCCGCACCGGGCGCGCCGGCGAAGCCGTAGGCGTGGTTCAGCAGGGTCAGCAGCGGCGGGATCACCGCCGCGCCGATCACCACGCCGACGATCAGCGCGGCCTGCTGCTTCCACGGCGTGGAATCCACCAGCTGGCCGGTCTTCAGGTCCTGCAGGTTGTCGTTGGCCACGATCGCCGCGGCGAACACGGTCGAGGTGGCGAACAGGGCGAAGGCCACCAGGGCGTCCGAGGCCGCTCCCCGGGCGCCGGGCGCCAGGGCCGCGAGCAGCAGGGCGGCGATGATCGCCGCCAGTATGCCCACCCCCGACACCGGGCTGTTGGACGAGCCCACCAGGCCCGCCATGTAGCCGCAGACCGCCGCCACGAAGGCGCTCATCACCAGGACGTAGACGAGCCCGCCCGCGAGCAGCCCGCCGGTCAGGTCGGCCAGGCCCCCCTGGCGGGCGAAGACGACGAACAGCCACCCGATCGGGACCAGGCAGACGAGGCTGATCAGCCCCACCCAGCCCACTGGCATGTCCTGCTCGGTGCGCGGCAGGAGCGCGCCCTTGCCCGCGCCGCGCGCCCGCGAGGCGGCCATGGCCGCCGCGAGCCCCGCCGTGATCGGCCGCGCGAGCTTCAGGAGCGTCCAGATCGCCGCCACACCGATGGCGCCCGCGCCGATGAAGCGCACGTCCTGGCTCCAGACCGCGAGGGCCGCGTCCGCGGCGGGGCCGGCGGCCGGGTGCAGGGCCGTGAGGATCGGGACGGCGAAGCCCCAGGCGATCACCAGCCCGAGGAGCATGGCGAGCCCCGCCCACAGGCCGATCAGGTGGCCGACGCCATAGAGGGCCAGGGACATGCCGAAGTCGAAGCCCGTGGCGCTGCGTCCGATCCGGCCGTAGCCGGCGATGTTGGAGGTGAAGACGCGGGCGGCGGTGACCAGGGCGAAGGCCGCCGACACCACCGCGCCCAGCAGCACCGCCAGCGCCCCGGCCTTGCCCTCGGCGGCCGCGTGCGGCGCCTCGTCGTGGGAGCCGACCTTGAGCACCTCGGCGCAAGCCACGCCTTCGGGGTAGGGCAGGTCCGAGCCGGTCACCAGCGCCCGGCGCAGGGGGATGGAGTAGGTGACGCCGAGCACGCCGCCGGCGGCGCAGATCCCGAAGGTCTCCCAGAACGGGAAGTCCCTCCACCAGCCGATCATCACCAGCCCCGGCAGCACGAAGATCACCGACGCGATCGCCCCGGCGGCCGAGGCGATGGTCTGGACGATGTTGTTCTCCTGGATGGTGGCGTTGCGCACGGCCCGCAGCGCCGTCATCGAGATGACCGCCGCCGGGATCGAGGAGGCGAAGGTCAGCCCCGCCTTGAGGCCGAAATAGACGTTCGCCGCGGTGAACACGAGCGTGAGCGCGGCGCCCAGGATCACCCCCCGGAGGGTCAGCTCCCTGCGCGGCGCCGCCGCTGAAACTTCCGACATCCAGACCCTCCCCGGCTGAGCCGGGGAGAGCCTAGCGGAGTTCGGGCCGGTGAGAAGCCGCTTACAGGACGCCCAGCATGCTCGCGACCAGCGGGTGGCGGACGATGTCCGCCTCGTCCAGGCGCACGACGGCGATGTCGTCAACCGCCTCCAGCCGCCCGGCCACCTGGGCCAGGCCCGACAGCTCGGGCAGCAGGTCCGACTGGCAGGGGTCTCCGGTGACCACCATGGTGGAGTGCCAGCCCAGGCGCGTCAGCAGCATCTTCAGCTGCACGTAGGTGCAGTTCTGAGCCTCGTCGATCACGATGAAGGCGTTGTTGAGCGTTCGTCCGCGCATGTAGCCGACCGGGGCGATCTCGATGGAGCCCTCCGCGATCAGCTGGCGCACGCGCTTCATCGACAGGCGGTCCGACAGGGCGTCGTAGAGGGGCCGCAGATAGGGCGCGAGCTTGTCCTCCACGTCGCCGGGCAGGAAGCCGATCGACTCCCCGGCCTCCACCGCCGGGCGGGACAGCACGATCTTGCCGACCTTTCCGGCCTCGAGCGCCTGCACGGCCTTGGCGATGGCGAGGTAGGTCTTGCCGGTCCCGGCGGGGCCCAGGGCGACCACGAGGTTGCGCTGGTCGATGGCCTCCAGCAGGCGCGCCTGGCCTTCGGACTTGGGGCGGATGGTCTTCAGGTAGCCCTGGTCGCGCTCGTCGTTGGCGCGCCCGAGCGGCGACCATTCCCGATCGATGGGGAGACGGCGGATCTTGTCATCGTTGGCCTCGCCATAGAACTCCTCCCGGGACTGTCGCCGCAGCGCACGCTTAGCCATCGGTGCCTCCGTCAGGGCAGAAAAAAAGGGCGAGACCTCTGGGGTCCGCCCTTGGGATGGTTGGAAATAGAGCGAGGGGCGCCTGCAGGGCCGTGGCTCTGCCGAAACCGTCGATGCTGGCGGGCCTGAACCCCGCCCCGACCTACGCGACACCCTGGTCTCCACTCTGGAGGCGCGGCCCGCCGGATCGACAGGCCGCGGGCGCGATCCTGAGGACTCGCCCTCCGAATCGCCCGACTAGGTTGATCTTAACTGGGTTTCCGAGGCGTTAAACCGCTAGTCGTCTAAGCTTCAAGGCTCGGCTCATGACTGAATATATCCTCGATGGCAAAGCTCCCCACGGGGACAGCGGCGGTAAATACTGGATCGCGCCGAACGCGACCGTGATCGGCGAAGTCGTGCTTGGGACCAACGTCAGTATATGGTTCGGGGCCGTGGTGCGGGCCGACAACCACCCGATCGTCATCGGCGAGAACAGCAACGTCCAGGACAACAGCGTTCTTCACACCGACGCAGGGGTGCCGCTGGAGATCGGCCGCGACGTCACCGTGGGGCACATGGCCACGATCCACGGCGCGCAGATCGGGGAGGGGAGCCTGATCGGCATCGGCGCCATCCTGCTCAACGGCGCCCGGGTGGGCCGCGGCTGCATCATCGGCGCGGGCGCGCTGGTGCCGGAGGGCAAGGAGATCCCCGACGGCAGCCTCGCCCTGGGCTCGCCGGCGCGGATCGTGCGCGAGGTGACCGACGCCGAGCGGGCCATGCTCCGGCGCTCGGCGGAGCACTATGTGGAGAACTGGAACCGCTACGCCTCGGGCCTGCACAGGGCCTGAGCCGCTTGCAGCCGGCCCGGCCCGGGCCGTAATGGCCTCGCCAGCCGCCAGGAGCACCCATGCAGACGCGTCCGATCGAGTTCCTCGGGGCCGCCGGCCAGCGGCTCTCGGCCCGCCTCGACCTTCCGGACGGCGAGCCGGTCGGCTTCGCGCTGTTCGCCCACTGCTTCACCTGCTCCAAGTCCTCGCTGGCCACGGTGCGCATCGCCCGCGCCCTGGCGCGGCGCGGGCTGGGCGTGGTGCGGTTCGACTTCACGGGCCTGGGCGAGAGCGCGGGCGAGTTCGCGGCGGCCACCTTCAGCAGCGACGTGCGCGACCTCGCGGCCGTGGCGCGGCAGATGGCCGACCAGGGCATGGCGCCGGAGCTCCTCGTCGGCCACAGCCTGGGCGGCGCGGCGGTGGTCGCTGCGGCGGCCGATGTGCCGAGCGCGCAGGCGCTCGCCGTGATCGGGGCCCCCTTCCACCCGCAGCACCTGGAAGGGCTCCTGGGCGGCGGGCTGGAGAAGATCATGCAGGCCGGCGAGGCGGAGGTGGACCTGGGCGGCAGGCCCTTCCGGATCCGCCGCGCCTTCATCGAGGACCTGCAGGCCCAGGACCAGGGCGCCCGGCTCGCCGCGCTGCACCGGCCGCTTCTGATCCTGCACTCGCCGGAAGACCGGGTCGTGGAGATCGGCAACGCCACCCAGATCTTCATGGCGGCCCGGCACCCGAAGAGCTTCGTCTCCCTGGCGGGCGCCGACCATCTGCTGACCCGTCCGGAGGACGCGGCCTATGCGGCCGACGTGATCGCCGCCTGGGCCTCGCGGTACCTGCCGGCCTCGCAGGAGACGGCCGAGGCGCTCGCATCGGGCGTGGCGCGCGCCGACGCCCGCGGCGTCGAGGGCTTCCAGGTGACGATCCGGACGCACGACCTGAGGTTCACGGCGGACGAGCCGGCCGATCTCGGCGGCTCGGAGGCCGGGCCGACGCCCTATGCCCTGGTCGCGGCGGGCCTGGCGGCCTGCACGGCCATGACGGTCAGGATGTATGCGGCCCGCAAGGCCTGGCCGCTCGCGCGGGTGCAGGTCCGGGTGGAGCATTCCAAGGCGGCCGGGCGCACGCCGCAGGACATCTTCCGCCGCGAGCTGGCGATCGAGGGCGAGCTCGACGTGGAGCAGCGCGCCCGATTGCTGGAGATCGCGGGCAAGTGTCCCGTGCACAGGACGCTGGAGGGCGGCTCGACCATCGAGACCGCGGCCGTCGAGCCCGACGAGGGGCGCGTCAGGTGAAGGTGTGTGCGGTTTCGCCGCCCGGACGCGCTCTACGTCATCGAATCCAGAGCCCGATCCAGCGGTCAGGCGGGTCCGCCTGACCCCGTCGCGCCCTAGGCGATCCGCCGGCCGTTGACGGTGGCCAGCCGCACCGAGGGCAGGGCCGGCCCCTCCTCGGCGGAGGCCAGGCGGACCAGCGTCAGCTCCTCGACCGGCTCGTCGAGCAGCATGGAGAGAGGCTGCAGGGGCTGCAGGCAGCCGAGCATGCGGTCACGCGGGGCCGCGTCCGCCCTCAGCGGGGCCAGCAGGATTTCGGCGGGAGCCGTGCGGCCGTTCCGGGCCCGGATCTCGGCCGTGAGGACGAGCGGCTCGGCCGTGCGCCGGGCGGCCTCCAGCGCCGTGGCCAGTCCCGGCCGGTCGCGCACGGCCCACAGCGAGGCGAAGTCCGCGCCCCGCAGGTCGCGGCCGATCAGCTCGGCGATCACGCCGCCGACCAGGCGGAAGCGGAACCGCCCCGGGGCCGGACGTCCCAGGATCAGCATCTGCGGCGCAAGCTCGGCGAAGTCGCGGGGGTCGATCGCCCCCCGCGCGGGGCTGAGGCGGCCCGGCTTGCGGGCCCGCCAGTAGTCGATCAGCCGCTCCGTATTCGAATGGAACATCGGATTGCACGCGCACGCGGTCCCGCTGACCGCACGGCTGTTGCAGTGGAAGATCCGGGCCGGTCCGGATCGTGCCATTCCGGGACAGGCCGCCCGGGCGCGCTCAGTCGGTGGAGACCGGTCGGGCCCCGGACGCCGGGCGGACTTCCAGCCGCCACAGCCGGTCGTCCTTGAGGTACAGGCGCGCGGCTTCGCGGATCCGGGCCGGGTCGACCTTGGCGAGGCTGTCCAGCACCGTCCTCAGCGCCTGGATCTTGCGCGGGTCGCCCTGGGCGCCGGAGAGCTGCTCGATCCAGTAGTCGTTGGTCTGGCGCGCCTTGAGCAGCTGCTCGACGAGCGGCTTGCGGGCCCGCTCCAGCTCGTCGGCCGAGACGAGGTTGGCGCGCAGGTCCGCCGAGATCTTGGCGAGGTCGCGGTTGAAGTCGTCGAGCTTGTCGGGCGGGATCTCCACAGTGGCCGAGACGTAGCCGTAGTTGGGGAACACCAGCGAGGCGGTCGCGCCCGCCTGCGGAGAGTAGGTGTCGCCCGCGGCCTCGCGCAGGTCGTCGATCATCCGGTTCTCCATCACCTGGGCCAGGACCCTGAGCGTGCGGGCCCGCTGCGGATCGGCGAAGAAGCCGTCCGTCGGCCAGGCGGCGAAGGCGATGGCCTGGTCGGCGCGTCCCTTGTGGGTCAGCTCCACGGGCGTGGGCCGGGGGGCGGGCAGGGGCATGGTCCGGGCCGCGGGCGGCGGGAGCGGGTCGGGCTTGCGAGGCGGCAGGGCCCCGAAGGTGGCGGCGGTCAGCCGGACGGCCTCGTCGACCGTGGTGTCGCCGACGATCAGGACCTCGATGGGCCCCTCGCCGAGCCTGGGCTGGAACAGCGCCTTGAAGTCCGCCGGGGTCGCGGCGGCCACGTCGGCAGGGCTCGGGAAGGCGTAGCGCAGGTCGCCGCCGTGCATCAGCCGGCTGAGGTCGCGGCTCATCACCCCGCCCGGCGTCGCTTCCAACTGCGCGTAGAGGGTCGCCATGTAGGTCTTCATGCGCTCGAAGGCCTCGGGCCGGAACGCCGGGGCCACGTCGTAGGCGGCCAGCAGCTGGAGCTGCACCGCCAGGTCCTGCGGCCGGGTCGAGCCGGCCAGCACGAAGGCGTCGTCGGTCGTGCCGAACTCGGCGTCGTAGATGTTCGAGGCCAGCACGCGCTCGATGTCCTCGGCGCTGAGCGCCTCCAGGCCGCCCTCCACCAGGGCCCCGCGCGCGGCCCAGGCGGTGGTGACGCGGTCCCTGGGCATCTCCAGCTGGCCGCGCCCGAAGCGCACGCGCACCAGGACCTGGTCCTTGCGGAACTTGGTCGGCTTCACCGTCAGGCGCACGCCGTTCTGGAAGCGCACGAAGGTGGTCCCCAGGTCGCCGAGCACGGTGCGCTGGACCACCTGGCCGGGCTTGCCGAAGTCGGTGTAGGGCCAGGCCTTGACCGCCGAGGCCTCGAGCGGCTTCACCGGTGTGGCTTCCGACTCCTTCCAGGCCTCGGCGAGCGCCTGCTCGCCGCCCTCGACGGGCTTGGGCGTGGACATGAACACCAGCGGCCCGTCTCCTGAGAACACCTGCTTGAGGGCGTCGGACACGGTCTGGGCGGTGAGTCCCTTGGACGCCTCCCTGAACATCGCCAGGTCCTGGACGGGATTGGTGTAGACCAGGCCGTCGTCGAGGGTGCCGGTGATCTCGTTGGCGATGCGGGGCGTGCGGCGCGTGCCCGCGCCGGCGGCCGCCTGCTCCAGCTGGACCAGGACCTCCTTGAGCTCGCGGTCGAGCTCGTCCTGGCGCACCCCGTACTGCACGATCCGCCGCTGCTCCTGCTCGACGGCGGTCAGGGCCGCGCGCCAGCGGTCCGGCTGGGCCGACACCGCCAGGGCGGTGACTTCGGCGGAATGGAAGGCGTCGTCCTTGGAGGACTGGGCGGCGATGAAGGGCGGGTCCTCCGAGCGCGCGATCTGGCCGAGACGGCGGTTCAGCACCGCCAGGCCGAGCTGCTCGATCAGCTTGCGCCGCCGCCGGGAAAGGCTGTCGGGCGTGGCGTCGTGCGGCTTCACCCATTCGATCTGGACCGAGAGCGGCGCGCCCGGCTCGACCGTCAGCTTGGTGGCGAAGCCCCGCTGGAGCGGCTGGCCGAGGTCGGGATCGGCCCCGTCGGGAGCGGCGGGCTTCCAGTCGGAGAAGCGCGCCTTGATCTTGGCCTCCATGGCGTCGACGTCGAAGTCGCCGACGGCCACCAGGGTCGCCCGCTCGGGCTGGTAGTAGCGCTGGTAGAAGCCGGCGATCAGCGGCCGGTCGGCATGCTCGATCACCTGCACCTTGCCGATCGGCAGCCGCCGCGCCGCGAGCTGCCCCTCCAGGAAGAACGACAGGCCGGACTTGAAGACGCGCAGGCCCGGGGTGTCGCGCGCACGCTCCTCGGCCAGCACCACCCCCCGTTCCCGGTTGATGGCGGCCGGGTCGAGCAGCAGCTCGCCGGCGGCCTCGCGCAGCAGCATCAGGGAGGTGTCGACGGTGTCGTCGTCGGTCCGCGGCAGGTCCAGCTGGTAGATGGTCTGCGTCCAGCCGGTCTGGGCGTTGGTGTCCGCCCCGAACGCCAGGCCGTGCCGCTCGAGGATCTTGACCATGTCGCCTTCGGGCACGTGCTTTGAGCCGTTGAAGGCCATGTGCTCGAGGAAGTGGGCGAGGCCCTGCTCGGCGTCGGTCTCCATGAGCGAGCCCGCGTCGAAGCGCAGGCGCAGGGAGGCCTGGCCCGTCGGGGTCGCATTGTGCTGGATGGCGTAGCGCATGCCGTTGGGCAGCACGCCGAAGCGGACCTCCGGCGCGGCCTGGATGTCCGTCCGGGCCTGGGGCCAGACCGGCGCGGCGGCGCGGGCGGGTTCGGCCCCGACCAGGGCGAAGGCAATCAGCAGGCCGGCCGCCAGGCCGACGAAAGGCAATCTCAAAGTCATCCAGCCGGTCTAATGTGGGAGGCGGCGCACCATGGCCACGAGTTGCGGCCGGATCAAGGTGGGCCTGGAGCGCCGGCGTGGCGGCAGGCGGCAGGAGGGCGGTCCCGTTGGCGGCGATCTTCAGGAACCCGGAGCTCACGGACTACTTCCAGGCGGCCGCGGGCGTGCGCGCCGGCGCCGATCCGCGCTCCCTGCCCGCGATCACCGAGGCCTACGAGGCCGCCAAGGTGATCCACTTCCCGGAGCTGAAGCTCGACATCGACTTCGACTTCTGGGCCGGCCTGCCGACGGACGGCGCGCCGGCCTATCGCAAGCTCAGCCTGCGCGGCGAGGAGCTGCGCATCTCCAAGCGGGCGCGCGAAGCGGGAGCCGATCCGGTGCTGGTCGGTGCGATCCAGCGGCAGGTGGACGCTCTGCTGCGCCAGGTGTTGCCCGTCTACGAGGCGATGTTCCGGCCCTATCGCTTCGTCGAACGCCAGTCGGTGGTGCGGGTCGACACCATCATGAACAGCGACATGCACATCGACACCTACGACGTGGAATTCCCGAACCATTTCGCCCGGCTGTTCATCAACCTCGATAGCCAGCCGAGGATCTGGCAGACCAGCTACGCCATCGACGAGATCTTCGCCCGGTTCGGCCGCGACATTCCTGCCGAGGACTACGCCCGGCTGTCCAATGTCGAGCTGTGGCAGGCCTTCCGTCGGGCGGCGTTCACGGGCGACCCGCGCAAGTGGTGGGATGGCCGCCCGCGCCACGTGGTCTATTTCCAGCCCGGCGACGTCTGGGCCGTCGACAGCCGCCAGGTCGCCCACCAGATCTTCTACGGCCGCCGCGCCATCTCCATCGACTTCACGGTCGAGGTCGGCTCCATGCTGGATCCGGGCCGGCACTATCTGTCCATCCTGGACCGCTTCCGGCGGGAGCGGACCGGCAAGGCTGTTGGCCTGACGGCCGGGGCGGCCTAACCTTCGGCCATGGCGAAGCCCGGCGACGATCCCAAGGCGCAGCTCCAGCGCCTGCAGGGCCGCATGACGGCCCTTTCGGAGGTCATGGACGTCCTGCGCGACGAGAGCGCCAAGGTCGCCGCCTTCGATGCGGCCGACGAGGACGCGCCGCTGGAGGATCAGGTCGCCTCCGGCCGGGAACTGGTGGCGTTGAGCGTCCAGGCCGTGCGGGCCTGCGCCCTGAAGGTCAACCAGCTGTTCGAGGAGGCGCGCGGCGAGTTCGAGCAGATCACCGCCGCCCTGCCCGGCGGCGGGTCCACGCGGCACTGACCGGCCGGGCGCGCCAGCCGGACGCGTCGCACCGCCGCGACGGCCAGGGCATAAGGGGCGCCATGCCGCTCGATTCGATGCTCGACGAGGCGCAGGAGGTCCTGCGCCGGACCTTCGGCCACCAGGCGTTCCGCGGTCACCAGGCGGCGGTCATCTCGGAGGTGCTGGCCGGCCGCAGCGCCCTGGCCGTGCTCCCGACCGGCGGCGGCAAGAGCCTGTGCTACCAGATCCCCAGCCTGATCCGGCCCGGGGTCGGGATCGTGGTCTCGCCGCTGATCGCCCTGATGGCCGATCAGGTCGCGGGGCTGCAGCAGGCGGGCGTGGCGGCCGCGCGGCTCGACTCCAACATCACCCTGGACGAGCGAAGCGCCATCTGGCGCCGGCTCCAGGCCGGGGAGCTCGACCTGCTCTACCTGTCGCCCGAGGGCCTGATGCAGCCGTCGGTGCTGGACCGGCTGGCCCGGGTCCCCATCGCCCTGGTCGCCATCGACGAGGCGCACTGCGTCAGTCAGTGGGGGCACGACTTCCGGCCCGAATACCGCATGCTCGGCCGCCTGGCGGAGGTGTTCCCCGAGGCCCCGCGGCTGGCGGTCACGGCGACGGCCGACGCGCGCACCCGCGAGGACATCCGCGCCGAGCTGCGGCTGTCGGGCGCGCGCGAGTTCGTGGACAGCTTCGCCCGACCGGAGCTGCAGCTCTTCGCGGAGCGCAAGCACGGCCAGGCGCACGCGCGCGTCGAGGCGCTGGTGTCGGAGCGGGCCGGCCGCTCGGGCGTGGTCTACACGGGCTCGCGGGAAGGCTCCGAGCGCCTGGCCGAACGCCTGGAGGCGACCGGAGCGCGGGCGCTGGCCTATCATGCGGGCCTGGACAAGGCCGTGCGCCAGGAGCGGCTCGGCCGCTTCCTGAACGAGGACGGGATGGTGATGGTGGCGACCATCGCCTTCGGCATGGGCATCGACAAGCCGGACGTCCGCTTCGTCATCCACGCCGACCCGCCCGCCTCGATCGAGGCCTACTGGCAGGAGGTCGGCCGCGCCGGGCGCGACGGCGACCCGGCCGAAGGGATCACCCTCTACGGCGCCTCGGACATGGCCTGGGCCCTCAGGCGCATCGAGGAGCGCGAGGTCTCCGCCGAGGTGAAGCAGGTCCAGACGCGCAAGCTGCGGCAGCTCTACGCCATGCTGGACGGCTTCGGCTGCCGGGCGGCGGCGGTGCGACGCTACTTCGGGGAGGTGGAGGTCGAGCTCTGCGGCCAGTGCGACCTGTGCCTCAGCCCGCCCCGCGGGCGCGACGCCACCGAGCAGGCCCAGAAGGCGCTGTCCGCCGTCCACAGGCTGGGCGGACGCTATGGCCGGGGGCGGGTGGTGGACCATCTGCTGGGCAAGACGCGGGACCCGTCGCCCCAGGAGGCGGCCCTGTCCACCTTCGGGCTCGGCCAGGAGCTGAGCGCGGCGGCCTGGCGCGAGCTCCTGGACCAGCTCCTGTTCGAAGGGCTCCTGCGCGAGGAGCCCAACGACGGCCGGCCGCTGGTCGGGCTCGGCGATTCTGCGGCGGTGCGCCAGGTCTACCGCGGCGAGCGGCGCGTGCAGGTGCGCGAGGCGCCCGAGCGTTCGGCCTCCGCGAGGACCCGGCGCCAGCGCGGCGGCGCCGCCCCGGCCGAGGTCGGCGCCGACGACCGTCCGCTGTTCGAGGCCCTCAGGTCCTGGCGGCGGGACCAGGCTGCGCTGCAGGGGGTGCCGCCCTATGTGATCTTCCACGACCGGACACTGGCCGAGATCGCCTGCGCGAGGCCGGGCTCGCCCGCCGAGCTAGGGCGCGTCAGCGGCGTGGGGCAGGGGAAGCTGGACCGCTACGGCGAGGCCGTGCTGAAGCTGATCGGGCAGTGGTAGCGGAGCTTCGCCGGCGGCGGCCCGTTGACTCGCGGGGGACGGACACGGGAGACGCCTGAGCATGAGCAAGCCGATCACCGTCAGCATCCCCCACCAGCTCGGCCGCGAGGAGGCGCGCCGGCGCATCGAGCAGGGCTTCGCCGGCCTCGGCGAGCAGCTCGGCGGCGGCCTGGCACAGGTGCACAAGAGCTGGAGCGGCGACCGCATGCAGTTCGCCGCAAGGGTCATGGGGCAGGGGATCTCAGGGAACCTCGACGTCCTCGACGATTCGGTGCGGATGGAGGTGGAGCTGCCGCCCCTGCTCTCGCTGGCGGCGGGCAGGATCAAGGGGCGGCTGCAGAAGGAAGGCCAGCTGCTGCTCGAAAGCCGGAAGTCCTGACATGGAGCGTGGCCTGCAGCCCTGGGGCGCCGAGGAGCCGCCCGCGCGCGAGCCGATGTTCAACGCGCCCTGGCCGGCCACGGCGGTGGTCCTGGCCATCCTCGGCGCCTACGTCGTCCAGGTCGTCTGGCTGGGGGGCGAAGCGGCCGCCGCGCGCTGGGGCCTGTCGCCGGCGGACCTGGGCCGCGGCCGCTGGGGCGAGCTGCTCGCCATGATGTTCATCCACGGCGGGTGGCCGCACGCGATCATGAACGCGCTGGGCGCCCTGGCCTTCGGCCCGCCGGTGGCGCGCTGGCTGGGGACCCGGGGCCGCGGCGCCCTGGCGTTCTTCGCCTTCTACCTGGTCTGCGGGGTGCTGTCGGGACTGGCCTATGCGGCCCTGCACCCGTCGCAGACGGCGCCGGTGGTGGGCGCCTCCGGCGCGGTGTCGGGCCTGATGGGCGCGGCCGCGCGGCTGTTCGGCCGCCGCGAGGGGCTCAATCCGCTGAACAGCTCGCCGGTCGTGAGCCTGGCGGTGGGCTGGGTGCTGGTGAACGCCATCATGGCGGTGTTCGGCGCCGGGGTCCTCGCCGACGGGGCGAAGATCGCCTGGGAGGCCCACATCGCCGGCTTCGTGGCGGGCATGCTGCTGGTGGGGCCGTGGCGGCGGCTCGGCGACCCGGAGGCGCCTGAGCAGTCGGCCTGAAAAAGCTTGCCTGGGCCGAGATTTGGCGCGACGCTGTTCTCACGTCCTGAAAGCAGAGACTGGAGACGGCGATGATCGTTTCACAGATTCTACGGGAAAAGGGCGACCTCGTCTTCACGATCTCCCCCAACGAGACCGTGGCCCAGGCCGCGTCCATGCTGCATGAGCGCAAGGTTGGAGCCATGGTGGTGGTGGACGACCGCGACGCCGTGGTCGGGATCCTGTCCGAGCGCGACGTGGTGCGGGTGGTGGCGCGGCACGGTCCGGAAGGGCTGGCCTCGCCGGTCGCCAGCTGCATGACGGCCAAGGTGATCTTCGCCGCGCCGGAGGAGACCGCCGACGCCCTCCTGGCCCGCATGACGGACCGGCGGGTCCGGCACCTGCCGGTGGTGAAGGGGGGGCGGCTCTGCGGCATCGTCTCCATCGGCGATCTGGTGAAGCGCAAGATCGCCGAGACCGAGGCGGAGGCAGAGGAGCTGAAGGCCTACATCGGCGCCTAGGGCGCCATGTCGGGCGCGGCCGGGCGGCGAAACCGCGCACGCCTTCGCCTGACGCGCCTAAAGCGAGAGCGCGGGGTCCAGCCGCTGGCCGCGGACGGCGTCGGCGAGGGTGTGCGCCTCCAGGATCGCGGCGGTGGCGTCGCGGGCCTTCAGCAGGGCCGGGCGGAGGGCGCAGGTCTCCATGTCCTCGCAGTCGTCGCACTTGCGGAACGCCATCTGGCTGACGCAGGGCGCCAGGGCCAGCGGGCCGTCGATGCAGCGGATCACCTCCGCGAAGCTGATGTCGGCGGCGGCCCGGGCGAGGGCGTAGCCGCCGAACTTGCCGCGCCGGCTGATCACCAGGTGCCGTCGCGACAGCTCCAGCAGGATGGCTTCCAGGAACTTGCGGGGCGCGTCGGCGCGGTTGGCGAGCTCGCCGGCGGTGAGCTGGGCGTCAGGCCCGGCCCGCCCGAGCTCGATCAGCGCCCTGAGCGCGTAGCGGGCCTTCTGCGACAACATCCTTGGAGACTCTCCGGTTGCCCATGAATAGGCGCCCGGCGGCGCCCTGTTCAAGGCCGTGGCGGGGACGGCGCGCCTGCTCTAGGCTTCCGCCGGGCCGCCGACGCCGGGCAGAACAAGACAAGCGAGGCCATGGACGGGGAGCGAATGGACGCCGCGGCGGCGATGCGGACGCCGCGAATCGCCCAGCCGGAGCCGGGGCTGACGCCCGCGGTCCTGGTGGAGCGGGCGAGGGCGCTGATCCCGCTGCTGCGCGAGCAGCAGGATGAGAACGACCGCCGGGGCTACTATTCCGACGAGGTCCACCAGGCCTTCCTGGGCGGGGGCTTCTACCGGATCCTGCAGCCGAGGCTGTTCGGCGGCTACGAGTTCGACTACCCCGCCTTCATCAGGGTGATCCTGGAGCTGGCGCGCGGCCATCCGGCCACGGCGTGGTGCTACACCCTGGCCAGCTCGCACGTGTTCCTGTTCGCCTCGCACTGGCCCGAGCAGGCCCAGGTGGAGATCTTCGGTGAGCACGGCGACGTGCGCGTCTGCCAGCGCGCCACCCCGGCGGGGACGATCACGCCGACGGACGGCGGCTATGTCGTAGACGGCGTCTTCGGCTTCGCCTCCGGCGCGCCGGTCGCGACCCACTTCATCGGCTCCTCCATGCTGGATGCAGGGGAGGGGCCGGCGCAGGCGGTGAGCTTCATCGTGCCAAAGGAGAAGTACGAGGTCCTGCCGGACTGGGGCGGCGAGGCGAGCCTCGGCATGCAGGGCTCCGGCTCCAACTCCATCCGGCTGGACCAGGTGTTCGTGCCGGCCCACCACGTCGCGAGCGCGGACGTGATGATGTCCTCCCTGCCGTTCAACGACGGCACGCCCGGCACCCGGCTGCACGGCAATCCGATGTACGTCGGCGTGGCCGCCGGCGCCTTCCTCACCGAGTTCGGGGCGATCACCACCGGCACGGCGCGCGCGGCGCTCGAGGAATACGAGCGGCTCCTGGACATCACCCCGGCGCCGCGGGGCGGCGGGCGGGTGCGGCGAAGCGACCCGGAGGCCTGGCGGGTGCTGGGCAAGGCCATGAACATGACCGACGCGGCCGAGGCCGTGACCCTGGCGGCGGTGCACGCCTACACCGAGCAGTGCGACCGTTGGGCGCGGGACGGTACGCCGATCCGGCCGCAGGACACCCTCAAGCTCTGGGGCATGTCGCAGGAGGCCAGCCAGCTCGCCTGCCGGGCCGTGGACATGCTGTTCGAGACGGCCGGCCCGCGCGCCTCGCTCGGGGGCCAGCGCCTGCAGCGCTACTTCCGGGACATCCAGATGTACCGGGTGCACACGACCGCCCAGCCGTCCTTCGCCACCCTGAGGGCCCAGGCGCATCTGGGACAGCTCGGGTAGCGCGGCGCGCACCGCAGGGCTTGCAAGGGCGCCCTCGGCCGCCCATATCGGCCTGATCGGAGGGCGGCCTAAGGCCCCGGACGGGCTTGACTTTCGGGCCCTGATGGGTATCCTCCGAGCCTTCAATCGAATCGTTTGGACTGTGAGGGAAGCCCCTCGGCGGCCCACGACGATTTTTGCGCCCGCAGCGGGGCTTTCCGCGGGGAGCGAAAATGCCGGAAACGGCCGATTGACAGGCAAAAGGCCGGCGACTAGATACGCCGCTCCTCGCCGCCGCCGGGCGTTACCGGCGGGACCGGATCGCTCCGGTCACGGTCTTTGACATCGTGAGATAGGAAAGAGAAACGCAGGCGGCGGCGTCTGGGTGGGCAGCTTCGGCTGTCTATGGACGCTGACTTGGCTGCGGTCTTTTTCGAGACACCATGAACAGTGGCTG